>Ga0207873_1000382_pt1 | contig 49127 bp, 43 predicted proteins | sample BGWIniCompost_FD_187373 | JGI IMG/M metagenome (GOLD analysis project Ga0207873, IMG submission 187373) | Cellulose adapted compost microbial communities from Newby Island Compost Facility, Milpitas, CA, USA - BGW Initial Compost (SPAdes)... ...
CGTTTAACCCGATGACAAAGATAGAATACACACTCCCTGAGGATGCAGAGGTAAGACTTGATGTATATAATTCACTTGGTGAACTGGTAACAACACTGCTCAACAAGCAGATGGAGGCAGGATACCAGGTAATTAACTTTGATGCATCATCACTGCCATCAGGAACATATATCTACAGAATAACAGCAAAAGGAAAGACAGGAAATTTTGTTGATTCAAAGAAGATGTTACTGGTAAAATAAAAAAGTCTCACCCCAAACCCCTCTCTTATGGAGAGGGGTTTTTTATTTCCAACTTAAAAATTCGGAAGTTACTTAACCATTAGTACACTGTTAATAATAGTTCAACATTTAACCACTAACAACTAACCTTACCGATTTTAGAATAACCAATAATTCCTGATTTTTTTATTCAATTCAAAACACATCTATTTCATCATAATATTGTTTAATTTTGAATTATGAATATTATTGAGCTTATCAGGAAAAAGAGAGATGGTTATTCTTTAAGAAAAGATGAAATTGATTTTCTTGTCTCAGGTTATTCTAAAAATAAAATTCCTGATTACCAATTCTCTGCTTTTCTGATGGCTGCTTTCATCAGGGGATTTAATTCTGAAGAAACTGCTTATCTTACATCCTCAATGCTTAACAGCGGGAAGGTTTTAAACTTAAATTCTATAACCGGGATTAAAGTTGATAAACACTCAACAGGAGGAGTTGGTGATAAAACATCATTAATAATTGCACCGGTTGCTGCTGCAGCAGGAGTTAAAGTCCCGATGATTTCGGGAAGAGGACTCGGACATACAGGCGGAACTTTAGATAAGCTTGAATCCATTCCCGGTTTTAAAACCAACCTTTCTTTAAAAGAATTTAAAAGTGTTTTAAAAAAATGCGGAGCTGTTTTAATAGGACAAACAAATGAGATAGCACCTGCCGATAAATTAATTTATGCTTTAAGAGATGTAACTGCTACTGTTGAATCAATTCCGCTTATTACTGCAAGCATAATGAGTAAAAAACTTGCTGAAGGAATTGACGGGCTTGTGCTTGATGTAAAAACCGGCAATGGTGCCTTTATGAAAAATCAAAAAGATGCCGTTAAACTTGCCGGTTCATTAATATCTGCAGCAAAATCTTTTAATAAAAAAATAATTACATTCATTACCGATATGAACCAGCCTCTCGGTAATTATATCGGCAACTGGCTGGAGGTTTATGAATCAATAAAAATTCTGAAAGGTGAAATTCAAAATGATTTATACAACCTGTCCATTAAACTTGCCGGAGCTATGATATTTTTAGGAGGTAAAGCCAAAAATCTTTCTGAAGGTGAAACAATTGCTGAAAGTTTAATTAATAACGGCAGTGCTTTCAAAAAATTTACTGAAATTGTTAAAGCACAGGGTGGTAATGTTAAATATTTACATAATCCTGAGATTTATCCTGAATCTATTTTTAAAAAAATCATCAAATCAGAAACAGATGGTTATGTAAAAAGCATTAATACATACAAACTTGGTATGGCAGCAGTAGAACTTGGTGCAGGAAGATTAAAAAAAGAAGATAATATTGATCCGAAAGCAGGAATTATTTTTCATTATAAGATTGGGGACAGAATAAAAAAAGGTGATGTGATCGCCGAACTTTATTCTGATAATAAAAATAGCATATTGAATATTAAAAATAACTTTTTAAACATGGTGGAATTTTCTGATAGAAAAGTTTATCCGCCAAAACTTATAAAACAAATAATCAAGGGAGACTAATTATGGCAAACAGCAAAGAAATAATCGAAAATCTTACTAAAAGTTACTGGATGGAAATTGAAACTGTAATGAACTACATCTCAAATTCAGTTAATCTCGATGGTGTAAGAGCTGAAGAGATAAAAAAATCTTTAGCAACCGATGTTAATGAGGAGATAACTCATGCTCAAAGGCTTGCTAAAAGAATTAAAGAACTGGGTGGTACTGTTCCCGGTTCATTTGAATTTAAAGCAGGACAAAAAGGATTGCAGACACGCGAAGATACAACTGATGTTCAGTCTGTAATTGAAGGTGTTATTGAAGCAGAAAACGGAGCAATAGAACAGTATAAGAAAATTATTAAACTTTGCGATGGTGTTGATTATGTAACACAGGACCTTTGCATCCAGCTTCTTGGGAATGAAGAATCCCATAGAATAGAATTCCAGGGATTCTTAAAAGAGTATAAAAAATAATTTCTGATTATTAATTATTTAAGGCTGTCTCATCATTATGGATTTATTCCGGATCTGAGGCAGCCTGTTTTTTTAAATAAAGTATTCAATCTTTCATTTCTTTCATATTGGGTAAGGCTTCATAATTATTTATTTTAAAAAAGCCTTAGAGTAAAATTTTTTAAGAGAGGGAAATCATGCTTTTTATTATTGCCTTATTAGCTGCTGTTGTTGCAGCGCTTGTTTATTTCAATGCTAAAAAAAGATATAATAAATCTGAAGCTAACTTTGCTTTAATAGGATTTATTGTTGCATTAGTAATTGCTCTGCTTCAGTGCTGGACTGTAATACCGGCAGGTCATACCGGTGTTGTAGATTTTCTTGGTTATGTGAGTGACCAAACTTTAAAACCAGGAGTAAATCTTGTTAACCCAATGGCTAAAGTTGAAAAGATGAGTATTAAAACCCAGGAGTTAAAAGATATTATGAATGTACCTTCGCAGGAAGGTCTTGGTGTAGAATTGGAGATAAGTCTTCTTTTCAAACTTAATTCTGAAAAAGCAAATGAGATTTATAAAACAGTTGGACCAAATTATGTTGAAATTATTTTAGAGCCTCAGTTCAGATCTGTTGTAAGAGGCGTTACAGCAAGGTATGAAGCAAAAGCTCTTTACACTGCATCCCGTGAAAAACTTGCAGATGAAATTGTTACCGAACTTGAAAAACTTGTTGGTCCAAGAGGAATTACAATTGAACAAGCACCGCTAAGACAAATTATATTACCTACCCGTTTAACACAATCTATAGAGGAGAAACTTCAGGCTGAACAGGAGAGCCAGAGAATGGCTTTTGTTCTTGAAAAAGAAGAACAGGAAGCTGAACGGAAAAGAATTGAAGCTAAAGGTATTGCCGATTTTCAGGATATTGTTTCCCGCGGAATCAGTAATGAACTTCTTAAATGGAAAGGAATTGAAGCAACCGAAAAACTTGCAAATTCAAGCAATTCTAAGGTTATTATTATTGGTTCAGGGAAAGATGGCTTACCGGTCATTTTAGGAAATCAATAAGTTTTACAAGATATTTTTTATAGTGACTGATAAGTCAATTGTTTGATAAATATATTTTCACTATTTTTGAACCCGTTGGTCATAATGGAATTTGAATGAACTCATTTATTGATTTTCTTAATGGTCTCCTCCCCTTTCTCTACATTTTAACCTTTGCTGTTTATGCTTATGATTTTATGAAAGATGACAGACGTTTAATGAATTACAAACGTCTGTTTTTATTTGTTACACTTCTTTCCCACATTATTTATCTTCTTACGAGAACTATTGAATTTGATCATCCGCCGATTACAAATGTTTTTGAAATTTTTACTGTTCTTGCTTTTGCAGTTTCGTTTTCATATTTCATTTTAGAACTTGTAACTGATATACGGGGAACCGGATTATTCATAATTATTCTTTCCATAATCTTTCAAATAATTTCTTCACTCTATATCGAAGATCTTCTTGAAGTTAAAGATGTACTCCGCAGCAATCTGCTTGGTTCACATGTACTTTCTGCACTAATCGGCTTATCCGGTTTTACCATCTCAGCCGTTTATGGATTTTTATATTTACTTCTTTATAAAGATATAAAGCTGAACAAGTTTGGATTAATATTCAATCGTCTTCCAAGTCTTGAAGTGCTCGAAAGACTAAGTTTTATTTCTGCCGTTATTGGTTTTATTCTTTTAACGATTGCAACCATAATCGGAGTAATCTGGCTGCCTCAGGCTTTCCCTGATTTTTCCTATACAGACCCCAAACTTATAAGTTCATTTTTAGTGTGGCTTTTGTATGGTATTGGTATCTTCAGTAAAAGTATAGGTAAATGGCGCGGGAAAAAAGTTGTGGTGTTATCAATTTTAGGTTTTGTTATGGCAATTATGTCAACAATGATCAGCAATTTTCTGGCAAAAAGTTTTCATTCGTTTTATTAAGATGAATTTATTAGCTGTCTGTGTAAATCATCATACCGCTCCTGTAGATGTAAGAGAAGCAGTTTATCTTCAATCTGATGAAACACGGAATTTTATAAATGATGTTAAGGGGAAGCTTCTTAAAGAAGGTGTGGTTATATCTACCTGCAACCGTACAGAAATTTATGGACTGCCTGTAAACCAGCAAATCACTTCAAAAGATATTCTGAAATTTCTTCTTCAATATAAATCCCAGACTGATTTAAGCGGCGAATATTTTCATCATTATGTTTCAAGGAATGCAATTGAACATCTCTTTAGTGTTGCCTCGGGAATTGACTCAATGCTGATTGGAGATAACCAGATATTCAAACAGGTTAAAGATTCTTTTGAAATTTCTGAGGAGATGAAGTTCACCGGATTCATAACAAAAAGAATTTTTGATGCAGCTATAAGGGTCGGTAAAAGAGCAATTTCTGAAACAGGTATAAGTGAAGGAGCTGTTACTGTAAGTTATGCAGCAGTTCAGCTTATTGAAAAAATATTTTCTTCTTTGAATAAAAAGTCAGCATTAATTATTGGCGCCGGGGAAACCGGTGAGATTGCAGCAAAACATCTTTCCGAAAGAGGAATAGGAAAAATTTCTATATCAAACAGAACTCTCGAACGTGCACAAAAACTTTCAGATAAATTAAACGGAAAAACTATTCCTTTTGAAAATTTAAAAGAACATCTCCATGAATATGATATTGTTATAAGTGCGACAAGCGCAGAGAATCTTATCCTTACTAAAAAGGATATTGAAGCTGCTATGAAAAAAAGAGGTTATGCTTCAATGATACTGATGGATATTGCTATACCAAGAGATATTGATCCTGCTTCATCTGAAATTGATTATGTTTTTTACCACGATATTGATTCTTTAAACATAATTGTTGAACAAAATCTTGAAAAGCGTAAAGCAGAAATTCCAAAAGTTAAAGCTATAATTAATGAAGAGACGGATAATTTCTTTTCATGGTACAATTCACTTGAAGCTGCACCTGCAATTAAAATTTTAAGAGATCATTTTGAAGCTGTAAGAAGTGAAGAGATTGAAAAGAACATCAACAAATTTTCTGAAGCAGACAGGGAAAAACTGGAAATTGTTACCAAAAGAATTATAAACAAATTACTTCATCATCCTACAATTGAATTAAAAAAGAATGTTGAATCAGGTAATAACGATGATTCATTAATGAAGATAAATTTTATAAAAGAACTTTTTGGAATAGATAAAAAAGAAATTAATAAATCTTAAGAAAGAAATAATTGAAGAAAAAAATTATTATAGGATCCCGCGGCAGTGAGCTTGCTTTATGGCAGGCTAATTTTGTAAAGAAAAATATTGAAAAGATTAGTAAATCTCTTTCGGTTGAGATTAAAATTATAAAAACAAAAGGGGATAAAATACTCGATGTTGCTCTTTCAAAAATCGGGGATAAAAGTCTTTTTACAAAAGAACTTGAAAACCAGTTATTAGAAAATAAAATTGATCTGGCAGTTCACAGCCTGAAAGATTTACAAACACAATTGCCTGAAGGACTTCAGCTTACTGCAGTTACAAAAAGACATCCTGTTGAAGATGTTTTAATTGCTCGCAGAAAAAATATTACTCTTCATAACTTAAAAGAGAATGCCGTTATTGCAACAGGCTCTTTAAGAAGAAAATGCCAGCTTCTTCATATCAGACCTGATATTAAAGTTGTTGAATTAAGAGGCAATGTTCCGACAAGAATAGAAAAATTTCTTAAATCAGACTGGGATGCAATTATTCTTGCAAGGGCAGGAGTGGAGAGATTAAATCTTAAAAAATATATCTCATCATACATTCCCACTGATGATATTCTGCCTGCAGTAGGTCAGGGTGCACTTGGTATCGAAACCCATGTTGAGAATAATTTTGTAAATGAAGTTCTAAAATCCATTCACGATGAAAACACTTACAAAGCTGTTCTTGCAGAGCGTGCTTTCTTAAGAAAGCTTGAGGGAGGATGCCAGGTCCCTATTGGTGCTTATGCCGAGGTTAAAGCTAACGGACTTTATATCGATGGTATGGTTGGTAATCTCGATGGTACTTTAACATTCAGAAAAAAAGTTAAAGGAAGTAAAAATAATCCTGAGAATTTGGGAATTAATTTAGCAAAGGATCTGCTTAAAGCAGGGGCAAAAGAAATTCTTGATGAGATTTATAATTCAATAAGAGTAAAACAAAACATAGTAACATAATGGTTTTCAATTTTTTAATCACAATAATTTTTTCTTCTTTACTTTTTGCAGCATGCTGTACCTGCGGCAATTCAACTCTGCAGGGAGATAAAATTCCTGAAAGTATAAAAAGTAAAGCAGATAGTTTTATAATTTCAAAAACAGGAGAAGATTTTTTTAACAACTATATAAAACCTGACTACGATAACACCACCAAAATAAAAAACGGCTACCTGATGGTTTACAATTTTTCAATGTCATCAAAAGAAGGTGTTGAAGGAATTATCAGATTTTCTATTGATACTCTTGGGAATGTACAAAATGATAAAGAGATTGCAGGAATTCCTGACTGTTCATCGAACAAATGTGATTATAAAATCTCAAGAGATGAAGCAAAATCAATTGCAAAAAATTCCGGGCTTGATGAAGGAATTAAAGAATGGGATGTTGAATTTACATGGGATAATAAATACCAGAATTACGTTTGGCAGGTAAGATCAACTTTAACTGAAAGCAAAGATACAGGAAGAAGCTCAGGTAAAACTGTTTTAATCGAACCTGTAAATGGTAATGTTTTAGATATAAAAGAGTGGCGGATAAATTAAAAATGACAGTTAAGGAAAGAAGAGAATTAAAAAAGAATATTAAACGTGAAAGAATTATAGAGACTGCTTTTGAACTCTTCTCTCAGAAAAATTATCATGAAGTGATGATGGAGGATGTTGCAAAGTTAACATCCGTTGCCAAAGGAACATTATATAATTATTTCTCTTCAAAAGAAGAGCTTTATTTCTCCATTATGAAACAGAGGATGGAGGAATTAACAAATTTACTCCGGGAAAAAACTGAATCAGAAATTAATTCAATTGATTCACTCCGTTCTTATGTCACTCATCTTTATTTATTTATGATGAAGCATCAGAATTTCTTTCTGATGTACAGGAAAGAAAACCTTAATAAAGAAAGTGATATCTGCATTGAACTTAAAACTCTTGAACTAAAACTCCGTTCGTTACTTTCAGACATCGTTAGGAAAGGTAAATCGAAAAATTTATTTAGAAAAATAAGTGAAGATTTTGCAGTTAATGTTATTCTCGGTTCAGTTTTCGGTGCAGTACAAAGAGGTATTGATATTAAGATGAGCGAGTATGAGATTAAAAAAGAGAAAGAAAGATTATTTGAATTTGTACTGCATGGTTTATTCAGCGGTTTTGATGAAAATTCAGTTCTGCCTCTGAAAAACAAAACTATAGTAATAACAAGAACAGTTGAACAGTCGAAAGAATCGTCGGCAGTATTCAGTGAACTTGGAGCAAAAGTATTAATCTTCCCCACACTGGAAATTGTACCGCCGCAAAGCTGGAAACAATTTGATAAGATTGTAAAAGATAAGCATAAACCTGATTATATAATTTTTACATCCGCTCACGCTGTTAAAATGTTTGTTGAAAGAATAAACGAACTTAATATTTCTTTTAGTTTTAGAAATATAAAGGTTGTTGCCGTAGGAAATAAAACTGCGAGTGTTTGCAGTGAAATGAATATACCGGTTAACATTGTTCCTTCAAAATTCAGCGGTGATGCAGTAGTTGATGAGCTTTCTAATTATGATTTAAAAGGAAAAACAATTTTTATACCCCGGTCTGCAATAGGACGTGAAGGATTGCCGCAGGGATTAAGAGAACAGGGTGCAGTTATAAAATCTGTTCCGGTTTATAATGTATCGCTTCCATCAGGCAAAAATGTAAAAGATAATATTGCATTGCTTAATTCATCCGATCCCGATCTTTTCATCTTTACAAGTCCTTCAACTTTTGAAAATTTTCTTCAGATAATGAAGATTGAAGACCCGGTAAAATATTTTAGAAATTATCTTATTGCTGCAATAGGTCCAACAACCAAAGCTTCAATAGAAGAAAGAAAAGTAAAAGTTGATATTATGCCCGATGAGTTTACAATTGACGGGTTGGCAAAAGCAATTGTTAATCATTATAAAAAAATTTAATAGTGAATTGAAAGAAAGATAAAAAGTTGAACAATCTGAAAAATAATTTATTCCTTAAAGCATGTAAAAGAGAACCGGTTGAAAGAACACCAATCTGGATAATGCGACAGGCCGGAAGATATTTGCCTGAATACAGAGCAGTGCGAAGTAAAGTTGATTTCCTAACTTTATGCAAAACACCTGAACTTGCCGCAGAAGTTACAATTCAGCCTGTTGATATAATTGGTGTTGATGCTGCAATCATCTTTTCCGATATTCTTGTAATTCCCGAAGCAATGGGAATGGAGCTTGAAATAAATGAAGGTGAAGGTCCGGTTTTTAACAGACCTATTCGTTCTGAAGATGACGCAAACCTGCTTAAGAAAATTGAACCTGAAAAAGATCTAAAATTTGTACTTGATGCAGTTTCAAAAACAAAAAAAGAATTAAACGGAAGAGTATCGTTGATTGGCTTCAGCGGTTCGCCATGGACATTGCTTACATATATGGTTGAAGGAGGAAGCTCAAAAAATTTTTCTAATGTTAAAAAACTTATTTATAATAATCCTTCACTCGCCCATTCAGTTTTAAATAAACTTTCGGAAGCTGTTGCAGATTATCTGTCTGCAAAAATTGAAGCAGGTGCAGATGCTGTTCAGATATTTGATACCTGGGGAGGAATTCTTTCACCGGATGATTTTGAAGAATTTTCTCTTCAGTATATACAAAAAATAATTTCTCAAATTAAAAGAAAAGATGAGCCGGTTATTTATTTTCCGAAAGGAGTTCATTATAAATTAAAAAAACTTGCCAAATGCGGTGCTGATGTCATTGGTCTTGACTGGACAATGAATCTTGGTAAAGCAAGAAAAAGAATTGGAGATAAAACAGCATTGCAGGGTAATCTTGATCCCACAGTGCTTTATGCTTCCGAAGAAAAGATTAGACTAGAAGCAATTAAAGTTCTAGCATCTTATGGAAAAGGAAGCGGACATATATTTAATCTGGGTCATGGTATATTACCCGATGTTGATCCAAAAAAAGCAAAATTTTTAGTAGATACAGTAAAAGAAGAAAGTAAAATTTTTCACAATTAAAGATGAAAGAGAGAAAGGCATCAGGATTAGAAATTGTTTGAAATAGATTTAAAAAAATACCGTAAGTATGATAAACCAGGTCCGAGATACACAAGCTATCCGACAGCCCCGCAGTTTAGTGAAAGCTTTAAAGCGGAACAATTTCTTGATGAAATTATAAAAACAAATTATGGTGAAAATCTTCCTGATCTTTCACTTTATTTTCATCTACCCTACTGTGATACACTCTGTTATTTCTGCGGATGCAATATGATTATTACGCGGAACAGAAACAGAGTTAATGATTATGTTCAGTATATAAAGAAAGAAGTGGATCTTTTAAGAAGTTATCTTCTGCCTGACAGAAAAGTTTCGCAGCTTCACTGGGGCGGCGGTACTCCCACGCATCTTAACCCTGATGAAATTGCTGATCTTGCTTCATTCATTAATCTTTCATTTAATTTTAAAGAAGATTCAGAAAACAGCTGCGAAATTGATCCGCGCGGCTTAACGAAAGAACATCTTGCTGCTTTAAGAGACAATGGCTTTAACAGAATAAGTATGGGTGTGCAGGACTTTAATGAAAAAGTGCAGAAGTATGTTAACAGGATTCAGCCTGAAGACATAACAAGACAAACAGTACAGTGGGTCCGTGAGCTTGGATTTAAAAGTATTAATCTTGATTTAATTTATGGACTCCCGTTTCAAACAACTGAATCTTTTGCGGAAACAGTAGAAAAAGTAATTGATATCTCTCCGGACAGAATTGCTGTTTTTAATTACGCTCATGTTCCTTGGCTTAAAAAACACATGGCACTTATTCACCCGGAAGACCTTCCTGCCCCTGAAACAAAACTCGATATTCTTAAAACAACAATTGAACAGCTTACCGGTGCCGGGTATGTTTTTATTGGTATGGATCATTTCGCCAAACCTGAAGATGATCTTTCAATTGCACTCAGAGAGAAAAAGCTTTACAGGAATTTCCAGGGTTACAGCACTAATGCGGACGCCGATCTTTATGCATTTGGTATTACAGGGATAAGCCAGCTTCAGAATGTATATGCACAGAATTATAAAACAGAAAAAGAATATTATAAAATGCTCGATGAAGAGACTCTCCCTACTGCAAAAGGTTACCGCTTAACAGAAGATGATCATATACGGCGTTTTGTAATAATGAGATTAATGTGCGACTTTGAATTGAACTTCAGGCAGGTTGAAGAAAAATTCAAAATAAACTTTAAAGAGTATTTTGCATGGGGTTTAAATAATCTTAAAGAGATGCAGGATGATAATCTTATAGAGATTTCAGATAATAATTTAAAAGTAAAAGATATGGGAAGACTGCTTATCCGAAATATTGCAATGAACTTTGATGGATTCATCGAGAGGAAAGAAGATACTGCCAGATATTCGAGAACAGTTTAGTGAAACTTATAAGTGTTTTTCATCACCTGAAGAATTTCATGTTTGATACCAACCTATTTTAAAACTATTTTCGTTTTGCCTGCTTAAAAATAGAGACTCATCTTTGTTGTCTTCTGTTTTTTAACTACAGGAATAATAATTTAACTTAAATTTTTTCGGGAGTTTAAAATGAACATTTATGTTGGCAACCTGTCTCCGGATGTTGCAGAGGAAGATTTAATGAATCTCTTTTCCCCGTTTGGCCAGGTTAAAGAGGTAAAAATAATTCGTGATATGTTTTCACAGGAATCCAAAGGCTTTGGTTTTGTTGAAATGCCGGGACAGACTGATGCACAAAATGCAATCAACGATTTGAACACACAAAACCTTAAAGGAAAAAATATTGTCGTTAATGAAGCCAGACCGCGGAGAGATAGCAGAAAAGGAAATGGAAGCGGCAGAGGTTTCAGTCGTGGTAGAGGAAGATAAAAAACGTTAAGCGGATGTTCCTGCATGGAATGTAAGGATCAGCAGTTATAAAATTATAAATCAATAATCATTTAAATCTGCCTTGCTGAAATGAAGGCAAGGCAGGTTGATATTCTTATTTTTCAACAAACTCTTTAACAGATTTTTCTATAATAAACGTCCAGCCTTCTACAAATTTTTCTCTTGCAATATCAGGATTATCCCCAAACGTTTCGATTCCTTCATGTGTTAAACTTAATTTTGTTTTTTCACCTTCTTCAAATAGTTCAAATGTAACAAGTGAATCACCGGGGTAACCATCATATCTCCAGGTATAAGAAATTTTTTTCTCCGGAATTACTTCAACAATTTTACTTAAATGAAGATATTTCTTCTCTTCAGTACCACCTTCAAATTTAAACTCAGTACCAACTTCAGGTTTAAATTCAGGAATATCGAAATACCAATGTTTCATCTGCTCCTTATCAGTTATAGCTTTCCATACTTTTGATACAGGTGCATTTAACAAAACTTCTTTAATTATTGGTTTATTCATTACTTCTCCAAAACATTTTTAATTTATATTTTCCTAATCAAAAAAATTACTTAATCATTTGATTATTCCACCGGCTTTTCCCCCATCTTTGCTGTAGCAAAAAATTCATCATAAAAACGATGGCTGTAATTGTCTATTAATTCCTTCACTCTTTCTTTATCAGGAGAACTTACTATTAGTCCTGCATGATATTCTTTATTTAACTTCCAGAAAATTTCTTTATCATTAAAAGATGAAAGGTCGGGTTTTTCCTGTTTGGCAAGCGATGTTATAATTGCCGCATAATTATTTTTTATTTCAGGTAAAGCATAATCACCTGTTCCTTTAAGAATTTCAATCTTTGCCCATTCTCTCCATAGATTTATTCCTGTTGCTGCTTCAACAAGCAGTGATAAATTTGCTCCACCCACTCTTGCCGATGTTTCAAGAAAATAAAACCTTCCGTCATCTCCTTTTATAAATTCTGAATGAGAAACACCCCTTACCAATCCCAATGCGTTCAGCAGTTTTTCATTCAGCTTAAGAACTTCGTTTGCATCTTCTGAATTTTTATCGAGTGTAAAACTTGTAAAAACTCTTCCATCATGTGCGACTTCGAAAGGAGGTGTTCCATACTTTGATGCACAGGCAAATTTTATCTGCTTCTCATAAATAATTGAATCAACATGATAAATACTGCCGGGTATAAATTGTTCAATGAGATAAAAAGATTGTTCATCACCGAGAAAATTAATTCTCTCCCACATTTCTTCTTTATTGTGAACTTTTTTAATTCCATAAGCACCGGCAAGCATTCTCGCTTTTATCATATAAGGGAAAGGAACCCTGTTTGTAAATTCATTTATCTTATTATAATTAAGGAGATGAAGAAACTCTGGAACCGGAATTCCTGCTTCGGCAGCACGTGTACGCATTGCAAGCTTATCCCTGAAGTATCTTGCAGTTGTATCTCCCATTCCTGCAACTCTCAAATGTTCTCTTAAAGATGCAGCACGTTCAACATCAAAATCATCGAGCGCAACAATCCGGTCAATCTCTTCGCTTCTTGCCAGATAACTTACACCATATATTACATCACGCATATTCCATTCTTTGTTTACATCAGATATATAAAAAATTTCATCTATGCATTCTCTTGGCCATGATGCATTCTCAAGACTTTTTGATGTTAAAAGAATAACCCGGCAGCCTTGTGCCTTGCATTCTTTTATAAAATCATGACCTTTTTCATAACTGGAGATGCAGAGAATAGTTAACTGCCGCTTATCCATAAAATTCCCTCAGGATATGTTGTGAGGCTATTTTAGCTTAATATTTTCAAAGAGGCAATAGCGGGGTAAATATTGTTTTACCTTTAAGAAAATTTTTAATACAGACTTTGATTTATTTTTTAAGATTGATAATTCACGTGCAACTGATTATTTTCAAACACAACATTTTGTTAACAGGTGTTTAACAAATATTATCAGTCCTGTATGCAGTTATAAACCAGGAGGAACAGATGCTTTTTTATATTGATCCGGGTATCGGCAGTTTAATTTTCCAGATGATCATTGCTTTTATAACTGCACTTCTCTTCTTCTTTTCTAAAGTAAGATTATTCTTTACAAGATTGTTTACAGGATATTATTTCAAAAAGAAAAATAATGAGGATTGAATCAGGATCCTTCAGAGATAACAGCGGATTTGTTTTTTATGATAAGGGGGAGATTTTCAGAGCTGTTTCTTTAAATTACAAAGAAAATTATGACCTGCTTAATTCAAGCAAATTGTATGATAAGCTTGTTAATGATAATTATATCATTCCTCATTCTGAAATTGAAAAAAACGATTTGCCTGCCGGCGTTTATAAAATAATAAAACCTGAAAGAATTGATTTTATCTCCTACCCTTATGAGTGGTGTTTTTCTCAATTAAAAGATGCTGCATTGACTACTCTTAAAATTCATAAGATTGCATTAGATCATAATATGGTTTTGAAAGACGGCAGTGTATACAATATTCAGTTTCATAAAGGGAAACCTCTTTTTATAGATACATTATCGTTTGAGGTTTATAAAGAGAACGAACCATGGATTGCATACAATCAGTTCTGCAGAAATTTTCTTGCCCCGCTTGCACTTGCTTCTTTATGTGATGAAAGGCTTCTTCAATTGTTTAAAGATTTTATTGATGGAATCCCTTTAGAAACTGCCGCAAATATTTTGCGTGAAAAATCTTTTCTTAATTTAGGATTAATTACACATTTGCATCTTCATAGCTATTTTCAGAACAAATACAGCAGCAGCAATAAAAAAGTAGAAGTGAACAAAAAATGGGTAAATAAAAATTCGCAGTTAAGATTAATTGAGAATCTTGAAAGAACTATTGAAGGTTTAAAGCTTAAAAGAAAAAAAACTAACTGGAGCAGTTATTATTCAGAACATCATTCAGAGAAATATTATAATGATAAAAGAAAAATTGTTGAACAATATTTAAATGAAGCCAGATCTTTGAGAGTTTGGGATTTAGGTGCTAATGAAGGTGAGTTTAGTAAACTTGCTGCAAAGCTGAGCAATGTTACTGCATTCGACAGCGACCACAGGTGCATTGAAAATTTTTATGCAAACATAAAAAGCAGCAATGAAAAAAATATTCTTCCTCTTGTTATGGATTTTACCAACCCGTCTCCTTCAATCGGCTGGGCTAACTCGGAAAGAAAATCTTTAACAGAACGGGCAAATGCAGATCTTGTTCTGGCACTTGCATTAATTCATCACCTTGCAATTTCCAATAATGTTCCATTAAATTTTCTGGCCGAATACTTCAATAAACTTTCTCATTGGCTCATAATTGAGTTCGTTCCTAAAAATGACCCGCTTGTTCTGAAACTTCTCTTAAACAGGAAGGATATTTTTGACAAATATGATATAGATAATTTCGAAAGAGAATTTGAAAAACATTTCATAAAGATTACTTCACAAAAAATCTCCGGATCGGAAAGAGTGTTATATCTCTATAAAAGAAAAAACTGATATGGTTTATCTGAATGAATAATAAATTTATTATTCACCCTATAAATATTATTCTTCTCTTTTTTATTAATACAACTTCACTTAAAACAAGAGCAGGATTATCCCCCGGTTTTATTGAAACGGCAGTTTCTTTATTAATTATTTCGGCTTTTGCTTTAAGCATTTTTTATCTTTTTAAGAATATCCTGAAAGATTCATTTAAAGCAGGAATTGTTTTAAGCTTTATACTTATTGTTACTCTCTTCTTCAGAGATATGGTTGAGTTTATTTTATACTTCAAAATAAATGAAGCCTTGCCATTTACTGGAGAGTATTTTATTGCAATAATTATTTCCGCAGCTGCTTTAATTGTTCTGATTACTTTTCTAAAAAGAGCAAAGAGAAACCTTATAACTGTAAATGTATATTTCAACCTGATCACAATAATTTTTTTAATAACAGAAGTTATCAGTTTTGTTACTTCGGAAGCGGCGGGAGTTTCTCTAAAAGAGAAGATTGAAATCACTTCTAATGAAGAGGTGAATGAAAAACCTGATATTTATTTTATCCTGCTGGACGGTTACACAGGATTTAAAGGATTAAAGAAACTCTGGAATTACGATAACAATGAATTGAAAAAATTCTTTAATGAAAATGATATCTTCTTTGCCGAAAATGCCAAATGTGTTTACAATGTAACAAACTATTCAATGGTCTCCACATTTAATATGACAGAGTTAATTTATAGCAGGGATGAACTTTATGCCAAAGAGAATTATCTGGCACTCGCTGAGTATATGAAAGAAAATCCTGTTGTAAAATTTTTCTCCGATGCCGGGTATGAATTTTACAATTTTACTTTCTGGAACATTAACGACAAGAAAAAATATTACGAGGATATTTATTTCTTAAGAAGAGGAAATATATACCAGGCAAGAACTTTATACGGGCATCTTTACAAAATATATAATGAAAATACAGCAGATATGGCTGTAATAAACACGGGAATATTTAACAAGCTTGTGGAAATACACCGGGAGAAAAGTGATAAACCAAAATTTGTTTATGCACATATAACAATGCCTCATCCCCCATATTATTTTGATGCCGAAGGAAACAGGCGTGATTTTCTATATTCGAATGATTCAAAAAACATGCATAAATACCTGGGGCAATTAAAGCATACAAACACACTTATTATTAATACAGTAAAAAAAATATTAAGCACAAGAGAAGAACCTGTAATAATTATTCAAAGCGATCATGGTTTCAGATCTTATGAAGGTAAAGATAAAATGGAGATTGAACTTTCCGTTCTAAATTGTTTTTATTTTCCAGATAAAGATTACTCAATGCTTAATGATTCGCTAAAAACAATTAACACATTCAGGATAATATTGAATAAATATTTCGGGAAGAATTTTGAGATGATTGAGTGAAAGGGAATCAGTGCACCCTGGGGGACTCGAACCCCCGACCAATAGATTAAGAGTCTACTGCTCTACCAGCTGAGCTAAGGGTGCGGTGCAAAATTAAGAATTTTTACACCCCCTTACAACGCAGAGCAGAATGCTTAATTCAATTTTTTAATTAACAAAGAGGTCCGGAAGAAAAGAAACAATCAGAATAAAAAGAATTGCCCCCACCAAACCTACTGCAAGTGCAATAACAATATCTTTTTTCATTTAATAATCCCCTTACAAGATTAATGAAAATTACTATGACAAAGTTTGTTATAATGATGAATTAATTCAAGATAATTGAAGCGGCAGGTTTAATTTAAATTTATGTTTTTAATACTCCCATAACCGAAAGATTCCCAAAGTTCAATCATCATAACTTTGTCCCCGTTTATAATTCCACCAGCAGTAATACTTTCAGGTAAAACAGTTAATCCTTTAATCCTGCTAAAAACTTTCTCCTTCTCTTCACTACTCACTTTTGAAAGTATATGCCACAGGCTTAAAACATCTTTATCTCTTGCTTCATTTAAAATTGTATTTAATGCTTCATCTCTTTCTTCTCCGAAATCAAATTCATTAATTGCATTTTTAAATTCTGTGTATGCATCTTCAAAAAACGGTGTGCCGGGCGGAAATGATTTTTTTGTTTTACATACTGCATTTGCAGGGACAATTGACTCAATATTTCCTGATTTTATAACTACACATCCCGATATTACTTTTAAAATTCCCGAACCATCTGTATTAACATCAAGATTATACATGCAGCCGATATCTATTACAGTTGCCGAAGGTATTTCCACAAAAAATACTCCCGGCGGAGCCCAAATTGCAGCATTAATTTTACCGTAAGGCAAATTTATTCTGTGTTTATCAGGTTTGGTTTCCAGAAGCTGTACCCTGCTGTTTGGGAATATATCTATCTCACCAATTAATCCTGCTTTTAACCTTGCGCGGGATTTTTCATCGGTCTCAATCCATTCACCAACCTTAAGCATTCCATGATCACTTATCACCTCTGAGCCAACGACAGGGGTTCCGAGAATTTTTTCAACAGGCCAGAATGCAGCGGAGGATTGTGTAAAAAAGTAAAAACCTAATGCAATACCAAGTAATACTGCAAAAGATGCAAGTGCTATTACATACCATCCTCCTTTTTTCTTACGGGGATCTTTATACAAATAACTTTTTTCTCCCCATTCATAATAAAATTTTTCTTCTGGTTTAATTGTAAATAACTTTGGAGAAAATTTTCTGCCTGTTCTTCTTTCACTTATCCCTTCCCAGAAATCACTTTTACCGGAGGAAGGCTCCGCTTCATTTATAAATGCTTTTATATCATTATAGTAACTTCTGCAGTCTTCACAAAAAAGGAGATGATTGCTTATTTCACTTCTCATTTCATCTATCAGATGACCATCTGCATAATCATTAAGGTAGTATTTAATTTCTTTACAATTCATTTTTCCCTTTTTGCAAAAAACTATGGGGCATCAGATTACCTGACTGCAGCAAAGATATAAAAACTTTTATTTCAAAATCCAACATTATTATTAATTTTATTTGCACAGGGACTTATCATTTGCTTTGCCTCAACAATTTTAAATTTATGCTTCAGGATAAATTCGTGTTTCTCAATAAAAATTTTATTTTCAATTCTATTTTTATAAAATACTTTCAACAGTTCAAACTATTTTTAAATGCCTTTTGATTAATAGTGTTCCGAACATAAAAGTTATTCATACTAATATTGATTTGAAATTAATAAAGTATTATATAATGTGAACAAAATTTATTCTTTAACTTTTTACAGCAGGAGTATCAAATGGCTTCCATAAATAAATTCGGCTGGGGAGAATTTTTAACAGGTATTGCGGTTGGAAGTTTAATTTCACTAATCTTTTCAAGAAAAGATTTAAAAGGAGATGTAGCAAACATTCACAGAAAAGCTGAAGAGATAAAAAATAAATTAACCGAGCGTGCAAAAAATATTTCTTCAGATATTATTGAAAAGAGCCATGCGTTTATTGATTCTGCAAAGAAATTTGCAGAGGGCAGATATTCAGGGACTATTGAATCACTCGAAAAAGAATATAACAGTATAAGGTATGCAATTAATACTGCTGTTGATAATTACAGAAGAAATTCGGAAAAAATTCTTTCTCAGAATAATGGTGAGATTGATGATCTTTATATAGACTTTGATGATGAAACTCTGCCAAAGTTTGTCGGAATGGGGCGAAGAAGAAGATAAATTTTAACTAAACACTTATTCTCATAATTGTTCTTGTTTCACTTCTTCTTACAATTTCTTTAAATCCTGCTTTTAAAAATGATGATGCTACTCCTGTATAAATATAAGGAGGAGCAGTTTTATTTTTAGGTTCAACAGGATAAGCTTCAATAATTTTTGCTCCTTTTGATTTTGCAAACTTAACCCCTTCTTTAATTAATAAAGTTAATAACCCCTGTCCCCTGTGTTTTCTGCCAATGAAAAAACAAACAATTGACCAAAGGGGTTTATCATCTATTGGTTTTAATATTCTCGAATTCTGAAGTACAGGATAATTTTCTCTTGGCTGAATTGCACACCAGCCGGCAGGTTCTTCATCAATGTATGCAAGAATTCCCGGTGAGGTATTCTTTACAATTTTTTTGAATACATTTTTTGTCTTACCGGTTTTGCTTAATTCATTAAATTTAGATCTCTTTAGAATCCAGTATGTACACCAGCAGCCTGCACAGGCACCGTTTGCCCCGAATAACTTTTCAAAATCTTTCCATCTATCTAAGGTAAGAGGATAAAACTGATACTTTTTCATCTGACATTCTCATTTAAGATTTCATAAACAGGTTTATTATCTCCGAAAACCTGCCATTCTTTTATTTTATTATCAACCACCAATGCTCTCCACGCTGCATTAATTTCCCAGTGATTCCGGGATGATGAATCTTCTCCCAATTTATAAGTTCCGCTTGCCTTTCCTATAAACACCACTTTGTTTTCATTGCTGTAAACTTCACCAAGGTCTATTTTATAATCAGGAAATAATTGAAAATAATTTTTCCATCCCTTTATCATTATTTCTTTCCCCCTGAAAACATTTCCCAGGCTGTCGGTAAAATTATGATCGTCAGACAACAATCCTGCAATTGAATCCAGGTTTTGATTGTTTATTGCCGTAATAAATCTTATTACAATTTCAATTGATTCTGAGAGCATATTTACTCCGTAAAAAGTTTTTCAAGAAAAAATTTTTTTGTATTGTACTCTTTTCTCCAGTCAGGATTTACTTTATCCAGAAGCAAACCTTCAAACGCACCAAACTCATAAAAACAATTTCTTTTATTTTCATTTAAAGACAGGGCATTAAGTAAATTAATTTCACCCTGGTAATATTCATCATAATGTTCTTTTAAAGATTTATAATCATCTAGCTTTTTCATTTCATCGGAAAAATCAAAATTATCATCAAGCATAATTTGCAATAATTTAATTTCAGTATAACGGGCAATTCCCTCCTGCCACAACTGGAATGACATATATTTGTAATCATTTTCATTTATACTTTCTTTTAATTCATTTCTTTTTGTCAGGTAGAATTGAATATAAGTTTTATCAGGTTCTTTAATTCCTTTAAAAATATTTATAAGAATTTTTTTACAGGAATCATAAACAGCATTAACATTACTGTCTTCATAAGGGAAAGGATAATTAAGCATCCACATTCCTGTTTCATCACCGCCCGAAAGTGCAAGTGAATTTATACTGTTGTAATAACCGGGCTGTGAATATTGGTATTGATGAAAATGTTCATGAAGAATTGTAATTATCCATTCAATAGATGATTTTCTGGTATTTGCAGGTGTACCCACTACAATTGTCTCTACACCATTAACAGCAGGAAATGTTGCAAGAAAATGTTTGTTGAATTGCCGAGGTCTGTAATAAATATTACTATTTAAAAGGGTGTCGAACCCTATTAAAGAAAAATCATCAGAGGGGTTAGGATGATTAATTAAAAACTCAACTTCATCATAAATCAAAACGAGAGCGAAGTGAGTTTTCTCCCAACCTTGCCATAATTTTTCTCCATACATATCAGAAATTCTTTTAGCTTCGGCTATTCTAATTTTATCTTCATAACTGATGTTGGTTTGAGGAAATGAGATAAGAGGAAATAAAGCGAATAGTAAAATATAGTTCTTCATTTTATTTTTTTGAGAAGTTATTTATAAAGCTAATTTTTAACAACACAATTTACATATACGGTATTTTTTAGTGGTTATTAATTATAAATCTCTTTACTTTTACGGGAAAATATTTTTGGAATACTGTAATAACTTGATGATTAGTTTAAAATTCTGCAATTCTTCCCGCCTTCTCTGCACTAATTCATTCCGGAGAGTTAATGTTTAGAAAGCACCCTAAAGGACTATACGTTATGTTCTTTACAGAGATGTGGGAACGCTTCGGATATTATTTAATGGTGGGAATCCTGCTGCTTTACCTGATTGATAATAAAACGGGTGGAAAGGGTTTTGATACAAGAACTGCTGCAGATATTGTTGGTTCATTTATAGCAATGGTTTACTTAACACCTTTCATAGGCGGACTGCTTGCCGACCGTTACCTTGGATATTTAAAATCAGTCTTTATAGGCGGAAGTTTAATGGCAGCAGGTTATTTCGGGCTTGCTGTACCCGGCGATACTGCTATGTTTATTTCATTAGGATTAATTATTGTCGGTAACGGTTTCTTCAAACCGAATATGAGCACCCTCCTTGGTTTACTTTACAATAAAGAAGAACTGAAACCACTTAAAGATAATGCTTATAGCATCTTTTATATGGGTGTTAACATTGGTGCACTCGTTTGTAATTTTGTTGCAGCTTACTTAAGAAATAAATATGGATGGGGTTATGCTTTTTCTGCTGCAGGTGCAGGACTTGTAATTGCACTCATCTGGCTTTACTCAGGTTTGAAGCATATAAAGCATGCAAATATTAAAAAGCCAATGGAAAAAGAAGATGCCTCAATGATGCAGATTCTTCTTTATGTATTGCTTCCTGCAATTGTCTTTGCAGTTATAGGCTGGATGATTCCTGATTCAATTATGGGTTCCGATTCAAATGATGCATTTATATTTGCCTGCATTCCTATAATATCATTTTATGTTTCTTTATGGATACGGTCATCAGGACAAAATAAAAAAGCCATCGGTGCTCTCTTCTTTATTTTTTCTTGTGCAATTATTTTCTGGATAATTTATAACCAGAATGCAACAGGTTTAACAATCTGGGCTGAAACTCATACAGACAGAAAAGTATCTCCATTAATTGAAAAGACAGCCGGCGCACTTGATATGCTTCAGGAAGTTAATCCATCACCGAGGGAAGTTCCTAAAGTGGATGAATATCTCAGACCTGTGCTTGATGAAAATGGTGTAATGGTAATGACTCTGGGACCTGATCCTTACTTCAACAATTTACCTAAAGAAGAATGGCCTGATGAAAATGAAAATTTAAAACTTGTTAATGCCGAATTGTTCCAGTCAATAAATCCGTTTTTTATAATTGTGCTTACACCCTTAATTGTAGGATTATTCGGATGGTTAGCAAAAAGAAAAAAGGAGCCGACTACTGCGGCTAAATTTGGTTTGGCTCTTTTTATTGCCGGCTTATCTTCTCTCGTTATGGTTTTTGCAATTACATCGGTACCTTCAGTTTATACACATAAAACCGCAGCCTACTGGTTATTTTTAACTTATGGAATTTTTACAGTAAGTGAATTATTTCTGAGTCCTATTGGCTTGTCGCTTGTATCAAAATTATCTCCTGCCAGAACAACAGCACTTATGATGGGCGGGTGGTATCTTTCAACATCACTCGGCGGAAAAGCTGCGGGTATTTTAGCAAGCTTCTGGAATGACTTTACAGATAAAAAAGTTTTCTTTCTAATAATTACGATAGCTGCATTTATTGCAGGTTCAATAATTTTCAGTCGCATTAAATCTTTAAATGCAATTGTAAAAGAAAAAACTGGAACAGCATAAAAATTTTTTAATTGAATTCATATCAGGAGGATAAATGTTCAAAGGACATCCTAAAGGATTATATGTTTTATTCTTTACAGAAATGTGGGAACGTTTTGGTTTCTATATAACCATTTCCATTTTTGTTTTTTACCTTCAGTCAAACTTCGGGTGGGATGAAACTCAGGCTACCAATGTTTACGGAATTTTAATTGCTTTTGTTTATTTCACGCCCATAATCGGCGGATGGATTGCAGATAATTTTTTGGGATATGGTAAATCCATTATGATAGGTGCTGTGATTCTCGGTGCCGGTTATGCAATTATGGCTATACCCACCGAGACTGCAGGACTTGTTTATGTAGCTATTGCAATTATTTGCCTGGGTAATGGACTTTTCAAAGCTAACATCTCTGTACTTGTCGGCAACCTTTATTCACATACACAAGGCTCATTAAAAGATGCAGGTTATAATATTTTTTATATGGGAATTAATATTGGTGCTTTTTATGCACCAATTGCTGCTGCCAGCATAAGAAATTTCTTTGTTGAAAATTATGGAGTTACACAGGCACAAGGTTATAATGCTGCATTTGCACTTGCTGCAATAGGTATGATAATCTCTCTCCTGATTTTCACTGTTTTCAGAAAATTTTATGTTGATGCAGATTACCGTTCGAAGGAAAGAGTTAATGTGAATGTTGATCTTCAGTTAACAAAACAGCAGGAGAAAGACAGAATAATTGCACTGCTTATAATCTTTGCAATAGTAATTTTCTTCTGGATGTCCTTCCATCAGAATGGTGCGGCACTTTCATTATTTGCAAGAGATTATACCGATAGTGTGGTTGGCAAATATGTATATTCACTGTTTGATGTATTTGGCCTTCATGCAATAATTGCAATATTATTGGGAACTGCTGCTCTAATTAAATCTCAAAGCTCCAAAGCTAAAATGATCGGTGGATTTTTTACTCTTCTCGGTTTAGTTGTTTTAATTGTAAGATTAAATTCATACCCTGAGTCAAATTCAATAGAGCCTGAAAGGTTCTTTTCATTTAATGCAATGTTTATTGTTTTATTAACACCTCTGATTGTTGGCTACTTTGCATTCCTGAATAAAAAAGGTAAAGAACCATCATCCCCCGGTAAAATTGGTATTGGTATGGTGCTTACCGGGCTATCATTTTTAATTATGGTATTTGCTTCCTTCGGACTTCCTGCAGTTTATACAATCGAAGGTCCTTCTCCGATTACTGTTTCACCTTTCTGGCTAATAACAACATATTTTGGTTTAACGCTGGCAGAGCTTCATCTTAGTCCGATGGGTCTTTCTTTTGTATCGAAGGTTGCACCTGCAAAATTTAAGGGTCTGCTTATGGGAGGCTGGTTTGGTGCAACCGCAGCAGGAAATTATTTATCAGGATTTGTAGGAAGATATTATCAGAACTGGGAACTCTGGCAGTTCTTCCTTTTACTTGTAGTTACATCTTTTATAGCAGCAGGTCTTGTTGCTCTCTTCTTAAAGAAATTAAAAAGTGCCACCCAATAATATTAACTTAATCACTTATTAAGGGATGTTCATAATTGAGCATCCCTTTTCTTTTTATCAAATAATCTCTTCATATTATGAATCCTTTTTACAAATGTTGTATCGTATAGCGTGATTAAATTTTATAAATGAGGAATGTTTAAAAGATATTTAAGAAACATAATCCCTATTCTGCTTGGTGCACTGGGAGGATTTTTATATTACAATTTTATCGGCTGCTATACAGGAGCTTGTCCTATTACAGGTAATCCATACGTGAGTACTTTATACGGCGTATTAATAGGATTTACATTTACAGATTTTTTTAACTTTAATAAGAAGGGGAAGAAAAATGAAAACTAATATGGGTGCTGTCGACAGGGTTATAAGACTTTTTCTTGTGGTTTTAATTACTCTTCTTTATTTCACTAATAACATTACAGGAACTGCAGCAATAATACTTGGTATCCTTGCATTAATATTTTTGGGTACCAGCTTTACGGGTTTTTGTCCTTTATATTATCCTTTTAAAATTAGAACTACCGAAAGGAATAAATCAGAATGAAATATGGTTTTTCAAAAACAATAAAAATACCTTTTGAACAGGCAGTTGAAAAGGTAACCGAAGGACTTAAGAAAGAAGGGTTTGGAGTTTTAACAACTATTGATGTTAAAGATACATTAAAAAAGAAAATTGATGTGGATTTCAAAAAATATTTGATACTCGGTGCATGTAACCCGGCACTTGCTCATAAGGCTTTGCAAAGTGAAGAAGAATTAGGTTTACTCTTGCCATGTAATATAATTATTTATGAAAAGAATGGAGATACTGTAGTCTCTGTTTTTAATCCTGAAATAATGACAGAAATAATTAATAGTGAAAATCTAAAACCGGTTGCTCAGGAAGTTAAAGAAAGAATGGAAAGACTTCTTGCAGCAGTTTAATTTTAAATTAAAAACAAAGGAATAAAATGACTGAAAAATTAAATAAGCAAATGTTTTTAGAAAAAGTTTTTGATTATGAAAAAAACAGGGAGTGGAAATATGAAGGTGAACTGCCTGCATTAATTGACTTCTGGGCTCCATGGTGCGGACCCTGCAGAATGATAGCTCCTGTTCTTGAAGAATTATCTGAAGAGTATAAAGGCAGAGTTCATATTTATAAAGTTAATACCGATGAGGAACAGGAGTTAGGTGCAGTATTCGGAATAAGAAGTATTCCTTCGCTGCTGTTTGTACCTAAAGAAGGGCAGCCTAAAATGGCTGTTGGCGCTCTGCCAAAAGAAGCACTTAAAGATGCAATTGAAAAAGAACTGCTCGCAGAAAATCTTAAAGAAAATTAATGCTTGTTAAAGTGAGGTTCATTTTTTGATGAACCTCATTGTTTTTAAATCATCTTAAAAGAATCATCTTTTTTGTATTCACAAAACCGGGGGTTGTAATTCTGTAAAAATAAATTCCCGAATTCAGTCCATCAGCATTGAAATTAATTGAATACCTTCCTTCAGCCATCTCCTCATTAATTAATGTTTTTATTTTCTGTCCAATGGAATTATAAATTTCAATAATCACATGTCCTTTTCTCTTCAAATCAAAAGTAATATTAGTTGATGGATTGAAAGGATTCGGATAATTCTGATGGAGATAATAAATGCCTGGTTCATAATCATTAGCTTCAACTGAAGTAGGATAAACAACTGCAGTAAAATCTACAATAAAGTATTCCGTATCGCGCATTCCTCCTATTTTCAACTGTATAAATCCTTCCCCCGGATTTTCCATAGGATTAACATGAACAGAAACCTCTCTTGTTTCGCCTGGTTGAAGCGGAGAACTGTTATATTCCGATGTTGTTGTTACACTATCGACCCAATATCCGAAACATGCGTCGAAACATAATGAAGATGTCCATCCTTCAGGCAGGTCATTAACTTTCCTTACAAGATAAATAGTTTGTTCTGTTTCTGTAATGTTGGTTACATCAATAGCAAAAATAATGTCAGCCCCAAGTGTATCTGTAAGTAATGTGTTATGTACCTCAATAGAAATTGATTGTGAAAAAAGATTAATATTCAAAAAAAGAATAAGTAGAAATAATATTTTATATACTTTCATAGTAAACCTTCATAAGCATAAATGTAAAAAGGATGTCCCGTAAGTTTGGGACATCCTCAAAATATTTTTTACTTAAGCACATTAATTTTCTTTACAGAAGAAAATGAACCAGATATCATTCTTACCAGGTATACACCTGAAGCAAAAGATGATGCATCAATATTAATTGAATAATTTCCCGGTTCTTTTACTTCATTAACTAGTGTCTTTATTTCCTGTCCTGATATATCATATAATTTTATTATAACAGGTTGTTTTTCTCCCATTGAGTAATTTACTATTGTATAAGGATTAAAAGGATTGGGATAATTCTGATACAGCTTAAATTCAAAAGGTTTTTCAAAAACAACATATACAATTTCACTATAAGAATATGCCCCGTTGAAATCGATTTGTTTCAAACGATAATAAACCTCACCTGTTAACTGCAATTTATCATTATATGAATAATTATTCCGATTGGGTGATGTTCCTGCACCAGTAACAAATCCAACTGTAACAAAATCACTTCCGTTATATGACCTCTGAATTTCAAATCCATAGTTATTTGTTTCAGAAGCAGTGCTCCATTTAAGAAGAACAGAGTTATTAATAACATCAGCAGTAAATGAAATTAATTCAACAGGTACAATTTCCTCCAGTGAATATGAAAATGTTACCCATTGATTAGCCGTAGGTACAAACGAACTACTTGTTATCGGTGCAGTAGCAAGGCTGCTTCCTGATTTATCAAAAATTGTAAAGGGATAAGTTAACCCTCCGTCATTTGAAACTTTTACAATTAATCTGTCTGAATAAGATGAACTGTATTGGGCATAAGCATAATCAAATTTAATTGAATCAGTTTGTTGAAGATTAAAGAATGGACCTGCATACATTGTATCTGTTTGTCCCGATGTGCTGTAAGAATAAAATTCAACTATTACCGATTTATTGCCATTGAATGATGGACCATTTGCCCCTTCAAATTGCTGGAATGTTATTCCGCCATCCGGATTTACAATTGTGTAATTCTGTGGTGGAAAATTTCCTTCAAACAATTCATAATAAATAGTTCCGCCATTCTTACCCTTAATTCCTTTTGAGACTGTTTTATCTTTTACAATAATATCATCCGCAACCTCAAAAGGTTTTTGATTGAAGACAGGAATAAAGTTCTGGAGGTTCAATTCTTTAGCATAGTTCCTTGCTTTTCCGCAGTTTATAACTTCCTTTGTAATATCATTCTGAATAAAAGCAGTAGTGTAAATCATAGAATCAACCCAGACTGCCATATCAATAGGATATTTTATTACATAATGATACTGCCCTACTGCTGTTCCTATTTCTATTCCTTCAGAGTTCGGAAAAGCTTTTCTGAATACATCATAAAAAATTTTTTCACCATTTGAACCGGGTGCTGTTGTATATTCAATTTTTCTCTCAATTGCATGAACTCTCAGATAATAATTACCATACATTAATGGTGCATGAATTGTAACATCAATATCAGCCTGGATAGAATCACCTGCAATTTTTGTATCGCTAACTGTTATTGAGACAGGAGAACCAATTACTGCTCTGCTGTTAAATGCATTACTAAGACTGTTAGGTGTTGTATAAGGATATTGGGGATGAACCAATCCATCCATTATTATATGCGGAACTGCGTTAACACCATAATAATATCTCCTGTCGTATGATTGGGTAGGATTGTACAAATACATCGGATCATTGCCCGGAGAAGGCCAGCCAACATGATATTTTATTGCACATAAAGAATTGAAGTTTGAACTAACAAAAGCATCAATTGTTGGATTGTTAGAAGCACAGGGTCCGCAGGTTGAACTTGTCCATTGTTCAAGCAGAACTTTTCTTTCTACCCCCGGATATACAATTGAAAATTGAGAAAGATTATTGTTGCTTTCAAATTCATCTCCGGGTAATGCAGTTGTTACATTAATTGTAAATGCCTCCCCGGGTGTTATTGTAAGCTGGTCGAAAAGGACTTCCAGCATGCTTCCGCTGTTAAGTGATGCAACCTGTTTTGTGCTGCTGTATGTTCCCGGTGAAACAGTCATTGTTACATTAAACGGTGTGGTAACGTTATTCAATCCGGAATTAATAACAGACACGGAAGGAATTATATTAAACGGATTGGACCCTATAGTATAGCTCGTATCTTTTTTAATATTATTAATGGAAACAACTCCCACATCATTATTAAATCTGGTTCCTGCTGTTATATTATCTATATACAAATTATTACTGTATCCATTTACAGTAATAAATGATATATAAACACCGCCGGCGTTTTCTTCAGTATTGTTCTGAGATAAGATTTGAAATGAAAAAAGAAGTATGAAAGAGGTAAATATAAATCTATACACAAAAAATCCCCTGCAATAAAATTATATGTTACTCACAATAGTGAGGTTAATTATTCTTTTTAAAATATGAAAGAAACAATTAATAAATAACTAATGTTTGCTTGTTGTAAAGCAACTACATTGGCTATTTTGTTTTTACCTTAAGTGATTTTTCATACTCGGTATCAACCGGTTGCCAAAGTTCAATTTTATTTCCTTCAATATCCATTATATGGACAAACTTGCCGTACTCGTAAGTTTCAATACTATCTAATACTGTTACTCCCTCCTTCTTTAATTCTTCAACAAGCCATTCAAGATTTTCAACTCTGTAATTAATCATAAATTCTTTTTTGGAAGGGTCAAAATATTTTGTGCTCTCTTTAAAAGGACACCATACAGTATAACCTGTTTTTTCCGGATTATCGGAATGACGCCATTCGAAGTTAGTTCCGTATTCATCTACATTTAAACCAAGATGTTTGGAATACCATTCTTTTAACTTTGCGGGATTTTCTGATTTAAAAAATACCCCTCCTAATGATGTGACTCTTTTCATTTTTTTAACCTCTTCCTGTTGTTGATAATTATTTTCACTTAATGTGAATCCTAAAAGAAAAAAAATAATTGCTGTTGTTACTAATAAAAATAATTGCTTCACTATCACTCCAGTTAAACTTGTAAAAAAAGTATTTGCTAAATGTAATTTTATACAGGCTCAGTTAAAAGTTATTTTAACAATAATCATTTTCTTTATTAATCTGAATTTAAAGTAAGGCAAGGATTTTGATTTATTCTCCTCTCACCGGGTAAAGGTAGAAGCTAAAAGGATAAAAAATTGAAAACTTTAACTTCATTTTCCAAAAGAAATCTGGTTACATTTTCACTTGTAATTTCTCTCTTCTCATTTTTATTCTATGCCTATGAAGATGGAATTACAGGAAGAACATTAAAGAGCTCTCAGCCCGGATGCCTCTGCCATTCGGAAACAAATTCACCAAATGTTAATGTTGTTATAGAAGGACCCGGTATACTCAAACCAGGTGAAACAGCAGATTATGCAGTAAGAATTTCCGGCGGACCGCTTGTACGCGGAGGAACCAACATAGCTGTATCTTCAGGAACTCTATTACCCGGAGAAGGACTACAAAAAATCGGGACAGAACTTACACATGTTCAACCGAAGATTCCGCAGGGCGGAGAGGTTGTTTTTAATTTTACATATTCGGCACCAAACAATCCGGCTACAGTTACACTTTATGCAAACGGCAATAGTGTAAATTACAGTGGAACTGAATTCGGAGATTCATGGAATTTTGCAGAAAGTAGAACTATAGTTGTTGATAATACTTCAGATGTAAAAGATGAAGGAATGATTAATGATTTTTATCTTTCACAAAACTATCCTAATCCATTCAACCCTGTTACAAAAATAAGTTGGTATTCTCCGACCAGCGGATGGCATACTTTAAAGGTTTTTGATATTCTTGGAAATGAAGTTACAACCCTTATGGATGAATATAAATCAGCAGGAAATTATGAAATTGAATTTTCTGCAAAATCTGATGGAATCAGTTTATCAAGCGGGATTTACTATTATCAATTAGCTATCGGAAATTTTAAGGAAACTAAAAAGATGATTTTAATTAAATAATCTCTTTTTAATGCACGTCTCCTATCACAAAAATTCATCTCTCTTAGTGGTCATAAATTATTGACCAAAGAAATTTCCTTCGATTATTAACCAAAAACCAATTTTTTTCGGTTTGTAGTATTTCTTCTACAGAGATATAGTAATTCTTTTTATTGTGCAAATCACATCAACGTATAAATTTGAGACAAGTGTTTTGTAAACGTTTTCAATAAAATTTCTCGGTTATGTAAAACAAAAATAGGAGAAAAATTACCTTAAACTTCTGCCGCTTTTCCCTCTTGTTGATTTTTTGTTGGTGCAGAGATAAACGATAATTAAGATAAGGAAACGACTAGAACTACCTCTAATCTTTCCTTGGGTATTTCAAACAAATTCAGGAGTCACAAATGCTAATTAAGCTATTCCCGATTGTTATGTGCTTTCTAATGTTTAGCATAAGTTCTTTCTCACAATCGTATTCGGTTTATATTAAGAATGGGGATTTCATTGACGATTACAATTATAAATTTGATGTTGTTTTAAAAGCAAATGAAAATTCATTGGAGCTTACCTGTTACCAGGGAGCAATTGTTCATAAATTACCTGACGATAATAATATTATTTTTAAATACATAAACGGTTCGAGCCAGCTTTCAAATAAACCTGTTGTTGCTGTTGGTTTGTATAATAACAGTAATGATGATGAACTTTTAACATTCGCATCATCTCCCGGACAGGATATAATTGAGGAGGGGGAAAAAAGAATAGGCACTTTCCAGATTACAAGCGATAAACCAATCAGAATAAATAAAAATTTTTTATACTGGAATTTTGAAGGAAGTATTAAAACTGTATTCATGGGGTCAGGGTTTGTTAATATTACTTCAACCGGTGATTTTTCTCCTGCTATTGGAAAACAATTTCACAAACCTCAGGTCACAGGCACTGAGGAGGAAGGAGTAATTAAAGAGTTTGAATTGTTTCAGAATTTTCCAAATCCATTTAATCCCTCAACAACAATAAAATATAATATTCCTCTTGAATCAAATGTTAAACTTAAAGTATTTAATGTGTTAGGTGAGGAAGTTACTACTCTTGTTGACCAGTCTCTCACTCCCGGTTCTTACGAAGTTCAATTTGATGCTGCTAACTTACCAAGCGGCTATTACATTTATTCTCTTTATGTAAATGATAAAGCTATTGATAATAAAAAAATGATTCTGGTTAAATAATTAGTAAGAAAGTAATATTTGAAAGGCTGCCTCAGAAATTAATCTGAAGGCAGCTTTTTATAAAATATAAACCTTTCTAAATCTTTTCTATTTTTTTCATTTGATTCAATTATTATGCTCATTTTAACTTAAACTAATTTTTTGTGATATTCCTTCTTTGGAAAGTAAATTTTAACTTTTAGTTTAGCAGCCATTCCACTTAATAATTTTTCACAAAGGGATGTGTCAATAATTTTAATAAAAAAGGAGGCTCTATGAAAACTCTTTCTATCTTACTCTTGTTTTTCTTTTCTCTATCAGTAATAATTTATTCTCAGGATGCAGAGTTAAAAGAAAAATTTCAGCAAATGAATAATGATATGATTAAAGAAATCTTAAATGGAAATGAGGAAGCAGCACTTGAGCTCTATACTGATGATGCTATCTCTTTACCCAGCTTTGAACCGATGTTAATTGGTAAACAGGCAATTATGGAAAGCCATAAAAAAACAAAGGAAGCCGGCGTTAAAATAAATGATATGGTTTTTACAACTATGAATGTCTGGTCATCAGGAAACATGGCTTATGAAATCGGAACATATATGTTAGACTTTACAATACCCGAAATGGGAAACATAACTGATAAAGGTAAATATTTAACAATATGGGAAAAACAATCTGATGGTTCCTGGAAAGTTAAAGCAGATACATGGAATACAGATACAAATCCATGGGAAGAAATACCGCAGGAAGATATGGAAGGAATGGAAGAGAACTAAAAATTAATTTTTCTGATTTTTTTGAGGATGACAAAAGTTCTCAAAAGGAACTTTAAATTCATCCTCTTTTTATTTTAAATTAAAACCCTGGCAGCATTTGCGATTAAGCTGAAAATTTTTATTATAAATCATTTTCATAAAATGCTGAATCTTTATAAATGTTTAATATTACTTCTATAGGCGAAATATTATTTGATGTTTATAAAGATTTTAAGAAGCTCGGGGGAGCACCATTTAACTTTTTTTATCATATCATAAAATTAACCGGCAAAGGGAATTTTATAAGCCGCATTGGCAATGATGAAGCCGGGAAAGAAATTTTAAATTTCTTTAAGGAACATAATCTTTCAACTCAATTTATTCAGGTTGATAATTCTCACCCAACAGGAATTGCATCAGCTAATCTTGATGATAAAAAAATTCCCCATTGGGTAATAGAAGAAAATACAGCTTATGATTTTATTGAACTCAATTCAGAAATTGAAGATGAAATAAGAAAATCAGATTGCCTATACTTTGGTACACTTGCACAAAGAAATTCTGTTTCAGCAAAAACCATACAATCGTTATTCAACAGGCAGATAAAATATTTTTGCGATTTGAATTTAAGACAAAATTTCTTTACCAGAGAGATTCTTGAACTTTCTTTAACAACTGCTGATGTTCTTAAAGTAAATGAAGAGGAATTAATTATTCTTAATGATTTTTTTCTTAATAAGAAATATGAACTTGTTTCTTCTGCTGTTCAGCTGAAAAGCAATTTTAACATCGACCTTTTATCTGTAACATGCGGCGAAAAGGGCTCTTATCTTTTTATGAATGAAGAAACAGATTTTTACAGAAACACAAATGTTAATCCTGTTGATACTGTTGGTGCAGGTGATGCCTATGCCGCAATCCTATGCCTGGGCTATCTTAAAAAATGGAATATAAGAAAATTAAATGAAGCTGCCGGAAACTTTGCAGGAAGAATTACAACCATTGAAGGTGCTCTGCCGGTTAATGATGATTTTTATACAAATCAGGGGATTGTTTTATGAATTCGATCGAAAAGAAAAATGGATTGTATATTCAGCTTTACAGCATACATGGACTTGTCCGCTACAACTTTCCTGAATATGGCAGAGATGCCGATACGGGCGGACAGGTTAAATATGTTCTTGAACTTGCCGAAGCATTAAGCAAGGAACCTCGCGTTGAAAAAGTTGACCTTATTACACGATATATAAAAGATAAAAACGTTTCCGAAGATTATTCTGTTCCTGAAGAAAAAATAAATGATAAGTTCAGCATCATAAGAATAAAAGCAGGCGGCAGTAAATATATAAGAAAAGAATTGTTGTGGGACCACCTTGAAGAATTTGTTGATAAAAGTATTAAGTATATAAAATCTGTCGGCAGACTCCCTGACATTATCCATAGCCATTATGCAGATGCTGGTTATGTTTGTTCTGAACTCACAAGATTTTTCGGAATACCTTTTGTCCATACAGGACATTCACTCGGACGTGCAAAACTAAACAGGCTTTTAAGCAATGGCTTATCTCGTGAAGAAATCGAAAAAAGATATAAGATTAGTCACCGTATAGATGTTGAAGAAAAAGTTATTTACTATGCTGATAGAATTATTACAAGCACACGACAGGAAATTGAACAGCAATATGGAGAGTATAAAAATACTTCAACACATAAATTTAAAGTTATACCTCCCGGTGTTGATATAGAAAGATTTTACCCATACAATGAAGAAAGACCTCTTGATGAAGAAACTAAAAGAATAATAAATATCATTGTTGATAAGCTCCATAAATTTTTTATGGATATTAATAAGCCCATCATTCTTACTCTATGCAGACCCGATAAAAAGAAAAACATTTCCGGTTTAATTACTGCGTATGGTGAAGACCCGGAGCTTCAGGCTATGGCTAATCTTGCAATATTTGCAGGGATAAGAAAAGACATTCAAACAATGCCTGATAATGAACGTGAGGTTTTGACTGAAATTCTGCTTCTTATGGACAAATATAATCTCTATGGTAAAATGGCAATTCCAAAGAAACACGATACCCATTTCGAAGTTCCCGAGCTTTATCGAATTGCGGCAGAAACAGGCGGAGTATTTGTAAATGCCGCATTAACCGAACCTTTCGGTCTAACTTTAATTGAAGCTGCTGCATCGGGTGTGCCCATTGTAGCCACCGATGATGGAGGACCAAGAGACATCATTGCTAATTGTAAAAACGGAATTCTTGTAGATGTATCGGATACAAAAAATATTTCTTCAGCTATAAAAAAGATTTTGCAGGATAAGGAGCTATGGAGAGAGTATTCTGAAAACGGAATGAAAAATGTCAGGAAATATTATACCTGGGAAGCACATACAAAAACTTATATAGATGAACTTGAGAAAATATTATTTAAACAGGAAGAAAAAGCAGATACTTTTGCACCTGTCGGGAAAAAGCTTTTCAGCATGAAAAAACTTATTGTATCAGATATAGACCATACTCTTTTAGGTGATGATAATTCACTTAAAGAATTTGACAATCTTATTAGTAAAGCTAATGCAGATGTTGGGTTTGCTGTTGCTACAGGAAGAACAGTTGATTCGGCTTTTCATGTTCTTAAAGAAAATAATATAACACTTCCTATAGTTATTATATCATCAGTAGGCTCTGAAATCTATTATAATTATAAAGGGGAATTAATTTATTCAACCGGGTGGCATGCACATATAAAACATTTATGGGACAGGAAGAAAATTGCCGGGCTTCTTAAAGAACTTAAATTCCTTAAATATCAGGAAGAAGAAAACCAGAGAGAGTTTAAAATAAGTTATTACACAACCGACAACCCGGAAAATCTGAAGAAGGTAAATGATATTCTTATTAAGAATAAAATAAAAGCAAATATAATTTTTAGTCATGGCCAGTTTCTCGATATTCTTCCTTACAGAGCATCTAAAGGAAAAGCGATAAGATATTTATCCTATAGATGGAATATACCATCTGAAAATATTCTTGTTGCCGGGGATTCAGGGAATGATGAAGAAATGCTTAAAGGAGATTTGCTTGGAGTTGTTGTTGGTAATTATACCCCCGAGCTTGATAAATTAAGAGGCAGCAGAAGAATTTATTTCTCTAAAAGAAATTTTGCCGGCGGAATAACAGATGGAATAATTCATTATAATTTTTTAAAGAATGATGAGGGAGAGACTAAGTGAGTAAAAAAATAATTTCTTTAATTGAAGAGAATAAACAATTTTTTTTCGGCTACCTTAATAAGCTTCTTCATTCAGAGAATAAACTTTTCGTTAAAGGAAATCTTCTTGATATTCTTTATGAATATAAACAGAGTGATGAAAAAGGAAATTACGAAGCTGTTGAAAGAATTCTGAAACGAACTACTGAAGCAGTTTCATTAAGTAATTCAGTTTATTTTGAATTCAGGGAGAAAATTGGTGATTCAGATTATTATCATTTTAATGTTGAAGAATATTATTATGAAAAAATCAGCACTACAGATTATCTTAAAATAAAAGAAGAATATGTAACCTCTGAAACAAAAGAGGATCTTCTTACACTTAATTTCAAAACTTTTTATGATAAATTCCCCGGCATAAAAGAACCAAAAAATATTGGGCGTGGAGTTGAATATCTGAACAGGTATCTCTCCAGTACAATGTTTACCAACCCGGAAAAAACAAGAGGGGCATTATTTGAATTTTTATTTCTGCATAAATATAAAAATCAGCAGCTTATAGTTAATGACAGAATTGATAGTCCTGAAAAATTAAGCAGCAGCATAGATGCAGCAATTTCTTTTTTGAGAAAAAAAAATGATGATGAGCCATTTGAAAATTTCAGACATCAATTGCAGGAGTTAGGTTTCGAACAGGGAATTGGTAATACAGCCAGTTCGGTTATTGAAAATCTTGAACTGCTTGACAGGCTCTTAACCTCTCCAGACCATCTCGCATTAAAAGAATTTCTTTCCCGCATTCCAATGATTTTTAATATTGTAATTGTTTCTCCGCATGGTTTTTTTGGCCAGGAAGGTGTACTTGGTAAACCCGATACAGGCGGGCAGGTTGTTTATATCCTTGACCAGGTGAAAGCACTTGAAAAAGCAATGAAAAAATCACTGGAAGTATCAGGATTAAAAGCCGAAACAAAAATAATTATTCTTACAAGACTTATTCCTAATTCAGAAGGAACCAAATGCAACCAGAGGCTTGAGAAAGTTCATGAGACAGAAAACTCCTGGATACTTCGTGTTCCTTTCAGAACATTTAATAAAAATGTAACTGATAACTGGATTTCACGTTTTGAAATTTGGCCATACCTTGAAACCTTTGCGGAAGATTCATACAGAGAACTGCTTGCTGAATTTGGAGGAAGACCTGATTTTATTATTGGAAACTATTCTGATGGCAATATGGTTAGCTATATGCTCGCAAAAAAATTCGATGTTACACAATGCAACATTGCACATGCTCTTGAAAAGAGTAAATATTTGTACAGTGACTTGTACTGGAAGAATCTTGAAGAGCAATATCATTTTTCTGTTCATTTTACCGCCGACCTGATTGCAATGAATGCTGCTAATTTTATAATTGTTTCTTCTTACCAGGAAATTGCAGGTACAGAAGAAAGTATTGGTCAGTATGAATCATATAAAAACTTTACTATGCCCGGCTTTTACAGGGTAACCGGTGGTATAAATCTTTTTCATCCTAAATTTAATATTGTACCTCCCGGAGTTAATACGAAAATCTATTTCCCCTATTCAAAAAAGAAAGAGAGACTAAAAGAAATTAAAGATGAGCTTAATAATCTTCTTTTTGGAAATCAGGAAGACCCGGATGTTGCTGGTATTTTAGAAAAACCGGAATTAACACCAATCTTTACTATAGCAAGACTGGATAAGATTAAAAATATAACATCGCTTGTAAAATGGTATGGCGAAAGTCCGGAACTGCAAAAACTTGCTAACCTTATTGTAATAGCCGGTACTGTTAATCCTGATTTATCAACTGATAATGAAGAACGCGAGCAGATTGAATTAATGCATAAATATATAAATGAGTATAACCTCAATAATAAGATTAGATGGATTGGTAAGTTATTCAGAAAAGATCAGACCGGAGAAGTTTACAGATTAATTGCCGATCATAAAGGAATATTTGTTCAGCCTGCATTGTTTGAAGGATTTGGTCTCACCGTGCTTGAAGCAATGAGATCGGGGCTTCCGGTATTTGCTACAATGTATGGCGGTCCCCTTGAAATTATACAGGAAGGTAAATCAGGTTTTCATATAGACCCCATTAATGGTAAAGAAACAACAGACAAGATTTTAAATTTTCTTAAAGCCTGTAAGAAAGATAAAAAAATATGGGAGCATATCTCTGCAGAAGCAATAAAAAGAGTTGATACTGCATACAACTGGGATCTTTATGCCAATACACTTCTTTCACTCGCAAAAATTTACGGCTTCTGGGAATTTACAATAAATATAGAGATGGAAGAACTCAATGCATACCTTGATGTTCTTTACCATCTCTTATACAAACCGGGAGCTGATAAAATTCTTGAGAAACACAATTCACTTTAAATAATATTATTTCAAAAGAATCATCTTTTTTGTTTCAGAATATTTATCTGTAATAAGCCTGTAATAATAAACACCTGATGATAATTTTGAACCATCATATTTTATTGTATGACGCCCTGCTTTCATTTCTTTATTAACTACAGTTTCTATTTCATTACCAAGTATATCATAAATTTTTAATATAACATTTGATGATGAAGGCAAATGAAATTCAAATGTTGTTACTGGATTAAAGGGGTTTGGGTAGTTCTGACTTAAATAGTAATCTTTAATTACAGCATCATCATCAACCGAAACAACTGTAGTTCCAATCAATTTAACAACCTGGGCTATCCTTTCATTCTCTTTATTCCATTGAAGATGAAGTTCATCATTATAATTTCCATCTGATTCAGGTTTAAATGTTACCTGCAAATCAGCAGTACCCAATGGAGGCAAAAGAACAGGCAGATTTGTATTCACATAAAAAGATGAATCCCTGTTCAGAATTCCATTAATTTCAATTTCCTCATTGGAATTATTTTTTATTTCAAGGGTAAGTGTCAGCGAATCTCCATTGGGTACATAACCAAAGAAGAGGCTGTCGGGATTTGTTACGAATAAATTTGTTTTCCAGGGATATTTAAAAGCACGGTAATTAAACAATCCATCTTCAAAGGAAAGATAAAATACAACTTCTCCTTCTGCATTTACTTCACTGATTGCAGGAACAAATGAGGTTCCCCATCCTATAATTGTATTATGATTTTCTAATCTTCTTGAACTTCCCATTGCCCCTGAATAAGTGGAAGGGTCGTTCCTGTATTCCCAAACTAAAGTTGCATACTTATTTACTTCATCGATCTGATATTCAACTGATCTTGAGAAAGAAGGAGAATGAAGATTCCCATTATCAAACATAGTAATATTACCGTTTGGCAAACGCCGGACATCATGCTGATGGGAGAAACCCATAGGGTCATTCAAAAATGTAAATTCATTATTTTCGCAATGTTCCCCTCCCAACCTCCAGATTATCTCCCCTGTCTGCCTGTTTATTTTTGTAATTTCATCAAAATGCCTTGTTGATAAGAGTATATGCCCGTCGTAATCTATTTCAATAGCATTACTATGTGCATAATCTACTAGTGAGTCGGTAAGATCAATATCATAAGTAGCATCAGTTATTTTATAATGATCCCAGCTCCTCCATTGAAAAACCAGGTTTTTATTTTCGTCCAGTTCCTGCAGAACAATACCAATAACAACAGCATTAGGGTCTCCTCCCTGCACAACAGTATCCATCGGATAATACTGGTAATCATAACTCATTAAAAATGCATGACCATCTTCAATAATTAATTCATGAAGATCGGTTAAATAACCAATCATTGCAAGACTATCTATTACATTATATGTGCTATCGAGGAGGTAATAGTAATTTGTGCCTATATCATAATAAGTAAGTTTATCTTCCGTTACTTTTTTGAAATCATAAGTATTTGCTGACATTTTTCTATAAAAAACGGGAGTGCCGTAATGATCAGTAATTATAAGATATGTCGGAAGAAAACCAGGAAACCTGAATGGTGTAAAAAAAACATTACCCTGAGTTGGATTCTTAACCGAATCAACATAAAATACCGGGAAGTCTTCGGGCAGAGTATCTTTTTGTATTGTGTATGATTTTGTTTCAAATATTGTCTTATGACTTTTATTTAACTGAATTTCTTTTTCAGCATTAAATATCTCCGGGAACATTTTCTTAAAATATTTTTCAGGGTTTTTCCTCACTATCTCATTATAATTTATTTCAGATGTTTGAAAAGAGAATTTTAATTTATTGGGTGTTTGCAATTCAACAGTTACAATTTCACCATCTGCAAATTTATTATAGGGTTTGAAGATTAAAGTTTTGTTTTCTTCTGCAAGTACTGCGTTACCTGAGTGAACACCGCTAATATTCCCTGTAACTTTTATTTTATTCAAATAAGAATTATCAAATAAACCATCTGTCTTTAATATAATATGAGTTTCAGAAGAATTTAACTTTGAATCGGGAACAGGAGATATGTAGGTAATATTTTGTGCAATGACTGATGCAGTTGCAAAAATCAAAAACAAAAGAGCCGTTAAAGAATTCATAATATCCTCAAATAAATATTAATTACTTTTATTATCTTAAGTGGAGGAAGAAATAATTCCCTCATTTAATTTTTAGTTTAACATATTTTTTATAACATTTCTATCCATTTAGTCTATTTCAGCAGAATCATCTTCTTTGTTTCAGAATATTTATCTGTAATAAGCCTGTAATAATAAACTCCCGATGATAATTTTGAACCATCATATTTTATTGTATGACGCCCTGCTTTCATTCCCTCATTAACTATGGTTTCTATTTCATTACCAAGTACATCATAAATTTTTAATGTAACATTTGATGATGAAGGCAAATGAAATTCAAATGTTGTTACAGGATTAAAAGGATTAGGATAGTTCTGGCTTAAGTTATAGTTTATCTCATTTTCTTCTGTTTCAATATTAGTTAATACCGAATCGGTACTTCCGATTAAAGCTACAACCTGAGCTATTCTCATTTCTTCTCTGTTCCATTGAATATGAAGATCATCAATGTAATCACCATCAGCTGCCGGTTTAAAAGTAACTTCAATTTCCTCAGAAGCTGATGGAGAAATGATAACAGGCAAAGTTGTTGTTGAATAGAATTCAGATGTTCTATTATATAATCTGTTTATTTCGATTTCCTGATCAGAATTATTTGTAACAATAATTTTTGCAGTAAGAGAATCACCTGCTGTAACATTAAGAAAAAACAGCGTATCGGGAGAAGCAGTAAACAGATTCGTCTTCCATGGAAATTTAAAAGTCCGATAACTTATTCTGTTTGTACCTAAGTTAATATTCAAATTTATTGTACCATCCCGGCTGACTTCAGATACAGATGGTTGTTGAGGACTCCATCCCCAGCCAATAACTGTCCTTTCATCTTTAATTCTTCTGCTGCTTCCCATAGCCGGTGAAAAAGTTAAAGGATTATTTTTATGTTCCCATACAAGCATAGCCGTTTTATTTTCTTCATCAACATGAAATTCAGCAGTTCTTGTAATGCCCGGGAAATTTAAATTGCCATTATCAAAAAGAAGTATGTTTCCGTTTTCAAGTCTTCTAACATCATGCTGATGTGAAAAACCGACCGTGTCATTAAGAAATGTAAACTGGTTATTCTCACAGAACATCCCTCCTAACCTCCATATAATTTCTCCGCTTTGCCTGTTTATTTTTGTTACTTCATCCATATGTCTGCAGGATATTAGTATATTGCCGTCATAATCAACTTCAATTGAATTTCCGTGTACATAATCTATTTGGTTCCCTGTCAGATTAATATTATATGTAGCATCGGTAATTTCAAAATGATCCCAGCTTCTCCATTGAAATACGACATTCCTGTTTTCGTCGAGTTCCTGAATAACCAACCCTATCACAATTGCATCAGGCTGCCCTCCCGGAACAATAGTATCCATATTAACAACCTGCGGATCATAACTCATCATCAGAACATGCTTGTTTTCAAGTATTAAACATTCATGTGTATCTGTGGAATATCCGTTCTGCATATAGAGACTGTCAACTATTGAGTACGAACTATCCATTACATAAAACTTCCCGTTGTTATAATATGTCAATAAGCCATTATCCTGTTTTTTAAAGTCGAAAGCAGCACTACCGTAAATTTTCCTGTAAAAAACCGGAGTCCCATAATTATCCATTATTATAATATACGGTCTTCTGTCCACTGAACTAATAAAAGGTGCGACAAAAAAATATCCTTCGGCAGGCTTGTTAAAGTGACTTACGCTTATATTTGGAAAGTCTTCAGGTAGGGTTGTATCGCTTCTACTATTATTTAAAATACTATTAATATCAATAGATTTTTCCGGTTCAAATTCAGGATATAATCTTTTAATTATTGATTCAGTATCCAAAGTTTTTTTAATATCTGATGGGGATATTTCAAAAGAAAAGACCAAAGGAGGAATCTCTTTATCATTAATTGTTCTGAAATTATTTAACCGGACTTCAACAGTTTCACCTTTAGTAAATTGTGAATAGGGTTTAAATATTAAAGTTCTGTTATCGCTGGTTAAAATTATTTCTCCTTCTTTTATTCCACTTCTGTTTCCCTTAACAATTATACCCGATTGATTATTCAGAGCTGAAGAATTAAACGGGTCTTCGTTATATCTTATGATTATGTTTGTTCCGGCAGAATTTAATTTTGAGTTTGGAACCGGGGAAATGTAAAGAAATTTATCTGTATTAATACTCTGAGCATTTGATAAAAAATTAAACATCTGAAAGAATAATACAACCAGACAAAATTTCATATCCGCCTCGATAATGAAGAAAAAATATTACTAAATGTAACCTCAAGAAAACTATTTAATATATAACTATAATTATATAGAATACGTGACGGGGGAAAATTAATACCCCATTATTCTAAAAATTTTTTTTAATTACTCTTCTCTTCTTTTTCAACATCATTGTTTAAGAAGATTGTGCGGGTGGGATAGGCAAATTCTATTCCCTGTTTCTCAAATTCTTCGTGTATTTTAAGATTTATTGCCTGCTGTGTGTCCATATATTTATTGTAATCAGAGCTTAATACATAATACACAAACTCAAAATCAAGACTTGATTCACTAAACTTTTGGAAGTGCGCTCTGTCAAAAAGTGTGTCTGGCTGCTCTTCAATAAATTTTTTTACCATCAGGGGAATTTCTTTTAAATACTTATGAGATGTTTGATATGTAACACGCAAATTAAATACAATTCTTCTCCTCTCCATCCTTTTAAAATTCTTTATGCGTGAGTTTGTCAGATCAGTATTTGAGACAACTATTTGCTCACCTGTTAAACTTCTTATTCTTGTGGTTTTAATTCCTATATATTCTACACTGCCAAGAAAATCCCCGTTGAGAATGATAAAATCTCCTATCTCAAAAGGACGATCAAAGAAGATTACAAAGTAGCTGAACAAATCTCCTAATATTGTTTGTGCAGCCAAAGCTATTGCAATACCGCCTATACCAAGTCCGGCTATTACTGCAGATATTTCAAAACCCAAATTGTCTAAAAGAAAAACAAGACCGATTGCCCAAACAACAAAACTTATTAATACGCTTATGCCTTTAATTTGTTTTATTCTTCTTTCAGCATCAACTTCTTCTAATGATTTCTTTTTAATATAGAAAAGGAGTGAATAATTAATTACAGAGGTTATAACCTTAAGAATAAAAAATGTAACTATTATTATAGTTACTTTGTTAATTATATTAGAGAGAACATCATTTAAAGAAAGAGTTTTTATTGCTGAGTAAATAATAAGAATGTATAGAACCGGTAAAAGTGATTTCTCAATACCTTTTATCAGAAAATCATCTAACGTTGTTTTTGATCTCTCTGACCATTTCTTAAGTTTTATTAAAACAATTTTTCTGAATATTGTTATTAAAATTATTCCCAGTAAAAAGATACCAATAACAACAAGGTAGTCGTAAATTGTATTGCCATAAAATTTTTGGTTAAGGAAATCCTGCATAATTTATATTTTCTCCTGTCTTATCTGTTCATCATTATAGTTTATACAAAATAATATTTTTGTTTTTTAATAAGATGATATTCATCAGATTGTATAATGTTCTGCCAGTTCAGGTGGAATTCTTACAGGTTTGCCGCTTTCTATAGAAATCATTGTATAAATAATGTAACCTTCAGCCGATATTTTGTTATTCTCTTTCTTTTCAATCCAGAAATTTACTTTGCATTGTGCACCGTTGTAAGAATCAAATTGTGTTTTAACAATTATCTTATCATTTAATTTTAATGCCCTTTTATAATTAATAACCACTGAACTTACAACCCAGTTATAACCAAGCTTATGAAAATCATCCATAGAAAATTTGTAGTCTTTTATCATCTGGTCATATCTTGCTGCAAGAACATAATCCAGGTATTTTGAATTATGTACATGATTATTCATATCAATATCGTCAGGACGAATTGTAATTTCAGATTGAAAAACTGAATACATTTTTAAAATCTTTCATAAATACTATTACAAATTTAGATTTAATGAAAAGGAATGACAACCCGGTGAATGATTTATTCATTAAAAATAAACTTAACACCTTCGGGAAGAGTTTCAGAGAATTTTTTAAGCAGGGAGAGAGTCTCTTCCTTTCTTCCTTCATTGAGAAGATAAAAAGATACTGCTTTTCTTGACGGAGTAATTTTAATTTTTCCAAGATAAAGCTTACCTGCTTTATACCAGCTTTTGGGAATATCTTCAAACCACTCATCGTAAATCATTGCAAGTTCAATGTTATGCTTTTTTGAAAGAACATTAATCCACTCAGTGCTGTTTCTTGATATTGAATATTTCAATGCTTCGGATGACGCGAGACCAACCAGGTCTAACACATAATTATCATTTTTAAATGAGACATAACCAATATCATTTACCGCAACAGGTTTTTTATAATAATCAGCAGCAAACCTGTGCATTTGATAATGCTGTTCATAAATATTGTTTGAAGCGATAGGTATTGTAAATATGTTCATCAAATAAAAGAATGAAATAACTGCCAATGGAAATAAAAAGATTATTAATATCCTTTTAAAACTATATCGATTAATAATTCTTATAAGCCTATCCCTGTAAACAAAAAGTAATACTAATAATGAAGCCGACCATATATAAACAACATATCTCCTGTTCCCTCCAAAGATAAGATGAATCCAAACTGCTGCAATAAATAATACTACAAACAATTTTTTTTCTTTTAGAATTTCTTTTTGTGACGAATATAACAGTAATAAAGAAATAATAAAGAGTAATAATGCCCTTGGATTAAAAAGATTTTCAATCAAATTATTAACTATACCTTCAATACCTGTTGGTGAAGTGAAAGATGATTTTTTCATTACTGAAAGAGGAAGAGGATGCAAACCAATGTTTAGAAGAAATAAAGAAAAGCTCCCTGCCAGAATAATTATTATTAAAAATGATATTAATGCTTCACGCTTTTTACCCTGTAAATAAAGAAAAATTAAGGAAACAAAAGAGAGAGCAAGATTCTCATATCTTATTAATGGAGCAATAACAATTACGGGTAATACCCAGGCGGGGAGCTTATTCTCAGTAATATTTAATATCAATCCATAAATAATCAAGAAAGTCAATAACAGCTGTAAGCTGTGTTCCATTCCATTGAAGATAAAACCAACAAGATTAGCTGATATAATTAAAAGTATGTTAAACAGAATTATAATTTTTTCATATTTAGATTCATCTAATTCTTTATTAAAAATTTTTATCAGGAAAAGAAAAAAGATATAAACCGAACCGGCTGATGCTAAAATATTTATAAGAAGCGGAGCTATCTCTATAAAATTAATTAAGTTAAATGGAGTCAGTATAAAAGCCCAGATTATACTTGAGGATGGGGATGAATTTTCACCGGGGTTAATTCCGTAATGCCCGTTAACTATATTTTCACTTAAAGATAAATGTATATATGCATCATCGGTTGTATAAACAAATAAACCTGAATTGAGAATTAATATGAATATTATTTCGATAAAAATAATAATTATTAATGCAGCAAGGGGGAATAGAAATTTTTTATCTTTTATGCTTGTGAGCATCAATCATATTTCAATAAAGTTCTTCAGAAGTAGTTTGCCCGGCTCACCTGATTTTTCAGGAAGAAACTGAACTCCGTAATAATTATCTTTTTCAACTGAGGCTGAGAATGAAATTTTATTTTCTGATACTGAAGAAGAATATTCATTAACCGGAATAAAGTATGAATTTTTAAAATAAAATTTATCTTCAGGATTAATTCCTTTTAATATTTTACTGCTGGAATTAATTGAAATACTTTTAAATCCTGTAAAAGGTATCTCTGAATTTTCCGAATCAAATTTTTCAACCGGAACATTTAAGATACCAAGCCCGCTCATATTTAATCCCTTAACACTTCCGCCGAATACCTGCATACCAGTATTTATACCGAGTATGGGTTTTCTGCAGACACGAAGCATGGTAAATAAATTATTTTTATGAAGCTGCTTAATTGTAAATTCTATTCCCCCCTCCCCCGGCAGTATTATCTTATCTGATTTTAATATTTCTAATTCTTTATTGGTTACAATATATTTTTCATTTAATGAATCAAGAGCTTCAGCAATTGTTTCAATATTCTTTTCACCGTAATCAACTACTGCTATCATCTGCAATCCTCAAATAAAATATTTCTTACTGCTCAAAGGTATGAAAAGAAGTCAAATTATTTAAGTGAAATATTTAAAATGATTTTTATTCTTACTCCGATATTTTTTTATTTAGCTCTTTAAATTCATTTTTAATTTCCGAATCAAAAATTTCTTCGGAAAAATTTTCCAGAAGCAAAGAGAGTATTTCTTTTGCTTTGGTTTTTTCCCCGGCATTATAATAATAATCCGCTAATGTAAGATGTAACTTCAGATAAACTTTCATCACATCGGGGTTTAAATTATCATAAGTATAAATCTCTGTAATATTATTGTAAATTTTTTCAGGAGAAATTTTTTCTTTATGAGAATTAACTTTTCTTACAAGTCCTTCAAAGGTTAAATATTCTGATAAACCTGCCTGGTATTCTTCATCAACTGCTGCTGTAAAATACACAGGTCTTTCCCAGTTATTTGCTTTAAGTATTTCAACAATCATCTGGTCTCTTACAAGAAGGGCTTTGCTTTCATAAGTAGGTTTAAGCAACCAGGTAATTTTATTTTCTTTATTCAATGGATCATTAACAGCTAATTCAATTTCTGTTTCTTCCCATTTTACAGGTCGTATATTATCTATCTCATCATCAGGTATATTTAAATAAATATTATTAATGCCAAAGGGATAACCATTCTTTAACTGTTTAATATACCAGGGCACATTAAGAAGATGAACATTAACAATGGTAATATCTTTCCTGTATCCTTCAATATATTGAAGAAACCAGATTGGAAAAGTATCATCATCTCCCGAAGTAAAAATTATTGCATCCTTATCACAGCCTGCAAGAATATTTTTGTTATGTTCAAGCATTGATTCAGAAAAACCTCCCTGTGATTTACCAAATTCAAATGCCCATCGTGCTGAATCAGGCTTATCTTTTAGGATATAGTTCATTGCCATTGATCCCCATATCGTTTGAATTTTTGAATATGGATCCTGCACAAAAATTTTTCCGGTATAGTATGGAGAAATTTCAATGACTTTTTTAAATGCCCGGGAAGCTTTCATTGCAGGGTGCAGATCAATGTTCTGCATCTTTAATCCTTCAACAAACAAAGGTTTGTAGTAAGCCTGACCAAGGTAGTAATGAGCTTCCTGATTTAACGGATTTTCAGAAATAATTTTCTGAAGATACTCCACAGCTTCGGTGTATTGCCGGTTATTAATTAATTGCTCTGCTTTAAGCAATTGTTCTTTTATATTATCCTGGCAGAAAATATTAATAGAAAGGATAACCAGAAGAAAGGATAAGCTTTTCATTTTAGCCCTCTCTGTGTTATTTGAAGTTCAACTTAAATGAAAATACTTTTATCTTCAATTATCATTTATTAACAGATGCCGGATGTAAATCAATTATTCTCTTTTATAAGCTGCTGTTAAACTGAGCTTCGGCAAGTATGTGTTCAATTTTTTTTTAACTAAATATTCTTTTATATCTGAAGGGCATCACATTTAGTGATGATTTACATATCTAATTGCTTGTAGATTTTTTCTTTTATTTTTGTAGGAAGAGATTTAACAACTAAAAGGTATGAATCATCCACCCATTCAATTAAATCGTTTCCTGAAAAAGAACCATCAGCTATTACGGTATTCCAATGAGTTTTGTTCATGTGATACCCCGGCAGAACCGAATCATACTTCTCTCTTAATTCAACAGCTTTCCCGGGATCACATTTTAAATTAATTCTCAGAGGGTATTCATCAAGTGCAGCAAGAAGAAATATCTTACCTGCAACTTTAAAAACAAGTGTATCCTCCCCAAATGGAAATCCTTCTGTTACTTCAGGTTTACTTAAACAATATGTTCTTAATGATTCAATATCCATAAACTATGGTGATTAATATAATTTGCCCTCTTTTTTTCTCATTTATTTTGAAAACTAATTTATTAAATATGTAATATCAATTAAAAATTTTTTTGTGAAGAAGAGATTATGAAAAAGAACATGTTAATTTTTTTAGCCGGATTTATTTGTGCATCTGTTCTCCTTTTCTTTATTGGTTCAGCAGTAAATAATTCACAGGATGAACAGGTTGATTTCCCGCAAGGATATAAAATTGTTTCACCAGATTTCCCTAAAGAACTTGAATTTGCAGGTGAACGTGTTCCGATTGAAAACTTTGAAGTTTATGAACGTATTGACAGAGAAATAATTGTAAATACATATTTTCATTCATCAACAATTATATCAATAAAAAGAGCAAACAGATGGTTCCCTGTCATCGAACCTATCCTTGAGAGCAACGGCATTCCCGATGATTTTAAATATTTAATGATTGCTGAAAGCGGTGCAGCAAATGCAATCTCCCCGGCTGGTGCAACAGGGTTCTGGCAGTTCTTGGAAGGAACTGCATTAAAATATGGACTCGAAGTTAACAATGAAGTCGATGAAAGATATGATGTTGAAAAATCAACATTAGCTGCATGTATGTATTTAAAAGAAGCTTATAATTTATTTGGATCCTGGACACTTGCAGCAGCTTCATTTAATATGGGAATACCGGGAGTGAAAAAACAACTCGAAAGACAAAAAACCAGGAACTATTATAATCTTGTACTGGGAGAAGAAACTTCCAGATACATTGCAAGAATAATTGCTTTAAAAGAAATTATGAATAATCCTTCAAAATATGGATTTCATATAAAAGAAGAAGATTTATATAATCCTTTACCTTATGAAGAAGTTGAAGTTTCGGGTTCAATAAATGATCTTGCCGATTGGGCAATTCAAAGGGGAATTAATTATAAAATATTAAAGCTTTACAATCCCTGGTTAAGAGATAATACTTTAACTAACAGAAGCAGGAAATCTTATACAATAAAATTGCCTGAAATGGGAAGTATTGAAGTTATTAAAGAAAATTAATGTATAGCCTGTTTTCTTTAAGTTAAAAAACCGTATAATTTTAATTATTTGAATATTCCTTCCTTACCCCCGAATGGAAGTAATAAAAATGTTAATTTAGTATTGTAAATAATTAATAATCAGATGAAGAAAACCGCTGTTGTATTGTTTAACCTTGGGGGACCCGATAGTCTGGATAGTGTACAGCCATTCCTGGAAAATCTCTTTAATGATCCTGACATCTTCAGGCTTCCTTTTCAAAAAACCCTTGCCCGTTATATATCTGTTAAACGCGCTCCAA
>Ga0207873_1000384_pt1 | contig 49053 bp, 42 predicted proteins | sample BGWIniCompost_FD_187373 | JGI IMG/M metagenome (GOLD analysis project Ga0207873, IMG submission 187373) | Cellulose adapted compost microbial communities from Newby Island Compost Facility, Milpitas, CA, USA - BGW Initial Compost (SPAdes)... ...
CGGCCGCCAGCGGGTCGGCGCGCAGGCGCGCCAGCGCCGCCAGCGGGCCTTCGCCGTTCGCTGCCTCCGGCAGGGCCAGCTCGGGCAGCCAGGGCGTGGCGCCGTCCAGGCTGGCGACCAGACTGCCGGCGGCGGCGGCCCGGGCCATGCCCTGGGCACTGGCCCAGGCGCCGGCCAGCGGCGTCGATGCGAACACTTCCGCGCCCTGGAGCCGGCTCAGGGTCAGCTTCTCCTCCGGGTCCAGGCAGCCGAGCACATGGCTGGCAAAGTCGGAACTGTCGGCCAGCCGCACATTGCTGAAATCCCAGCGGCTCTCGACCACCAGCAGGCCCTGCGCCTTGAGCGCGTCCAGCCCGGCCAGGCCGTTCTGCAGGTCCCACCAGCCATCGAAGACCACGCGCCCGCGCAGGGCGTCGCCGGCTTCCAGCAGGCGATGGCTGCGCAGCGGATTGTGCAGGCGCGGTTGGATGGCTGGCGGCAGGAATTCGACATTGGCCGCCGGGAAATCCTTCCGCAGCCGCGCGGCAATCTCCGGATCCGCCGCACAGCAAAGGTCCGCCTCGCCGGCCAGCCAGGCGAAGGCGTCGAGATTGCCCGGGCTTTCCCGGAACCAGACCACCACCGGCAGGCCGATTTCGCGGCAGCGCGCCAACAGCGCCCGCAGCGTCGCCTGCCCGCCTGGCTCGACCAGGGCGTAGCGCCATTGCCACTGTCCGACATGCCAAATCGTCTCCAGCAGCAGAAACTGCATGGCGCCCGGGACCAACCGGGCGCCCCAGTTCTGCTCTTCCAGCGGCACCACGCGGGCATCGAAGGCCAGCTCGGCCGCCAGTTCGCGGCTGCCGATGAAGCCGATGGCAGGCGGATTTTCGCGATCGCCCAGGTAAAGGCTGTCCGACAGCGCCGCGGTGCCATCCAGCACTGCCCGTGCCGCGGCCGGCAACACGCCCTCCAGGCGCGGTTCGAGATGCAGCAGGCGGCAACTGGCGTTTGCCGACTCCAGGTCGTCTCCGGGCAGGCGCACCAGGGTTGCCGGCAGCGACGCCACGCCACCGGCAAGGGGGGCCGCCTGCCCCTCCGTGTCCGCCGCCGGCCTGGCCTTGCCGCCCCGCAGACGCGAAACCAGCCAGCGCAGCGGCGCCGTCACCCGCCAGGAGCGGCTGTGCAGCATCTGCTGGTGTTCCTGCGCGACGGCCTCGCCCTGCGCCCGTTGCCGGACCAGGACAGACTCCAGCCGCCGGATCTCCTGCCGGGCTTCGGCCAGCTTCTGCTGAAGCGATTGCGTCTTCGGATCGGTCATCGGATCAGTGCCCCTGCTCCGACAAGGCCTGGGCGAGTGCCGGGCGACCCGCCGGGAGTGCGGCCAGCAGCTCGGCCAGGCGATGCGCCAGCTGCGACCAGCCGAACATGGACACCGCACTGTCGCCCATGTCCAGGCCTGCCGCAATCGGCTGGCCCGTGCGCTTTTGCGCCGCCAGCGTCTCCAGCCGTGCCACGATCGCCGCCGAATCGGGCTCGCAGGCCCAGCCACGCCGGTGTTCGGCGATCAGCGCGGACGGAACATCGTCGCCGGCCGGTCCCTTCACATGCAGGATCGGCCGCGCCGCGCCCAGGTACTCGTACAACTTCCCCGGCACCTGGCAGGGATTGTCGTTGGCGAGGTTGACCAGCACGTCGGCATGGCGCTGCAGCGCCAGCACCCCTCGGTGCGGCAGGAAGCCGAGTGGGCGGAACTGGGCCGGATTGGCCTCCAGCCGCGGCCACAGCCACTCGGGGATGGTCACCGAGGCGATGTTCAGGCGCGCGGCGGGAACGCGTTCGATGGCATCGAGCAGGGCATCCGGACGCCGGAAGCGGTAGAAGGAGCCGGTGTAGAGCAGCTCCAGCCGGTCGCGATCAAACAGCTGCGGCGCCGGCGCGTCCAGGGTGCCGGGACGGTCTTCGAAGCCCTGGGTGAGCACTTCGATGGCGCCGCCCGTGCCGGCCGGCGAACCGTGCCGTTGCCGAAGCAGGTCGCGGGTACCCGGGGCGGTGACGGTGACGAGGTCGGCACGCGCGATTACCTGCCGTTCCAGCGCCGCGGCGCGACGTTGCCAGCGCGGCGGCGTGTAGTCCGCCAGCACCGGGTCGCCCAGGTCGGCCAGCCAGGGCAGCGCAGGGAAACGGCGCTTGACCGCCAAGCCCACTTCCAGGGGGGTGGCCGGCTCGTGCGAGGTGATCAGGACGTCGGGATGGAGGCGTTCGACCAGCTCGAGCGCCGCCCGCCGGGCCGGCCGCCGCCATTCGCCCCGGCTGTCCGGGAACAGGGCGCGCTGGGCCATCCCCTTGAGCCGCTCGACCAGCCGCCCTTTCCAGTTCAGGCGCGACTCCCGCACCGGCTGCAGCGCGGCGCCGTTGCCGGTGGGCGCAGGGGCCGCCTGGCCGGCTTCGCTCGGGGATGCCTGACCGGCCCGGCGGGCGGCCTTGGCCGCCTGCCGCCGCGCCAGCAGGGCCATGGCGCCGGAAATCGGCCCGGCGACGGTCCGGTGCACCAACAGTTCCGGCGGCAATTCCGGCAGGCCCGGCGTCTGCCAGCCCAGGTCGGGCGCCAGCACGTGGACCTCATGGCCGGCGCGGGCCAGTTCGCGCGCGAGGTAGGCCCAGCGCAGCGACTGCGGCGACGGACTGGGCGGAAACTCGTAAGCGACCAGCAACAGGCGCATGCGTCCGCTCACGGCTCGTCGCCGCCCTGGCGGGCGCCGACCCCCGCGCCCTGGCCCGCCTCTTCCGTGGAATCCTGGGCCTTCTTCTTCGCCGTGGCCTTGGCTTTTGCTTCGGCCCTGGCCTTGGCCTGCGCTTCCTTGCGGGCACGCTTCCTGGCTTCGTAACTGGCGACCAGCTTCTGCGCCGCCTTGATCTTGGCCTTCCGGGCCGCCTTGCGTCGGGCGATCTCCTCTTCGGTTTCCTCGGCCTGGTTTCGCCGACGGTATTCGGCCAGGGCCTCACCGACGCCGCCGTCGAACACCAGCTTACCGCCGTCCAGCAGCAGCGCGCGATCGCACAGCTTGCGCAGCAAGGAATCATTGTGGCTTGCCACCACGACGATCCGGCTGCCTTCCATACGGTCCATCATCCGCTGCCGGGCCCGCCTGAGGAACTGCGCGTCGCCGGCGCCGAACCACTCGTCCAGCAGCATGATGTCGGTGGGAATGGCAGTGGAAATGGCGAAACCCAGGCGCATGCGTTGGCCGCTGGACAAGGTCAGCAGGCGCCGGTTGGCCACCGCGGCCAGGCCGGAGAACTCCAGCACCGGCTTCACCAGGCCCTGGATATCGCGCGACGGCACGCCCATCGCCGTCGCCCGCAGGAAGATGTTCTCCATGATCGTGGCCTCGGCATTGAAGCCCAGGCCGATGCTCAGCAGCGCTTGCCGGCTGCCGTTGACGGTGATCGATCCGCTGGTGGGCTCGAAAGCCCCGGCCAGCACCCGCAGCAGGGTGCTCTTGCCGGCGCCGTTGCGGCCGATCAGCGCTACCCGCTCGCCCTCGCCGATGTTGAAGCTCACCTGGTCCAGCAGGGTGGCGAAACGGCGGCGCGGCACCGAGGTGGCGGCACCGACCAGCGTGCCCAGCCAGGAGGACGAAATGCGCTCGGGCTGGGCGTAGTACGGTACGACCAGCGACAGGTTGCGGACTTCGATGGATGCGTTCGCGCTCATGCCGTCCTCAGATCCAGATCGGGACGAAGCGCGAGAAGCGCCGGCAGAGGAAAATCGCCAGCAGCCAGCCGCCCAGGGTCAGCACTGCCAGGTAGGTCAGCGTCATGGTGCCCGGCATCCGCCCGAACAGCGGCTCGCGCACCAGCTCCAGCAGGTGGAACGCCGGGTTCAGGCGCACCAGCAGACCGGACAGGCTGTCGGGCGGAAAGCGATTGCCTTCCCAGATGATCGGGGTGAACAGGAAGCCGAGCATCAGGATGGTATTGAGCACTTCACTGACGTCCGGCAGCCGGGCGCCGAGGATGCCCAGGCAGTAGCCCACCCAGAACAGATTGATCAGGATCACCGGGATGGTGACCAGCAGGCTGAGGATCGCCGGCATCGGCACCGCCGGTGACCAGACCAGCACCGCCAGCATGCCGATCATCGAGAAGGCGAAGTAGAAGAACGACTTGGCGATGGACTTGAGGGTGTAGTCGGTCAACCGGGTATTGCCGTCCAGGATGAAGGACTTGTTGCTGCGGAAGGCGTTCACCGAATCGTTGAGCACCATCACCATCATGCGCCAGACCGCATAACCCATGCCCAAATGGATCATATAAACGGCCAGCTCGCGATGGAAGATGCGGGCGTACAGCGGGCCGGTGATCAGCATAAACACCATCACCGGCGCCAGCAGCCAGATCAGCCCCAGGCGCGTGCGCCGGTACCGGGTGACGATGTCGAGCCAACTGGAATAGGCCCAGAACTCGGGCCGGCGGATGCTCATGGCCAGCTGGCTGAAGATCTTCAGGCCCATCGGCAATCCCATCCGTTCCGGCGGTACGCGCGCCTGACCACCACACCGCGCATCAGGCCAGCGCCCCCTCAAGCTCCGCCCGCAGGTCGGCCAGGTCCTCGATGCCCACGCTCAGGCGCACCAGGTTGTCACCGATGCCGAGTTCGGCGCGGCGCTCCGGCGGCACCGAGGCATGCGTCATCACCGCCGGGTGGTTGACCAGGCTTTCGACACCACCCAGGGATTCGGCCAGGGCGAACAGCTGCGTGCGCTCGCAGAAGCGCCTGGCCGCCTCGTAACCGCCCTTGAGCAGGATCGTCACCATGCCGCCGAAGCCGTCCATCTGCCGCTTCGCCAGCTCATGCTGCGGATGCGAGGCCAGGCCCGGATAGATCACCCGCTCGATGGCCGGGTGCTGCTCCAGCCATTCGGCCAGGGCCTGGGCGTTCTCGCAGTGCGCCTTCATGCGCAGGTGCAGGGTCTTGAGGCCGCGCAGGGCCAGGAAGCTGTCGAAGGGGCCCTGGACGCCGCCGACGGCGTTCTGCAGGAAGGTCAGCTTCTCGGCCAGCTCGGCGTCGTCGCCGACCACCACCATGCCACCGACGATGTCGCTGTGGCCGTTGAGGTACTTGGTGGCCGAATGCATCACCAGGTGGGCGCCGTGCTCCAGCGGCCGCTGCAGGATCGGCGAACTGAAAGTGTTGTCCACCGCCAGCAGGATGCCGCGCTTGCGGCAGAACTCGGCCAGGCGGGCGATGTCGACGATCTTCAGCAGCGGGTTGGTCGGCGTCTCGCACCAGACCAGCCGGGTGTTCGGCTTCACCGCCGCTTCCAGCGCCGCCATGTCATTGAGGTCGACGAAGCTGAAGTCCAGGCCGGCGCTGCGCCGGCGCACCCGCTCGAACAGGCGGAAGGTGCCGCCGTAGACGTCGTCCATGCAGATGACGTGGCTGCCGCTGTCCAGCGAGTCCAGCACGGTGGCGGTCGCGGCCAGGCCGCTGGCGAAGGCGAAGCCGCGGCTTCCGCCTTCCAGGGCCGCCACGCAGCGCTCATAGGCGAAGCGGGTCGGGTTGTGGCTGCGGCTGTATTCGAAACCCTGGTGCACGCCCGGGCTGGACTGCACGTAGGTCGAGGTGGCGTAGATCGGCGTCATCACCGCGCCCGTGCTCGGGTCGGGGGACTGGCCGGCGTGGATGGCCCGGGTGCCCAGGCCGTGTTTCTCGTGTTCGCTCATGTCCTGTCCTTGGGGGAGGCGGCCGGCCTAGCCGGCGCGCCGGCGCAGGTAGTTCAGCAGGTCGATGCGGGTGATCAGGCCGAGGAACTTCGGGCCATCCATGACGATGGCCACGTGGCCGCGGTCGAACACCGGCAGCAGGGCCTCCATCGGCGCGGTCACCTCCAGCACGTCCAGCTTGCTGACCATGGCGGTGGAAACCGGATCGCGGAAGCGCTCTTCCTGGCCGTAGACATGCAGCAGCACGTCGGATTCATCCAGGATGCCGACGATGTTCTCGCCGTCCATCACCGGCAGCTGCGAGACGTCGTACATCTTCATGCGCTGCCAGGCGATGTGCAGGGTGTCGTTCGGACCGACCACCACGGTGTCGCGCTGGGCGTAGGGCCGCATGATCAGGTCGCGCAGGTCGCCGTACCGGGGCCGGTCCAGGAAGCCCTGGTCCAGCATCCAGTAGTCGTTGTACATCTTCGAGAGGTACTTGTTGCCGGTGTCGCAGACCAGGGTCAGCACCTTCTTCGGCCGGGTCTGCTCGCGGCAGTACTTCAGGGCGGCGGCCAGCAGGGTGCCGGTGGAGCTGCCGCCGAGGATGCCCTCCTTCATCAGCAGCTCGCGGCCGGCCAGGAAGCTCTCCCTGTCGGAGATGGCGTAGGCCTTCTTCACCCGGCTGAAATCCGAGATCGGCGGCAGGAAGTCCTCGCCGATGCCCTCGACCAGCCAGCTGCTGGACTTGGTGCTGAGCACACCCTCGTTGATGTACTGGGCCAGGATCGAGCCGACCGGGTCGGCCAGCACCATCTCCACCTGCGGCGCGGTCCTGGCGAAGAAGCGCGACAGGCCGGTCATGGTGCCGGAGCTGCCGCAGCCGAAGACGACAGCGTCCAGCTGGCCGTCCATCTGCCGCCAGATCTCCGGGCCGGTCACCTGCTCGTGCGCGGCCGGGTTGTCCGGGTTGCCGAACTGGTTGATGAAGTAGCCGCCCGGGGTCTCGCGGGCGATGCGCTCGGCCATGTCCTGGTAGTACTCGGGATGGCCCTTGGCCACGTCCGAGCGGGTCAGGATGACCTCGGCGCCCATGGCGCGCAGGTTGAAGATCTTCTCCCGGCTCATCTTGTCCGGGACCACCAGGACCAGGCGGTAGCCCTTCTGCCTGGCCACCAGGGCCAGGCCGATGCCGGTGTTGCCGGCCGTGCCCTCGACCAGGGTGGCGCCGGGCTGGATGTCGCCGCGGGCCTCGGCGGCCTCGATCATGCGCAGGCCGATGCGGTCCTTGATGGACCCGCCGGGGTTCATGCACTCCAGCTTCAGGTACAGCTCGCAGGGCCCGGTGTCGAGGTGCTGGGCCTTGACGATGGGAGTTTCGCCGATGAGTTCGAGGACGTTCTGGTGGACCGGCATGGGGGGCTGGGGCGCGGCGGGAACCGCCTGGGAAGGGCCGCGGATTCTACCAGTCCGGCCGGGGCCGGGCATCCGACGGGCCCGGCAAGTGCTCGGGTGGCGGCGGCCCGACGAGGAGGGCCGCCGCCACCCGGCGGGAACCTCAGTGGTGCCGCTGCGCGAACATCCGCGTCAGGCGGTCCTTGGCCTGCAGCTTCTCCTTCTTCATGCGCGCCAGGGTGGCGTCATCCACAGGAAGGACGCCGAGCTCGGCATCGAGGACCTGCTTGTCCAGTTCCCGGTGCCGGTGATAGAGCTGCCGGAACTCCGGGTTGCTCTTCATCAGCGCGTCGAGTTCGTTCTGCGGTTGCCCTTCAAACATCGGTTTGACCTCCTTCGGAAACGCGAACGCCCCGGCCAGGGGCCGGGGCGCTCGAATTGAGACAGGGGTCAGGTCGCTTTCGCGGGCGGCGCCCTCCATCGGCCCACCCGCCTCGATCTTCGAGGGGGCGGACTCTGCGGGGGCGAGGTCTGCTTTCATCGGCCTGGCTCGTGATTCCCCGGAGCGTCGGGAGGCCCCGGGACTCCGAAGCTACTCCCCTGCCCCGGGGGTGGCAAGCCCCGGGTCAAGTCATTGATTCAGTTACTTTTTACTCGACGATGATCTCCACCCGCCGGTTCCTGGCCCGACCCGCCGCGGTGCCGTTGTCGGCCACCGGTTCGGAGGGGCCCTTGCCCACCGCGCGCAGCCTTCCGGAGGCCACGCCAGCCTGCTCCAGGAGGGCGCGCACGGCGTCGGCGCGGCGCTGGGACAGGGCCTGGTTGGCGGCCTCGCTGCCCTGGCTGTCGGTGTGGCCGACCACCGTGATCGTGCCGCTGGCGGGCAGCTGGGTGACCAGGGCGTAGATGCTGGCCTGGGCGGTGGCGGTCAGGTTGGCGCTGCCGCTGGCGAAGGCATTGCCGGCCAGGGTGTAGATGGTGCGGCCTCCCTCCTGCCGGGACGGCGGCGGCGAGGCCTCCATCACCGCCGCGGCCAGTTCGGCCTCCTTGCGGGCCAGCTCGGCCTCGCGGGCACGGGCGGCGGCCAGCTTGCGGGCCTGCTCGGCCTCGGCGGCGGCGGCCTTCACCGCGGCCTCGCGTTCGGCCTCGGTGCGCTCCAGCTCGCGCTGCAGGGCCTCCTCGCGGGCCAGGGCGGCCAGGCGCAGGCGCTCGTTCTCCAGCCGCACCCGCTCGGCTTCCAGGCGGGAGGCTTCCAGCAGGATCTGGTCGCGCTCGCGGTCCAGCTGGGCGGCCTGCTCCTCGTAGAGCTCGGCCTCGGCGGCCAGGCGGGCGATCCGCACGCGCATCCGGGCCAGGCCCAGGGCGTGCTCGCGGTCCTTGCGCTTGGCCGCGGCGGCGGCGTCCAGGGCCTGGCGGGCCTTCAGGCGCTCGACCCGGCCCAGCCGGGCCAGGGAGGGGTCGCCGTCCAGGGTGCCCAGCTCGGCGCGCAGGCCGGCCACTGCCTGTTCGTGCTCGGAAGTGCTGGCGGCGGAGGCGGCCGGCGCGGCCAGGCCCAGGCTCAGGGCCAGCAGGAGGGTCAGGACGGGCTGCAGGGAGGCGCGCATGTCAGCGGCCCTCCTGGTTGACCAGCAGGCGCCGGCGCAGGTCGGCGTTGCGGGCCGCCCGGCTCTCCACCTCGGCCCGGGCGGCGTCCAGGCGGGCCTGGGTGCGGGCCAGGTCGGCATTGGCGGCGGCGGCCTCGGCATACAGCTCGGCATCGCGCTTGCGGCGCTTTTCCAGGGCTTCCCGGGCCTGCTGCAGCTGGCGCCGGGCGGTGTCCAGGGCCTCGCCGGCCGGTCCGCGCGGCTCGGCCTGCTCGGCGGCGGCCACGGCCTGCTCGGCCTCGGCGATGGCCGACGCCGGGTCGGCGGCGGCCGGGGCGGAAAAACCCGCAGCAATCAACAGCATGGCGAAAGCCAGATGGATTTTTCGCGGCGTTGGTGTCATAAGACGCATACTTCCGGGCAGGGGTCCCAAGGATATACGCACATGGACATCGGCTACTTCCTGAAGCTGATGACGGAGAAGAACGCGTCGGACATGTTCCTCACCACCGGCGCACCCGTCTACATCAAGGTCGAGGGCAAGCTTTACCCGCTGGGCAACACCGGCCTGCCGGCCGGCATGGTCAAGAAGATCGCCTATTCGCTGATGGACGAGGGCCAGGTGCCCCAGTTCGAACGCGACCTCGAGTTCAACATGGCGATCGCGGTGAAGGACACCGGCCGCTTCCGCGTGAACGTGTTCAAGCAGCGCGGTGAGGTCGGCATGGTGATCCGCGCCATCAAGAGCGAGATCCCCACCATCGACCAGCTGAAGCTGCCCGAGGTCCTCAAGGACATCGTGATGGAGCAGCGCGGCCTGGTGCTGGTGGTCGGTTCCACCGGTTCCGGCAAGTCGACCACGCTGGCGGCGATGATCGACCACCGCAACAGCAACTCGACCGGCCACATCCTCACCATCGAGGATCCGATCGAGTTCCTGCACCGGCACAAGAAGTCCATCGTCAACCAGCGCGAGGTCGGCCTGGACACCCACGCCTTCCACAACGCGCTGAAGAACGCCATGCGCGAGGCGCCGGACGTCATCCTGATCGGTGAGATCCTCGATTCCACCACCATGGAATCGGCGATCGCCTTCGCCGAGACCGGCCACCTCTGCCTGGCCACCCTGCACTCGAACAACGCCGACCAGACCCTGGACCGCATCCTGAACTTCTTCCCGGAGTCGGCCCACAAGAACGTGCTGATGAACCTGTCGCTGAACCTCAAGGCGGTGATCAGCCAGCGCCTGGTGATCGGCAAGGACGGCAAGCGCCTGCCGGCGGTGGAGATCCTGATCAACACGCCGATGATCCGCGACCTGATCCGCCGCGGCGAGGTGCACGAGATCAAGGAAGCGATGGACAAGTCGCTGCAGGAAGGCATGCAGACCTTCGACCAGTCGCTGTACCGCCTCTACAAGGAAGGCAAGATCGAGCTGGAGGAGGCGCTGCGCAAGGCCGACTCGCGCGACGGCCTGGCGCTGAAGATCCGCCTGTCCGAAGGCGCCAGCGGCGAGCACGACCCCTACGCCGACATGTACGGCGGCGAGAGCCAGGGCACCTTCTGAATTCCGCCGCCGCTCAGGGCTGCGCGTCGGGCTGGTTCTCGGGGCGCGCCCTGTCGAAGGCGTCCAGGGCCAGGCATTCGGCCACGATCCGGCGGATGGTCGGATACGGCGCCATGTCCACCTTGAAGCGCTCGGCGTTGTAGACCTGCGGCACCAGGCAGATGTCGGCCAGGGTCGGGATCTCGCCGTCGCAGAAGGTGCCGGTGGACGGGTTGTCGTCCAGGATCTGCTCCACCGCCGCCAGGCCGAGCGAGATCCAGTGCCGCACCCAGGCGTCGCGGGCCTGCTGGTCCGCGCCCAGGGTGTTTTCCAGGTACTGCAGCACCCGCAGGTTGTTAAGCGGGTGCACGTCGCAGGCGATCATCTGGGCGATCGAGCGGACCCGCTGGCGGTCGCGGGCGGTGGTCGGCATCAGCGGCCGGTCCGGCCAGGTCTCGTCCAGGTACTCGATGATGGCCATGGACTGGCGCATGACCCGGTTGCCATGCAGCAGCACCGGCACCAGCTCCTGCGGATTGAGGTCGGTGAAGGCCGGCTTGTGCTGCTGGCCGCCGTCCTTGAGCAGGTGCACCGGCACCACCTCGTAGGGCAGCTCCTTGAGGTTGAGCGCGATGCGGACCCGATAGGCGGCGCTGGACCGCCAGTACGAGTACAGCCGGATGGAGCCGGAATTCATGCCGCTTCCCCCCTTCGCCTGGACCCCCGGCGCGACCGCCGGGCCGGCCCAAGCATACGCCCGCCCGCCCGGGCTTCACCATGCCCCGGGGCCAACGGGGGCATCACCCGCGGACCTCAGGCCTTGGCGATCTTCTGCTCGATGGCGCCGAAGATGCTGCGGCCCTCGCCGTCCAGCATCTCGATGCGGACCACGTCGCCGAAGCGCATGAAGGGCGTGCTGGGCTTGCCGTCGCGCAGGGTCTCGACCGTACGCTGCTCGGCGAAGCAGCTGGCGCCCTTGCTGGTGTCCTCGTTGGCCACGGTGCCGGAGCCGACGATGGTGCCGGCCACCAGCGGCCGGGTTTTCGCCGCGTGCGCCACCAGCTGGGCGAAGTCGAACTGCATGTCGACGCCGGCCTCGGGCGCGCCGAACCACTTGCCATTGATGTGGGTCAGCAGCGGCAGGTGCACCTTGTTGCCGCGCCAGGCCGCGCCCAGCTCGTCCGGCGTGACGAACACCGGGCTCAGGGCCGAACGCGGCTTGGACTGCAGGAAGCCGAAACCCTTGGCCAGCTCGGCCGGGATCAGGTTGCGCAGGCTGACGTCGTTGACCAGGCCGACCAGCTGGATATGCTGCGCCGCCTGCCCGGCAGTGGCGCCCTGCGGCACGTCGTCGGTGACCACCACCACCTCGGCCTCGAGGTCGATGCCGTAGGCCTCGTCGGCCACAAGTACCGGGTCGCGCGGGCCGTAGAAGCCGGCGCTGGTGGCCTGGTACATCAGCGGATCGGTGTAGAAGCTGTCCGGCACCTCGGCGCCGCGGGCCTTGCGCACCCGCGCCACGTGCGGCAGGTAGGCGCTGCCGTCGACGAACTCGTAGGCGCGCGGCAGCGGCGCGGCGAACTGGCGGAAATCCACCTCGAACACCGGCTCGCCGTTGATGGTCTCCGGCCGGCCCTGTTCCAGCGCCTCGTAGACGCCGTTCAGGCGCGGTGCCGCGTTCGACCAGTCGTCCAGGGCCGCCTGCATCGTCGCGGCGATGCCGGTGGCGCGCACGGCGCGGGTGAGGTCCTTCGACACCACCACCAGGGTGCCGTCGCGGCCGCCTTCCTTGAGGGATCCGAGTTTCATCCTGATGCTCCTGAATGTCCGGCTCAGCCGCGCTTGCCGGGGTCGAAGTGCTTGCGCAGGCCCTGCCAGCACTGCTGGTAGTCGCGCTGGCGGTGGCCGGCCTCCAGCGCCTGGGCGGTGGGCCGGATCACGTGCCGGGATTCGAACATGAAGGCCATGGTATCGGTGATCACGTCCGGCTTGCCCAGGTCGGCGTTGGAGGCCTTCTCGAAGGTCGCCGCGTCGGGGCCGTGCCCGCTCATCGAGTTGTGCAGCGAGGCGCCGCCCGGCACGAAGCCCTCGGCCTTGGCGTCATAGGCGCCGTGCACCAGGCCCATGAACTCGCTGGCGATGTTGCGGTGGAACCACGGCGGCCGGAAGGTGTCCTGGGCCACCAGCCAGCGCGGCGGGAAGATCACGAAGTCGATGTTGCTGGTGCCGGGCGTGTCGCTGGGCGAATGCAGCACCAGGAAGATGCTCGGGTCCGGGTGGTCGTAGCTGATCGAGCCGATGGTGTTGAAGCGGCGCAGGTCGTACTTGCAGGGCGCGTAGTTGCCGTGCCAGGCCACCACGTCCAGCGGGCTGTGGCCGATGTCGGCGCGCCAGAGGCCACCCTGGAACTTGGCCACCAGCTCGAAGCCGCCCTCGCGGTCCTCCCAGGCAGCGACCGGGGTGAGGAAGTCGCGCGGGTTGGCCAGGCCGTTGCTGCCGATCGGGCCCAGGTCCGGCAGGCGGAACATGGCGCCGAAGTTCTCGCAGACATAGCCGCGCGCCTGGCCGTCCGGCAGCGAGACGCTGAAACGGATGCCACGCGGGATCAGGGCGATTTCCTGCGGCTCGACTTCCAGCACGCCCAGCTCGGTGGCGATGCGCAGCCGGCCCTGCTGCGGGACGATCAGCAGCTCGCCGTCGGCGTCGTAGAAGTAGCGGCCGTCCATGTCCTTGTTGGCGGCGTACACGTGCACGCCCATGCCACCGGCGGACGGACCGCCGTTGCCGGCCATGGTGTACAGGCCTTCCAGCCAGTCGGTCGGCGCCTCCGGCAGCGGCAGCGGGTTCCAGCGCAGCTGCTCCGGGGTCACCGGGCCGTGACCGAAATCGTTGTGGAAGCGCGGGTGTGCCAGGGCCGAGAACGGGCCGTGCATGGCCGCCGGCCGGATCCGGTACAGCCAGCTGCGCCGGTTGCTGGCGCGCGGCGCGGTGAAGGCGGTGCCGGAAATCTGCTCGGCATACAGCCCGTACGGACACTTCTGCGGCGAGTTCCTGCCTACCGGCAAGGCGCCAGGCAGCGCCTCGGTGGCGAACTCGTTCCCGAACCCGCTCATGTACTGGAGACTCATCTGGGACTCCGTTGAGGCCTTACAGCACGCCGCGGCGCATCTGGTCGCGTTCGATGGACTCGAACAGGGCCTGGAAGTTGCCCTCGCCGAAGCCCTCATTGCCCTTGCGCTGGATGATCTCGAAGAAGATCGGGCCGAAGGCGTTCTGGGTGAAGATCTGCAGCAGCTTGCGCTGCTTGGTCTCCGGGTCGGCGTCGATCAGGATCTTGTTCTTCGCCAGCCGCGGCACGTCCTCGCCGTGGTTGGGGATGCGCTGGTCGATCACCTCGTAATAGGTGTCCGGCGTATCCAGGAACTCGATGCCCTGCGCGCGCATGGCCTCGACGGTGCCGTAGATCTCGTCGGTGAACAGGGCGATGTGCTGGATGCCCTCGCCCTTGTACTCGCGCAGGTACTCGTTGATCTGGCTCTTCTCGTCGCTGGACTCGTTCAGCGGGATGCGGACGACGCCGTCCGGGGCGGTCATGGCCTTGGACAGCAGGCCGGTCTTGGCGCCCTTGATGTCGAAGTAGCGGATCTCGCGGAAGTTGAACAGCTTCTCGTAGTAGTCCGACCACTTCTGCATGTTGCCCAGGAACAGGTTGTGGGTCAGGTGGTCGATGAAGGTCAGGCCGAAACCCTTCGGGTACTGCTCGACGCCCGGGATCGGCTCGTAGTCGGCGTAGACGTTGTCGCTGCCGTCGTCGATCAGGTAGAGCATGCAGTCGCCGATGCCCTTGATCACCGGGAAGTCGACGGCGCGGGTCTCGGCCTTGTGCTCCATCTTCTCGCCGCCGTTGGCCAGCACGTGCTCCAGCACCTCGGCCGGCTTCTTCCTGAAGCGGATCGCGAAGCCGCAGGCGGACTGGCCGTGCCTGGCGGCGAAATCGGCGGCGAAGGAATCCGGCTCCTCGTTCAGCAGGAAGTTGATGCCACCCTGGCGGAACAGGGTGATGGCCCGCGAACGGTGCCTGGCCACGGCGGTGAAACCGAGGCGGCGCAGGTAATCGGCCATGGCCTCGCCCTTGCCGGCCGGGGCGGCGAATTCGACGAACTCGAAGCCGTTGATGCCCATCGGGTTCTCGAAGGTGGTGGGCTTCATGCCCAGGTTCGGGGCGTGGGTCTGGGGTTGCGCGTTCATGGGAACCTCCGGATCGAGGCGCTTGCCAAGGGAAGGGTCTCGTTATAGTTTCATCTGAAACCATTTGCAAGCTGGGCCCATGAACGAACCGGACCTGCTGGACCTGGAGCATTTCCTGCCCTACCGCCTGTCGGTGCTGTCCAACCGGATCAGCCAGGAAATCGCCCGTCTCTACGCCGACCGTTTCGGCCTGGCGATCACCGAATGGCGGGTGCTGGCGGTGCTGGGCCGGCAGCCGGACCTGTCCGCCCGCGAGGTGGCCGAGCGCACGGCCATGGACAAGGTCGCCGTCAGCCGCGCCATCGCCTCCCTGGTCGAAGCCGGCCGGCTGGAGCGCAGCACCCATGACAACGACCGCCGCCGCGCCGTGCTGCGCCTGAGCCCCGCCGGCCAGGCCATCTATGCCGAGGTGGCGCCGCTTGCGCTGGACTACCAGCGCCGCCTGCTGGAAGGCTTGGGCCCGCAGGAACGCGAAGCCCTGCAGGACCTGCTGACCCGGCTCGAACGGGCCGCCGCGGAGGTGTGCGCGGCGCCGGAGGAGAGGCGCGGGCTCCCTGCCCCGCCCGCGCGCCGCGCCGGCTGAGCGGGGCACAGGTCCCCGTCCGCGGGCCGGACGTGGGGCATCGCAATCCGCAACCTCACGCAAAAGAAACGGCGGCCCAGGGGCCGCCGTTTCGCGTTCCCGTCTGTGGCGGGGATTACTTCACGCCGTGCATCAGCTTGTTGATCAGCGGCGCGATCAGGAACAGCAGCACGCCGGCGCCGAGCAGGGCCCAGAAGCCGAAGGTGTAGCCGGCCTGGGCCGACTCCACCGTCATGCCGCTCTTGCCGGAAACGACGCCGGCGAAGATGCCAGAGAGGTTGTTGCCGATCGCCGTCGACAGGAACCAGCCGCCCATGGCCAGGCCGACCAGGCGCACCGGCGCCAGCTTGGTCACCATGGACAGGCCGATCGGCGACAGGCAGAGCTCGCCGACGGTCTGGATCACGTAGACCGCGACCAGGGTCCAGAACGGGATCTTGCCGGCGTCGTTCACCAGGCTGGACAGGGCGTACATCAGCAGCAGGAAGGCCAGGCCGTTGAAGATCAGGCCCAGGCCGAACTTGCGCGGGATGGACGGCTCGATGCCACGCTTGTCCAGGAAGCCCCAGACCAGCACCATCACCGGCGCCAGCAGCACGATCGAGACCGGGTTGACCGACTGGAACCAGCCAACCGGGAAGCTCCAGCTGCCGAAGTCGCGGTCGACGATGTTCTGGGCCAGGAAGTTGAACGAGCTGCCGGCCTGCTCGAAGAACATCCAGAACATCACGTTGAAGGTGAAGATGATCAGCATCGCCACCACGCGATGGGTCTGCACGGTGCCGTTGCGGAAGGCCTCGATCAGCAGGGCCACGGCCAGGCCGATGAACAGCAGGCCCAGCAGCCAGGCCAGGATGGTGGCACCGGCCTTGGCCATCAGCACCCAGGCCACCGGGATGGCGGCGATGGCGCCCAGCACCACCCAGACCACGCGCATGCGGTTTTCCTGGTCGGCGGCGGGACGGCCGATGCCCTGCAGCTGGCGGCGGCCGATCCAGAACCACAGCAGGCTGACCAGCATGCCGATGCCGGAGGCGGCGAACACCGCCTTGTAGTTCTGCTCCATCGGGGTGCCGAACACCTGCTCGGCCAGCCAGCCGGTCAGCAGCGGCGAGATCAGCGCGCCGGCGTTGATGCCCATGTAGAAGATGGTGAAGCCGCGGTCGCGACGGGAATCGCCCTGCTCGTAGAGCTGGCCGACCATGGTCGAGATGTTCGGCTTGAACAGGCCGTTGCCGATGATGATGGTCGCCAGGCCCAGCAGGAAGATGTCCTGGTTGGGGATCATGATCATGAACAGGCCGGCGGACATGAAGACCGCGCCGACCAGGATCGAACGCTGGTAGCCGATCACCCGGTCGGCGACGTAGCCACCGAAGATGGCGCTGGCGTAGACCAGGGCCAGGTAGGCGCCATAGGTGCGGCCGGCATAGGCCTCGCCGGAGGAATCACCGCCGAAGAACTGGGCGACGATGTAGAGCGTCAGGGCCCAGCGCATGCCATAGAAGGCAAAGCGCTCCCAGAACTCCGCCATGAACAGCATCCACAGCGGCTTCGGATGCCCGAGGACTTGTTTGAATTCCGGCACGCTGGCCGCGGTCTGGTTAGGTGCGCCACCCATGCGGTGTCTCCCCCTGCTGGTCTGTCGTTATGTGTTGGTGTGCCTGAGAGCCGCGCGCGGCCCGGAAGCCGGGCGCAAAGCCGGGCAAGGTGTAACCGCCCCGGCATGCGCGCGTCAAACCCGGCGGCCCGGAATGGCCGGCCGCGGCCGCGTTCATCTGCCTGAACGTGCCCGCACGGCCGGGGCGGGGGCCCGCCTGGGGCCGCCTCAGCCCGGCGTACCCAGGACCGTGCGCACCTCGTACAGCTCGGGGAAGAAGGTCAGCTCCAGGGCCTGCTTGAGGAAGCCCACGCCCGAACTGCCGCCGGTGCCGCGGCGGTAACCGATGATCCGCTCCACCGTCTTCATATGGCGGAAGCGCCAGAGCTGGAAGCTGCCCTCGATGTCCACCAGCTGCTCGCAGGTGGCGTAGGCCTCCCAGTGCGTGTCGGTGTCCTCGTAGATGGTCTTGAACACCGGCACCAGGGCCGGTTCGCGCGCGTGCGGCTTCGACCAGTCGCGCTCGACGCAGCCGGCCGGCACCGCGTAGCCGCGCCGGTGCAGGTGACGCAGGAACTCGTCGTAGAGGCTGGGCGCGTGCAGCACCGCCTCCAGGCGCGCGGTCGCTTCCGGGTCGTGCGCGAACACCTTCACCATGTCGGCGTTCTTGTTGCCCAGCATGAACTCGACCAGGCGGTACTGCAGCGACTGGAAGCCCGAGGCCGGGCCGAGGACGTCGCGGAACTGCAGGTAATCGGCCGGCGTCAGCGTCTCCAGCACCGACCACATGCCGGTGAGCTGGTGCTGTACCTGCTTCACCCGCGCCAGGATCTTCTGCATCGGGTCGAGCTGGTCGCGCTGCAGGCAGCCGATGGCGGCACCGAGCTCGTGGATGACCAGCTTCAGCCACAGCTCCGAAACCTGGTGCTGGATGATGAACAGCATCTCGTCGTGGTGCGGCGGGTCCGAGAGCGGCTTCTGCGCCGACAGCAGCGTGTCCAGCTGCAGGTAGCCGCCGTAGCTCAGCCGGTCGCGCAGATCGGTGGTGATGCCCTGCTCGAGGGCGCGCTGGTTGGGGGTCTGGCTCATGCGGGCGGGTCCTTTCGGGAAGGGGCGAAGTCTGTCATGCCGGTGCAGCATTTTCCGATATAAACTGCCAACTCCGTCACGGTCCGGAAGGGGCCCCCATTCGGGGAGCCGGCCCGCGGCATCCGTTCCAATCCACTCAGGCACAACATCATGCGCAAGCGTACGCGTCCGCACGTCCGGCTTGCCTTGCTGGCCCTGGCCCTGTCGGGTCCCGCCAGTGCGGCCGAGCTGTTCCTGTCCGAGATCGTCGAAGGCTCCAGCAACAACAAGGCCGTCGAGGTCTTCAACGGCACCGGCGCCGAGGTCAACCTGGCCGCCGGCGGCTACCGCCTCCAGTTCTTCTTCAATGGCAACACCAGCCCCGGCCTGACCATCAATCTCGAGGGCACGGTCGCCGACGGCGACGTGCACGTGGTCGCGCACGGCAGCAGCGTGCCGGCCATCCTGGACGTGGCCGACCAGATCAACAGCTCCAGCTGGTTCAACGGCGACGACGCCATCGTCCTGCTCAAAGGCGACACGGTGCTGGACGTGATGGGCCAGATCGGCTTCGACCCGGGCAGCCAGTGGGGCAGCGGCCTGGCCTCCACCGCCGACAACACCCTCCGCCGCAAGCCCGGCATCTGCGCCGGCGACACCGACGGCAGCGACGAGTTCGACCCGGCGCTCGAGTGGGACGGCTTCGCCAACGACACCTTCGACGGCCTGGGCAGCCACACCACCACCTGCTCCGGCGGCGACACGCCGACCAATCCGGTGGCCAGCGGCAGCGCCAGCCCGGCCAAGCTGGCGGAAGGCGACTCCACCCTGCTGACCGTGGACGTGGTCCCGGGCGCCAATCCGGAGAGCACCGGGCTGAGCGTGACCGCCGACCTCAGCGCCATCGGCGGCGCCGCCAGCCAGGCCTTCTACGACGACGGCAGCCACGGCGACGAGACCGCCGGCGACCTGCGCTTCTCCTTCCAGGCCACGGTGGCCGCCGGCACCACGCCGGGTCCCAGGAACCTGCCGGTCAGCGTCGAGGACGACGAAGGCCGCAGCGCCGCGACCAGCATCGCCCTGTCGGTGGTGGCGGAAGTCGGCATCGCCGAGATCCAGGGCACCGGTGTCGGCTCGCCGCTGCCGCTGGGCACCGAGGTCGTCACCGAGGGCATCGTCACCGCCCGCCGCACGAATGGCTACTTCATCCAGAGCGCGCCGGGCGAGGAAGACGGCGATCCGGCCACGGCCGAGGGCCTGTTCGTGTTCACCTCGGCGGAGCCGCCGGCGGAAGCCGCCATCGGCAACCGCGTGCGGGTGGCCGGCCGGGTCGGCACGTTCCAGCGCACGCCGCACGGCTTCCCGCTGACCCAGCTGACCAACAGCAGCCTCACGGTGATCGATACCGGCCTGGCGCTGCCGCCGCCGGTGACCCTGGACGCCAGCGTGCTGGCGCCGGACGTGGCCCTGGACGCGCTGGGCCGCTACCAGGGCATGCGCGTGCAGGTGCCGACCGCGGTGGTGACCGGTCCCAGCAACGGCTTCGGCGACTTCTACGTCACCCTGGCCGGCGTGCCGCGCCCGGCCCGCGAGCCCGGCGTGGCCGCGCTCGACGCGGTGCCGCTGCCGCCGGAGAAGGACATCCCGCTGTTCGACCGCAACCCGGAGCGGCTGCGGGTCGAAAGCCGCGGCCTGGCCGACGCGCCGGCGGACAACCTCAACCTCGACAACGGCGCGGTGGTCGAGGGCCTGTCCGGCATCCTCTACTACGACCGCGGCGACTTCACCCTGCTGATGGGCGACCGCAGCGGCATCAGCCACAGCGGCGGCGCCCTGGTGCGGGCGGTGCCGGCAGCCGGCGTCGAGGACGTGCGCATCGGCAGCTACAACATCCAGAACCTGTCCGGCGGCGCCTCGGTGAACCCGGACCGGCTGGCCAAGCTCAGCGAGGTGTTCTGCCAGTACCTGCGCCTGCCCGACGTGGTCGGCCTGGTCGAGATCGCCGATCTGGCCACCGCCCAGCGCCTGGCCCAGGCGATCAACGACGACGAGTTCGGCCACTGCCCGGACGATCCGCAGTACCAGGCCCACCTGCTGTCCAGCAACGGCAGCCAGCGCCTGGGCTTCCTGGTGAAGACCGCCCCGGCCGCCACCGGCGAGCCGCGCGTGCAGGTGCTGGACGTGGTCGAGCACTTCGTCGGCGAGCCCCTGCTCGACCCGCTGGGCAATCCCTCCACCCTGGTGCTGTTCGACCGCCCGCCCCTGCACCTGAGCGCGGTGGTCAACGGCGACAACGGCGAGGACTACCCGCTGGAGGTGCTGCTCAACCACACGCTGTCGCTGCTGGACGTCAACAGCCTGGACAGCAATGCCACCTGGGGCACGGTCGGCGAGCGCGCCCGGCAGAAGCGCCGGCAGCAGGCCGAGCGCGTGTCGCAGCTGGTCGAGGCCATCCAGACCTCCGATCCCGCCCTGCCGCTGGTGCTGATCGGCGACTACAACGCCTTCGAGTTCAGCGACGGCTACGTCGACGTGATGGGCATCATCGCCGGCGATCCGGCCCCGGCCAACGAAGTGCTGGTGCCGGGCAACAGCGCCCTGAGCGTGCCGCTGCTCAACCTGACCGGAACGGTGCCGGAGGAGGACCGCTACTCCTACGTGTTCGAGGGCAACACCCAGTCGCTCGACCACGCCCTGGTGAACCTCGCCGCGCTGGAAAGCGCCGACGTGCAGCTGCACCACGCCCGGGTCAACGCCGACTTCGCCGCCGACCTGGAGGCCGATCCGACGGTGCCGGTGCGCAGCTCCGACCATGACCCGCTGGTCGTCGAACTGAGCGTGCCGCGCTTCCTGGACGCCGACCTGAAGGTGACGGTGGACGGCCCGCGGACGCCGGTCCGCGACGGCCAGCTGGTGCACTGGGACATCGAGGTCAGCAACCAGGGCACTGCCCGGGCGGTGGAGCCGGCGCTGGTCCTGGAACTGGACGCGGTGCCGGCGCAGATCCGGCACATCCAGGCCCCGGGCTGGACCTGCGGCTCCCCGACGGCAGGGGGCGCGGGCAGCGTCCTGTCCTGCACCCGCGACACCGACCTGGGCCCCCGCCAGGAGGCCGAGCTGAAGCTGATCGTGGAGGCCTGGCGGGACGAGGCGCATGACAGCACGGGCATCACCGCCACCGTCAGCACCCGCAGCCATGACGTCCAGGCCGGCAATGACAGCGCCAGCCGGAGCGTCAAGGTGACCGGCAAGCCGCGCTGGTAAGCCTCCCGCCCACCCTACGCACGCGAACGGGCGCCTTCGGGCGCCCGTTTCGCTTCCGGTCCGGCGGACGGGCTATCATCCGGATTCGTTTTTGAAGCGGGAGGGACACGATGTCCCGGGTTGCAAGTTTCGAGATCGAATACCTGCAGTACCTCGGCCCGGACGGTCGGCCGACCGGCGAGGAACTGCCTGCCTTCGCGCAGGACAAGCGCCTGCTGGTGGACCTGCTCAAGCAGATGCTGCGGGTCCGCAGCTTCGACACCAAGGCGGTGGCGCTGCAGCGCACCGGCAAGCTCGGCACCTATGCCAGCTGCCTGGGCCACGAGGCGGCGCACATCGGCATCGGCAGCGCCATGCAGTATGACGACGTGTTCGCGCCCAGCTACCGCGAGTACGGCGCCCAGTTCATGCGCGGGGTGAAGCCGCGCGAGGTCCTGATGTACTGGGGCGGCGACGAACGCGGCAACGATTTCTCCGGCCCGCCGCACGATTACCCCTGGTGCGTGCCGATCGGCACCCAGTGCCTGCACGCGGCCGGCGCCGCCCTGGCCTTCAAGCTGCGCCGCGAACCGCGGGTGGCGGTGGCCTGCGTCGGTGACGGCGGCAGTTCCAAGACCGATACCTACGCGGCGATCAACTCGGCCGGCGCCTACGCCCTGCCCTTCGTCCTGTGCATCATCAACAACCAGTGGGCGATCTCGGTGCCGCGCAAGGCCCAGACCGGCGCCCAGACCCTGGCCCAGAAGGGCCTGGCCGGCGGCCTCGACTGCGTGCAGGTGGACGGCAACGACGTCATCGCCGTGCGCGCCGCCATGGACCATGCCATCGCCCGCGCCCGCAATGGCCACGGCGGCAGCGTGCTGGAACTGGTCACCTACCGCCTGTCCGACCACACCACCGCCGACGACGCCCGCCGCTACCGCGACGATGCCGAGGTCAAGGCGGCCTGGGAGCGCGAGCCGATCGCCCGCCTGCGCACCTACCTCATTTCCGAGGGCGCCTGGAGCGAGGCCGAGGAGGCCGAGTGGAAGGAGGCCTGCGCCGCCGAGATCGACGCCGAGGTCAATGCCTATCTGGAAACGAAGGTGCAGCCGGTGGAGGCGATGTTCGACCATCTGTACGCCGAGCTGCCCGCCGACCTGGCGGCGCAGCGCGAGCAGGCGCTGAAGTGGGAGGGCCGTTGAGATGGCGGCCATCACCCTGATCGAAGCCATCACCCAGGCCCTGGCCTGGGAAATGGCCCATGACGAATCCGTGATCGTCCTCGGCGAGGACGTCGGCGTGAACGGCGGCGTGTTCCGCGCCACCGCCGGCCTGCAGCAGCGCTTCGGCGCCGAACGCGTGCTCGACACGCCGCTGGACGAGACCACCATCGCCGGCCTCACCGTCGGCCTGGCCTCGCAGGGCATGAAGCCGGTGGCCGAGGCGCAGTTCGACGGTTTCGTCTACCCGATGGTGGACCACATCGTCTGCCACGCCGCCCGTTTCCGCTACCGCACCCGCGGCCGGCTGAGCTGCCCGATGGTGCTGCGCGTGCCCTGGGGCGGCGGCATCCGCGCGCCCGAGCACCACAGCGAGGCCAACGAGGCCATCTTCACCAACGTGCCCGGCCTGCGGGTGGTGCTGCCGAGCAGCCCGCAGCGCGCCTACGGCCTGCTGCTGGCGGCGATCCGCGACCCGGATCCGGTCATCTTCATGGAGCCCAAGCGCATCTACCGCCAGTACAAGGAGGAGGTGCCGGACGATGGCGAGGCCTTGCCGCTGGACGTCTGCTTCGTCCTGCGCGACGGCACCGACGTCACCCTGGTGACCTGGGGTTCGCAGGTGAAGGAGACGCTGGAAGCCGCCGAGGCCCTGGCCGCCGAGGGCATCAGCGCCGAGGTCATCGACGTGGCCACGCTCAAGCCGCTGGACTTCGACACCATCCGCGAGTCGGTGTCGCGCACCGGCCGCTGCGTGATCGTGCACGAGGCGCCGCGCACCGCCGGTTTCGGCGCCGAGATCGCCGCCCGCCTGGCCGAGGAATGCATGTACGAACTGCTGGCCCCGGTCGAGCGCGTCACCGGTTACGACACCCACATCCCGCTGTTCCGCCTCGAGATGAAGTACCTGCCGAGCGTGGAAAAGATCGTCGCCGCGGCCAAGCGCACGCTGGCGGCCAGCTGAGGTTGCAACGATGAGCGAGAAGAAGCTGTTCCTGTTGCCGGACCTGGGCGAGGGCCTGCCCGACGCCGAGATCGTCGAGTGGCTGGTCGAGGTCGGCCAGGTGGTGAAGCTGGACGAGCCGCTGGTCTCGATGGAAACCGCCAAGGCCGTGGTCGAGGTGCCCTCGCCCTATTCCGGCAAGGTGCTGCGCCTGGCCGGCGGCCCCGGTGACGTCATCGCCACCGGCAGCTGGCTGGTGGAGATCGAGATCGATCCCTCGCTGCCGCAGCGCGCCGAGGCCCAGGACACCGGCCATTCCCACGGCCACAAGCCGGCTGCCCCGGCGGAAACGCCGGCGCCTGCGCCGGCCGCCGCCGAACCCGCGCCCGAAGCCCCGGCCGCCAAGGCCTCCGGCGATGCCGGCACCGTGGTCGGCGCCATGCAGACCTCCGATGCCGTGCGCAGCGAACAGGCCGTCGCCATCGGCGGCGTCAAGGCCATGCCGGCGGTGCGCGCGCTGGCGAAGAAACTCAAGGTGGACCTCAGCCGCGTGACGCCCACCGGCGCCGGCGGCGTGGTCACCATGGCCGACGTGAAGAAGGCCGCGGCCGAGGGCACGGCGCCGCTGGGCGCCAGCCCTCTCCCCGGCGCCTCTCCGGCGAGAGGAGAGGGGCTTTCGGCCCGTGCCGCCGTCCCGGCAAGCACTCCCCTCCCCTCCAGCGGGAGAGGGGCCGGGGCAGAGGGTTCCGCGCGCGCGGCGGCGGCCTTCGACGTGGACGAACCCATCCGCGGCGTCCGCCGCAACATGGTCCGCTCGATGTCGCAGGCGCATGCCGAGGTGGTGCCCACCACCCTGATGGACGACGCCGACATCCACGCCTGGGCCCCGGGCGAGGACATCATGGCGCGGCTGATCCGCGCCATCGTCGTCGCCTCCGCGGCCGAGCCGGCCATGAACGCCTGGCTCAATGCCAGGGAAGGCACCCTGCGCCGGCACGCGCGCGTCGACGTGGGCATCGCGGTGGATTCGCCCGACGGCCTGTTCGTCGCCAACATGCGCAATGCCGAGCGGCTGGAACCGCACCAGGTGCGCGCCGCCCTCAACCGCATCCGCGACGGCGTCAAGAACCGCAGCCTGCCGCCGGAGGAACTGCGCGACTACACCATCATGCTCAGCAACTTCGGCGTCTTCGCCGGCAAGTACGCCACGCCGGTGGTGGTGCCGCCCTGCGTGGCCATCATCGGCGCCGGCCGGCTCTACCACGCGGTGGTGCCGGTGCTGGGCGGCATCGAGACGCACCGGATGATGCCGATCTCGCTCACCTTCGACCATCGCGCCGCCACCGGCGGCGAGGCGGCGCGCTTCCTGCGCGCCCTGCTGGACGACCTGCAGAAGGCGCGCTGACATGGCACACCACAGCCGCCTGGCCGGTTTCATCATCGACTGCGAGGGCGGCTCGCTGGCCGAGGCCGCCTCCTTCTGGAGCCAGGCCCTGGGCCTGGCCATCCTCGATCCGGACGAGGGCGGCGAGGACAGGTACGCCCGCCTGGACGGCAGCCCGGTCGGGCTGCACATCGAGGTGCAGAAGGTGGATCACCCCTCGCGCGTGCACCTGGACATCGAGAGCGACGACATCGAGGCCGAGGCCAAGCGCCTCATCGCCCTGGGCGCGAAGGAAATCGCCCGGCCGCGCAACACCCGCTGGATCGTACTCGAGGCTCCGACCGGGCAGCGCTTCTGCGTGGTGCGGGCACGCGAACCGCTGAACGCCGACAACGCCACCGCGCACCCCTGAGGTGCGCGCTGCCGCTCAGGCGACGGTCGGGCGGGCGAAGCGCGAGCGCCGCCAGAACCAGGCGGCGATGATCACCAGCAGGAAGGCCTTGTAGGCCAGCAGGCAGGCCAGCACCTGCCTCCAGATCGGCCCGGCCTCGACACCGCGCGCCGCCACCGTATAGCCCCAGCGGCCGGCCACGAAGGCCAGGCCGAAGGCCAGCAGCAACGCCACCAGGTCGAAGCGCCGGCGCGCCGGCGTCACCGGCAGGTCGCGCGGCATCCACCAGTAGATCGCGCCCAGGATCAGGAACCAGGGCAGGAACAGCAGCATGGCCAGGTCGGCGATGTCGGCGCTCATCAGGCGTCCTCCGCCAGCCGGGCCAGGGCTTCGACGACCTGCTCCAGCACCACGCCTTCGGCCAGGTCGCCGATCAGCTTCTCGCCCAGGTGCACGCCCACGCCCTCGACGTGGCGCAGCAGGCCGGCACCCTCCTGCTTCAGGCGCGCGACCAGGCTGCCGGCCTCGCGCGGCGACTCGTGGCCGGTGCTGACCAGCAGCTCGCGGCCATCGGCGTCCACCAGCTTGAAGTGGAAGCGGCCGTCCTTCTCCCGATACTGCTTGAACTGCGGCAGCGCCGCCTTGGCCTTGGCGGCCTTGCCGCCGCTGGCCGGCGTCGAGCGCAGGTCACGCAGGCCGACCGCCGCCCGCAGCTCGGCCATGAAGGGCGTGGCCAGGGCGCGGGCCTTGGCGGCGCCGGCGCGCAGGATGTCCTCGATGTCGCCGGGCCGGGCCATCAGCGCCTCGTACTTGTCGCGAAGCGGCGCCAGCTCGGCCTCCAGGCGCTCGTACAGGGCCTGCTTGGCCTCGCCCCAGGCGATGCCGGCGGCGAAGGCCGCGGCGAATTCTGCGGTCTCCTCCGGCGTGGCGAAGGCCTGGTAGAGCTGGAACAGGGCCGAACCCTCGGTGTCCTTGGGCTCGCCCGGCGCGCGCGAATCGGTCAGCACCGAGAACACCAGCTTCTTCAGCTCGGCCGGCGGCGCGAACAGCGGGATGGTGTTGTCGTAGCTCTTGCTCATCTTGCGGCCGTCCAGGCCGGGCAAGGTGGCCACGCTTTCCTCGATCACCGCCTCCGGCAGCACGAAGTGCTCGCCGTAGAGATGGTTGAAGCGGGCGGCGAAGTCGCGCGCCATCTCGATGTGCTGGATCTGGTCGCGGCCCACCGGCACCAGCTGCGTCTTGAACATCAGGATGTCGGCGGCCATCAGCACCGGGTACATGAACAGGCCGGCGGTGACGCCCGCATCCGGGTCCTCGCCCGCCTCGACGTTCCTGTCCACCGCCGCCTTGTAGGCATGCGCGCGGTTGAGGATGCCCTTGCCGGCCACACAGCTCAGCAGCCAGGTCAGCTCCGGGATCTCTGGGATGTCCGACTGCCGGTAGAACCAGACCGTGTCCGGGTCCAGGCCGCAGGCCAGCCAGCTGGCGGCGATCTCCAGGGTCGAGCGCTGCACCCGGGCCGGATCCTGGCACTTGATCAGCGCGTGGTAGTCGGCGAGGAAGTAGAAGCTTTCCACGCCCGGGCGGCGGCTGGCGGCGACGGCCGGGCGGATGGCGCCGGCGTAATTGCCCAGGTGCGGGGTGCCCGAGGTGGTGATGCCGGTGAGGACGCGGGTGGCTGGCATGGCGGAACAGGGTATGAAAGGCCGCCATTCTACCCTCCGCGGCCGGCCAACCCCGTTGCGCCCGGCGGGACGTTCCATCGCATGCCCCCACCGCGAGGAGCGCCACCATGAACATCCCCCATCCCCTCCGTCCCGTCCTGGGCCTGCTGCTGGCCGCCTGGCTGGCCGTGCTGGCGCCCGGGGCCCTGGCCTTCGGCCGCCATGTCCCCTCCGGGGAGCTGGTGGACCTGCAGGTGCGCGACCTGGACACCGGCCGCCTGCTGGACCGGCACCCGCACCGGGGCCGCCTGCACCTGGCCGGCGAGCCCGGCCACCGATACGCCCTGGTCCTGCGCAACCTCACCGGCGAGCGCGTGCTGGCGGTGCTGTCGGTGGACGGCGTGAACGTGGTCAGCGGCCAGACGGCGGCCCCGAACCAGTCCGGCTACGTGCTCGAACCCTGGCAGCAGGTCGAAGTGCGCGGCTGGCGCAAGAGCCTGGACCAGGTCGCCGAATTCCACTTCACCGCCCTGCCCGACAGCTATGCCGCCCGCACCGGCCGACCGGAGAACGTCGGCGTGATCGGCATGGCGGTGTTTCGCGAGCGCCGGCCGGTGGTGGTGGCGCCGCCGCCCCACTACCACCGCGACGGTGTCGCCGAGGCCGAGCGCGCGGCCAAGGCGGGCGCGCCGACCGCCAGCGCCGCCGATGCGATGGCGGCCCCGGCGCCGGCGCCGGAAGCCCGGCAGGCCCTGGGCACCGGCCATGGCGAACGCCGCTGGGATCCGGCCCGGCAGACCGGTTTCGAACGCGCGACGTCGCGGCCCGAGCAGGTGCTCAGCCTGTACTACGACAGTCACGAGGCGCTCGTCGCCCGCGGCGTGCTGCCGCGGCGCTGGCCGGGCTGGCGGGAGCCGCAGGCCTTCCCGGCCGGCTTCGTGCCCGACCCGTGAGGACGAAAGGACCCGGGCCCCGGCAGCTCGCCGGAGCCCGGGCGATGCTCAGCGACTCAGTCGTCGCAACCGCCCTTGCACTTCTCGGCGGTGTCGCTGACGACCTCGCCGGCCTTCTTCACGTCCTTGCCGATGCCGGCGATGGTGTTGCAGCCGGCGAGGGCGAAGCTGGCCAGCAGGGCGATCAGCAGCAGGCGGGTACGGCTCATGGTCAGTCTCCTGGAAAGCTGGCGCGAGTCTAGCGTCGGCGTGACGGCCGTCAATCCCGCATCAGGGTGGACTTGCCGAACAGGCTCTCGACCAGGTCGACGGCCAGCTTGCCGGTGCGGTTGTGCTCGTCCAGGGCCGGATTGAGCTCGACGATGTCGATGGAACCGACCTGGCGGGTGTCGGCGATCATCTCCATCACCAGCTGCGCCTCGCGGTAGTTCGGCCCGCCGGGCACCGTGGTGCCCACGCCCGGGGCGATGCTCGGATCGAGGAAGTCCACGTCGAAGCTGACGTGGATGTGGGTGTCCTTGTCCACGCCCTCCAGCGCCATCTCCATCACCCGCTTCATGCCGACCTCGTCGATGAAGCGCATGTCGTAGATGTCCAGGCCGTATTCCTTGACCAGACGCTTCTCGCCCTGGTCGACCGAGCGGATGCCGACCTGGCGGACCTGCGCCGGCTCGATCGCCGGCGCCGAACCGCCCAGGTGGGTGAGCTCGCGCGGGCCGAGGCCGCAGAGGCAGGCCACCGGCATGCCATGCACATTGCCCGAAGGCGTGACCTCGCTGGTATTGAAGTCGGCATGCGCGTCCAGCCAGAGCACGCGCAGCTTCTTGCCCTGCTCGCGGCAATGGCGGGCGACGGCGGTGATGCTGCCCAGGCCCAGGCAGTGGTCACCGCCGAGCAGGATGGGCAGGCGGCCGGCCTGCAGCTGCCCGTACACGGCCTCCATCACCGCCTTGTTCCAGGCCACCACCTCGGGCAGGTGCCGGTAGCCGTCCACCGGCGGTTGCCAGGGATTGGCGGGGCCGCTCAGGTTGCCGGTGTCCAGCACCTGCAGGCCACGCTCGCGCAGCGCCTCGGCCAGCCCAGCCACGCGCAGCGCTTCCGGGCCCATGCCGGCGCCACGGTGGCCCGCGCCGATGTCGGTGGGGGCGCCGATCAGGGCGACGGTGCTGTTCAGATGGCTCATCGGATCTCCTCACGCGTACGGCAGGCCCGTGAGGATACGCCGGTCGCCGAAGCGGCTTCCAGACAGGGTGGTGGCGGCCGCGTCAGCCGCGCGGCAGGCGTTCGGCCAGCTCCGCCGCCGGCACCGGCCGGCCGAAATGGTAGCCCTGCAGCTCATCGCAGCCGATGCCGGCGAGGAAATCGGCCTGGGCGGCGGTCTCCACGCCCTCGGCGGTGACGGCGATGCGCAACTGGTGGCCCATGGCGATGATGGTGCGGGCGATGGCGGCATCGTCCTGGTCGCCCGGCAGGTTCATGACGAAGCGGCGGTCGATCTTCAGCCGATCCAGGGAGAACTGCTTGAGATAGGCCAGGCTGGAATAGCCGGTACCGAAGTCGTCCAGGGACAGGTGGACGCCCATGGCCTTGAGCTCGGCCAGGCGGCCCTGCACGCGGTCGACGTGTTCCATCAGCGAGCTTTCGGTCAGCTCGATCTCCAGGCGGTCGCCGGACAGGCCGTGCCGGTCCAGGCATTCGCCGACGCCGCGGACGAAGTCGGGGCGTTGCAGCTGCAGGGCCGAGACGTTGACCGCAACGGTGAAACCCGCGTGGCCCGCATCCTGCCAGGCGCGGAGCTGGCGGCAGGCTTCGTTGATCACCCACAGGCCGACTTCCGGCATCAGGCCCAGCGCCTCGGCGATGGGAATGAAGCGGCCGGGCGGCACCCGGCCCAGTTCCGGGCTGTTCCAGCGCACCAGCGCTTCCAGGGCAGTGATCCTGCGCCTGCAGGCGTCGAGGATGGGCTGGTAGTGCAGTTCCAGCTCGTTGCGGGGAAGGGCCTCGCGCAGGCGGGCGCCCAGCACCAGCCGGTCCTCCAGCTCCTGCATCTGCTCGGCGGAGAATTCGCAGGCGGCGTCCCGTCCCATGCGCTTGGCGCGGCCGGTGGCCGCCTCGGCGCGGCGCAGCAGTTCCATGGCGCTCTCACCATGCACCGGCGCACGGGCGATGCCGATGCTGGCGGTCAGGAACAGCCGGTAGCCGTCGCCCTCGATCGGCTGTGCCACCGCCTCGCGCAGGCGCGTGGCCAGGGCCATGACCTGTTCCGGCGCCGCCTTCCACACCACCGCCACGAACTCGTCGCCGGCGAAGCGGGCCAGCAGGCCATCCCCGCCCAGCACCTCGCCCATGCGCTCGGCGGTCTGCCGCAGCGCCTCGTCACCGATGACGTGGCCCATGGATTCATTGACGACATGGAAGCGGTCGATGTCGATGAACAGCATCGACAGCTCGGCGCCTTCCGCGGACAGGACGGCGGCGACCTCGCTTTCCAGCACCGGCAGGCGCGGCAGGCCGGTCACCGGGTCGTAGTTGGCGGCGTAGGCCAGGCGCCGCTCGGCCTCGCGCTGTTCGGTGATGTCGTTGCCGATCACCATGCGGCAGCGGCGGCCGTCGATCTCGATGGGATGGGTGGTGATTTCCACCCACATGCTGCTGCCGTCCTTGCGCCGATGCTTCCAGACGCCGGTCGTCCGCTCCCTGTCGTCGTACTGCGCCAGGTACTCCTTGAGCGGTTCGACCTCGTCGGGCTCGCGCAGGTCGAAGACGGTCATGCCCAGCAGCTCCTTGCGGCTGTAGCCGTAGTTCTCGACCATCGCGTCGTTCACCGCCACCAGTCGCCAGCTGTCGATCTCGTAGACCCAGGTGGGGAACGGGTTGAGCTCGAACAGCAGCCGGTAGCGCAGCCGGCTGTCCTCCAGCTCGGCCAGCTGGCGGGCGTGCTTGGCGGCGTAGCGCAGGGCCCGGGCCAGGGTCTCGGCATCGGTCTGGCCCTTGACCAGGTAGTCGGCGGCGCCGGCCTCCAGGGCCTTCATGTCCAGGTCCGGATTGCCCTGGCCGGTGAGCATGATCACCGGCCGGCGCGGCCGTCCCGGCGTCAGCGCGGCCTTGAGCATGTCCAGGCCCGAATCCGGGCCCAGGTGCCAGTCCACCAGGTAGACATCGTGCCGGTCCTCGGCCAGCGAGCGCAGGCCCTCGGCCAGGGAGCTGGCCCAGTCCAGCTCGAAGCGGAAGTTCGGCAGATCCGACAGCAGGTCGCGGAGGATGAGGAAATCCTCCCGGTCATCATCCACCACCAGCACGCGGAGGGGCCGGGAGAGCGACATCATGATCTGTTGCCCGCGCTGGCCGGCGGCAGGTCCGCCGTTTCCAGCCAGTACTTCTCCAGGCTGCGCACCATGTCGAGCATGCCGTTGAAGCTGGCCGGCTTGGTGATGAAGGAATTGCCGCCGTCGCGGTAGCTGCGCAGCACGTCCTCCTCGTCGCTGGAGGTGGTGAGCACCACCACGGGGATGTGCCGCAGTTCGGGGTCGGACTTGATCTCCTGCAGGGTCTCGCGGCCGTCCTTGCGCGGCATGTTCAGGTCCAGGAGGATCAGGGCCGGCGGCCGGTGCTCTTCCGCGTCGGCATAGCGGCCGCGCCGGCGCAGGTAATCCAGCAGTTCCTCGCCATCGGAAACGAAGCGCAGCGGAACGCCCACCCGGCATTCCAGGAAGGCTTCTTCCGCCATCAGGCGGTCATCCGGGTCGTCCTCGGCGATCAGGATGGTGAGGTTCGAGCGCATGGTGGTCGGCACGGCATTCGGGGCCCGCGCAGGTTAACTCCGGAATTCCCCGGCATCCGCCGAAAAACCGTGATCGGCTGCCTGATTCTGCATCTCCGGTAGCTGGATAACGAAACAGGCGCCCTCTCCCGGCCGCCCCTCGGCCCGGACCGTGCCCCGGTGTCGCTCGACGATGCGACGGACGATGGCCAGACCGATGCCGGTCCCCTCGTACTCCGCGCGGGCGTGCAGGCGCTGGAAGGGTGCGAACACTTTCGCGGCGTGCCGCGGCTCGAAACCGATGCCGTTGTCCTCGACCCGCAGCTCCCAGGCGGGCGCCCCGTCCAGGCGGATCGCCTCGGCACGAATGCGCACCCGCGGCGGCCGCTCCGGCGAGCGGAACTTCAGCGCATTGGCCACCAGGTTCTGCAACAGCTGCCGCATCTGGGTGGGATCGGCCTCCAGGCTGGGCAGGAGCCCGGCCTCGACCTGGCCGCCGCTGCTTTCCAGCCGCTCCTCCAGGTCTTCCAGCACCGACGCCAGCACCGTGTTCAGGTCCACCCGGCTGAAGGGCTTGCCGCGGGCGACCCGGGAATAGGCCAGCAGGTCGTCGATCAGGCCCTGCATGCGCTCGGCCGCCTGGTGGCTGCGCGCCAGGTAGTCGGCCGCCTCCGCGGACAGCTCGCTGGCGTAGCGGCGCTGCAGCCGGTCGGAGAAGGCGCGGATCTTGCGCAGCGGCTCCTGCAGGTCGTGCGAGGCGATGAAGGCGAAGTCCTGCAGCTCGCGGTTGCGCGCGTCGAGGTCGGCCAGGGTGCGGGCCAGCGCCTCCTCGGCGGCGCGCTTCTCGGTGATGTCGCGGCCGACTGCGTAGACCAGGCCGTCGGGGCCGCCCGTGCTCAGCCATTCGACCCAGCGGACCGCACCATCGGAGCGGACGTAGCGCACCCTCGACTCCTGCTCGCCGGGGATGGTCCAGGCCTTGCGCGGCAGCCGGGCCAGCACCCGCTCCCGGTCGTCGGGATGCATGAACTCGGTGTACTCGCGGCTCAGCAGGTCCTCGCGGCCGTAGCCGAACACTTCCTCCAGCTTCTGGTTCACCTCCACGAAGTGCCGGCTGACCGGATCGAAGATCACGAACAGCTCGACCGACATCTCGAAGAAGCGGTCGCGCACCTGCAGGCGTTCGATCAGCCGGTTGCGCTCGACCGCATCGCTGGCCATCTTGGCGAACTGGATCGCCACCAGCTCGTCCTGCTCGCTGAACTCGCCGGCGTACTTGTCGCTGAGCTGCAGCAGGCCCATCACCTTGCCGTCGCTGCCGAGCATGGGCACCGCCAGCCAGCCACGCATCGGCGGATGCCGACCGGCCTCGGCGCCGAAGCCGCGCCAGCGCGGGTGCGCCTCCAGCTGTGCCTGGGTCATGCGCATCGGCCGGCCACTTTCCAGCACCATCGCGTAGATGCCGCTGCCGTCCGGCGGCGCGCTGTACTGCCGCCACTGCGCGTACTTGTCCGACAGCGATGCCGCGTTGACGTGATGGGCCGGACCATCCTGCAGGTTCAGGGTGATCACCGCCTGGTGCGCGCCGATGGTCTCGCGCAGTGCGTCGGCCAGCTGCTGGTAGAGATCATCGAGCGGCTGCCTGCGGCTGAAGCGGATGGCGGCGTCGCTCAGGCGGCGCAGCTGCAGGCCGGTGGTCTCGGCGGCGTTCAGGGCCTCGGCCAGCTCCTGCTGGTGCCGGCGCAACATGGTGATGTCGTGGGCGATGCCGAACACGCCGGTCACCTGTCCCTGCACCACCATCGGCAGGTTGGTGATGCGCATGTGCCAGCGCCGGCCTTCCGGATTTTGCACCGTGATCTCGTACTGGCGCGCCGCGCCATTGCAGGCGGCGCGGAAATGCTCGCGGGTCGCCTCGCGGTGCTCCTCGGCCACCAGGAAATCGAAGGGCTTGCCCAGCACCTGCTCCGGCTGCAGGCCGGTGACCGTGGCGAAGTGATCATTGACGGCGGTGAAGCGACCCTCCAGGTCCATCGAGTACACCGCGTCCGGATGCTCGTCGAACAGCGAGCGGAAGCGCTGCTCGCTCAGCGCCAGTTCGCGGAAGGCCTTGTCCTGCTCGATGGCCACGGCGGTGATCGCCGCCATGGTGTCCATCAGCTTCAGCTCCTCGGCGGTCGGCTCGCGCGGCTGCCGGTAGTACGTGGCGAAGGTGGCCAGCACCTTGCCCCCGGCCGACTTCACCGGGATCGACCAGCAGGCGGCGAGCCCGCTGGCGGCTGCCAGCTGCCTGTAGTCCTCCCAGAGCGGATCGGTCTGGATGTCGGTGACGATGACCATCTCGCCGCGCCAGGCGGCGGTGCCGCAGGAGCCGGTCTTCGGCCCGATCGCGGTGCCGTGGATGGCCTGGCTGTAGGCCTCGGGCAGGCTGGGCGCGGCGCCGGTCAGCAGGTGGACGCCGGCATCGTCCAGCAGCAGCACCGAGGAAAGCGAGCCGGGGAACTGCTGCTCGGCCAGGCGGGTGATCGCCTCCAGGCTTTCCGCCAGCGGCCGGCGCGAGGCGATGCCGGCGAGGATGCGGTGCTGGCCTTCCTCCAGCGCCCGCGCCCGGTGTGCGTCGGTGATGTCGCGCATGAAGCTGGTGAACACCGGTGGCTCGACGCCGGCGGGACGGGTGATGGTGAGCTCGACGATGATCTCGCTGCCGTCGGCGCGCAGGGCCGGAAGTTCGACGCGCTGGCCGATCAGCCTGGCGGGGCCGCCCTCGAGCAGCCTGGCCAGCCCTTGGCGATGCTGCTCACGCAGACGCTCGGGCACCAGCAGTTCCGCCAGCTCCCGGCCCAGCACGTCCTCGCGGCGGTAGCCGAAGGTGCGCTCGGCGGCCGGATTGAAATCCAGGATGAGCCCCTCCGCCGACATCACCACGATGCAGTCCAGGGCGCTGTCCACCGTGCTGCGCATGCGCGCCTCGCTCTCGCGCAGCGCCCGCTCCTGGCGTTCGAGGGCGGTCACGTCGCGGGCCACGGCGAAGGTCAGGCGATTGTCCAGCGACCAGCGCAGCGACCACTGCGTCACCAGCACCTGGCCCTCGCGGTTCACGCAGCGGATGCGCAGGTCGCTGACCGGCTTGCCGGAAGTGACCTCCGCCGCCACCCGCAGGGCCCGGCCGCGGTCATCGGGATGCACCAGGTCCAGCCAGGCGCGGCCGACCAGCTCGTTCGGCGCGTGGCCCCAGATCTCGCGAGCGGCGTCGCTGACCTGCAGGAAGCGGCCGTTGGCGTCCAGCACGCAGATCGCATCCAGCGAGTGCTCCATCACCTGCCGGTTGGCCATCAGCGACTGTTCCAGGCGCTTGGCCAGCTCGCGCAGGCCGTCCTGGGCGGCGCGCTGCTCGGTCACGTCCTGGATGGCGCCGGAGGCCACCGTCGGATTGCCGTCGGCGTCGCGCAGCAGGGTGCCGATCTCGCGCACCACCCGCTGCTGGCCGTCGGCGCGCATCACCCGGTACTCGATGTCCATGTCGCCTTCGCCGGCGTGCAGGCGCCGCTGCGCCTCCTGCAGGCGGTGCCGGTCCTCGAAGTGCACGCGCTCCAGCAACGCGTGCAGGCCGAAGCCGGAACGGGCCGGGTCCAGGCCGAAGATCCGGTAGACCTCGTCCGACCAGGCCAGTTCGCCCGTGGCCAGGTCGTACTCCCAGCTGCCCAGCCGGGCCAGGCGCTGGGCGTGCGCCGAGGCGGCCTGGGCACGGACGCGGAGGGCCTCGGCGCCCTTGCGGTCGCTGATGTCCTGGAAGTACACGGCGATACCGGCCGGGTGCGGGAACACGCGCGCGTAGAACCAGGCGGCCAGCGGCGGAAAGTACACCTCGAACTCGACCGTGCGCCGCTCCGTCTGGGCGGCGCGGAAGTTGTCCTCGATGATCGTGCCGTTCGCCTCGGGGAAGCACTCCCACACCGTCCGGCCCAGGAGTTCGGCGCGCGGCCGCCGCATCAGCTGTTCCGCGCGCGGGTTGACCAGGACGAAGCGCCACTGCTGGTCGAGCGTGTAGAAGGCGTCGCTGATGCTGTCGAAGACCTGGCTGAGTTCATGTTCGGCCGCACCCAGCGCCGCCCGCGCCCGCTCCGCCTCGTCCACCTGCCGGCGCAGTTCCCGGCTCGAGTCCTCGGCATCGCGGGCCCGGCGCGCGGCCAGCGCCGCCATGCGCAGCGCCAGGGCCAGCAGGCCGCCGGTGACCAGACCGGCGAACAGGATCACTTCGGCGATGCGGGCACGTCCGGCAGCGGGCCGCGGCCAGACCTCGACGCTGGCGTCCTCCAGCAGCGGCAGCGGAGCGGAGATGACGGTGCCGCCACGCGGAAGCTCGCGCGCATACAGCAACTGTCCGCCCTGCCTGACCTGCAGCGCGTGCCCGGCCGCCACCCCTTCGAGCAGGTCGCCGATCAGCGATTCGAGCGCCACCGTCGCCGCCACGTAACCGATGATCTCGGCACCGTTCTCCGCCGCCCGCACCGGCACCACCATCAGATCGCCCGGGCGGCCGTCGGGCAGCGTCACCGCCCGCGGCCAGACGGCCTCCCCCGCCCGTGCCCGCGCCAGCAGTCCGGGGCTCAACGGCACCGGGTCCATGCGCCCGCCATCGCCATCGTCCGGCATCGGCTCGCGCCAATAGGCCTGGCGCAGGCCGGCATCGGCATCGAGCCAGGCGATGGCGACCAGGCTGCCGAAGTCGCGCAGGTAGGACCGGGCGTCGCGGGCGAACAGGCGTTCGCGGGTGTCCTCGTCCGCTATCGCCGACAGGCGCAGCGCCAGGCGGTCGAGCGCGCGCTGGCGCTCGCGCATGCCCTGATCCAGGGCATTGACGGCCGCCTCGACCTGATCGGCGACGATGGCCTGCTCGGCCATTCGCTGCTCCCGCTCGAAACGCAGCCACAGCGAGACCGACAGGGCGACCGCCGCCAGGCCGACGCCGACCGGGATCCACACGCCCCGCTGCGTATCCATTTCCCGTTGCCGCGAGGCACCGGCGAACACCAGGGCCAGGCCCAGCAGCAGCACCGCCATGCCGGTCATCAGCGCCATCGGCGTGTACGAGCCCCAGCCGCGGATCGCCGGCAGTTCGGTCAGGTAGCCGAGCACCACGGTGCCGGCGATCACCACCAGCATCAGGCCGCAGGCCCAGCTCGCCACCCAGCGCGCGTCGGCGCGGCCCGGCCGGCCGGGCGCCAGCAGCACGCCGAGGCTGGCCAGCAGCCAGGCCACCGCGGAATTGGGCGCCATGTGTCCGGGCATCACGCCCTCGACGATCAGGCCGTGCCGGAACAGCCACTCGCCGGTGCCCAGGCGCCAGCCCAGGTATTCCTCGCCCAGGCTGGCCAGCGAGATCAGCAGCACCGGCACCAGCGGCAGCAGCGCCAGCCGCTTGCGCCAGGCCAGCAGCAGCGACAGCGACAGGGCCAGCAGGCCGCCGCAGAGGGCAGTGTTGAACTGCATCGGCACGCGCTGCGTTCCCCCCTGGACGATGACATGGCTGTCCAGGACCCAGCCGATCATCACCAGCAGGCAGAGGCCGGCCAGCAGGGCGATGCACACGCGCGCCGCCGGCTGGTGGCCGGCGCGCAGGCCGGTCCGCAACAGCCAGAGGCCGAGCCACAGCGAGCCGACAGCCAGGGACAGGCCCATGGGCAGCGGCGATTCTTCATGCGGGAGCGTCACGCTCAGGGCCAGCACGCCCAGGGACAACAGGAAGCCACCGGCGAAGCGGCTCAGGCGGTCCGTCAGCGACCTGCCGGACAGGGCGCGGGCCACCAGGCCCAGGGCCGCGCCGGCCAGCGCCAGCGGCGGCGCCGGACTGCGCCCGCCCTCGCCCGGCCAGAACACCAGCAAGGCCAGCAGCGCCGCCAGGCCCCAGGCCAAGCCCAGGCAGGCGGCGCGCGAGGACATGCCCGGCCGCAAGAGCCAGGCCAGGGAAAGCAGGAAGGGAGCGGCAACCAGCAGCGGCGCCGGCCAGCCGGCCGGCAGGTTCTCGGACCACAGCAGCACGTCGAGCAGGGCCAGCAGCAGCACCACCGCGGCGACGACACGCATCGCCGCCAGCGCAGGACGCCGCAGCCGTTCCGTCGGCGAGCTTCCCCCACCCCTCTCGGCGCTGTCCCCCATGCACGTCCCCCGTCGCCCCGGAGGGGCAGGAGCCATGGAACCGCAATCCATGCGGGTTGCCAAGCCCGCATGCAGGCGCAGGTGGATTGGTGCCGGCTGTCGGAGTCGAACCGACGACCTACCGCTTACAAGGCGGTTGCTCTACCAGCTGAGCTAAGCCGGCCCGGGGCGATTCTAGCCCGATGCCGGTGTCAGGCCGGCACAGGGCGCCGGCCGGCCTTCCAGGCGGGCGTCGCCGCCGACCGCGGCACGCCAGTCGAGGTCGGGTTCGCCGGCGATGTCGATCCACCACTGCGAGCCAGGTTCGGTGCGCGGCTCCAGGCGCGGCTGGAAGCCCATGGCGATCAGCTCGTCGCGGCGCTTCTCGGCATTGCCCAGATCGCGGAACAGGCCCAGCGACACGGTGTTCTCCTGCTCGCCGGCGGTGACCACGTAGTAATCGCGGACGCCGCGCGCGGCCAGTTCGCGGGCGCTGGCCAGGGCTTCCTCGCGCGAGGACGCCGCCGGCAGAAAGACGCGGTAGCCGCGCAGGCTGGTGGCCTGCACCTCCCGGTACTGGATGCGGGAAACCAGCGGCGTCAGCGCCGACATGGCGGCACGCAGCTGCGCCGGCGTCTCGAAGGGACCGATGCTCAGGCAGGCCGGCGCGTCCGGCAGCGGCAGCGGCACGGCGGCGGCCTCGGCCTGCTCGGGCGACAGCGGCGCCTCGACCTCGCCCAGCAGCACCAGGCTGGCCACGCCGGCGGGCAGCGGCGGCACGGCCGGCGGCGACGGCGGCGTATGCAGCCACCACCACAGGGCCACGCCCAGGTTCATGCAGGCAAGCAGGACAACCAGACCGCGCAGGATCATGCCTCTTCATCCTCCGTCACCGCGGCGTAGACGGCCAGTCCCTCCAGCACCAGGGCCGGGGCCGGCTCGCTGGCCACGTCCAGGCATTCCGCCAGACGCTCGCCGTCGCCGCCCGCCAGCAGCAGGCGCGGCGCGGTGCCGAGCAGCGCGGTGGCACGCCGGTAGCTGCGTTCGACCAGGCCGGCGGCGGCGGCCAGGCTGCCGCCGGCCAGGGCATCGGCAGTATCGGTGCCGAAATCGCAGACCACGCCGCCGGCATAGGCCAGAGCCGGGAAGCGCGCCGCCAGGGCCGAACGCATGTGCGCCGGGCTGGGAGCGATCAGGCCGCCGTGGTGTCGGCCCTCGCTGTCGAGCAGGTCCACCGTCAGCGCGCTGCCCGCCGATACGAGCAGCCAGGGGCCGGGACCGCGCGCATGCGCCGCCAGCAGGGCGAGGAAACGGTCGACGCCCAGCCGCTGCGGTTCGCCATAGGCGATGCTGACGCCGGCGCAGTACGCGCGCGTGCGCACCCGCCGCGCCGGGCAGCCGTGGTCGGCCAGGGCGCTGGCAACCAGGGTGGTGATCTCGGGGCCCGCCACCGACGCCAGCCAGCAGCGGTCGCCCGGACGCAGCAGGGTCAGCCAGGCCTGCAGGCCGTCGCGGAAGTCGCTGTTCTCGTGCGCCAGCGCCTGCACCTCGCCCAGGTGCCCGTCGTCCCAGGAGGCGAGCTTCAGGCGGGTATTGCCGAGATCGAGCAGCCAGTCCATGTCCTGCCTCATCCTGCCCGCAGGCTGGCTTCGCCGGCATGGAAGCGGCGCTCGCCGTCACGCACGGCCAGGCGCAGGGCGCCGTCTTCGCTCACGCCCAGGGCGGTGCCTTCATGCACTTCGCCGCCGCAGTCCACCCGTACGGCTCGTCCGGCCAGGGCGTCCAGCGCCGGCCAGCGCGCCAGGAAGGGTGCCAGGCCTTCGCTTTCGAAACGCGCCAGCGCCGGCAGCAGCGCGTCGAGCAGGGCCGCCGCCACCGCCTGCCGCGAAGGCGGTGCCTCGCCCAGGCTGGCCAGGTCGGTCCAGGCCTGGTCGATTTCGCGGGCCGCCGCCGCCGGCATCTGCACGTTCACGCCCAGGCCGACCACGGCGCGGATGGGGCCGGCCGCCTCGCCGCCGACTTCGACCAGGATGCCACCGAGCTTGCGCCCGCCGGCCAGCAGGTCGTTCGGCCACTTGAGGGCGACGTCGGAAAATCCCAGCGCGCGCAGGGCCTCGCAGGCCGCCACGCCCACCGCCAGGCTCAGGCCCTGCAGCGCGGCGATGCCGCCTTCGAAACGGCGCGACACGCTCAGGTAGACATGCGCGGCCAGCGGCGAGCTCCAGGCGCGACCGCGGCGACCGCGCCCGGCGCGCTGCCGTTCCGCCAGCCAGACCGCGCAGCCGCGAGCCGGCGCCGGCTCACGCAGGGCCACGGCATTGGTGGAATCGGTATCGAACAGCACCGTCAGCGCCGACAGCTGCGCCCGCGCCGCCGGCGACAGCGCCGTGCGCAGGCGCTCGGCATCCAGCAGTTCCAGCGGCCGCACCAGGGCGTAGCCGCGACCCGGGCTGGCCTCGATCTCGACGCCGGCCTCGCGCAGGGCCTGCACCCGCTTCCAGACGGCGGCGCGGGTGATGCCCGCTTCGCGCGCAAGCTCCTCGCCCGAGGCCGGGCCGCGGCAAAGCCGCGCCAGCAGCGCGCGTTCGATCACGCCGTCCTCCGGCGCAGCAGGCGCACGCGCTCGAAGCGGTTCTCGACGCCGGCGCGCATGCGCTGCAGGTTGCCGCGGTGGGTGTAGAGGATGAACAGCGCCATCGCCGCCGCGAATGCCCAGCGCTCGAGGCCGGCCTCCGTGAAGAAGGCCAGCGGCAGCAAGGTCGCCACCGCCAGGATGGTGGACAGGCCGACGTAGCCGCTCAGCACCAGCACCAGCAGCCAGCTGCCGATCACCACCGCCAGGCCCAGCGGCCAGACCAGCAGCAGGCCGCCGACCAGGGTTGCCGCGCCCTTGCCGCCACGAAAGCCGTGGAACACCGGCCAGACATGGCCCAGCACCGCCGCCGCCACCGCCGCGTAAGGCAGCCAGGCGAGGCTGCCGAAGCGCAGTGCCAGCCAGGCCGCCAGCAGGCCCTTGCCCACGTCCACCAGCACCGTGCCGAGGGCGAAGCGCCAGCCCTGGGTGCGCAGGGCATTGGTGCCGCCGGCATTGCCGCTGCCCTGGGTGCGGATGTCCACGCCGCGCAGGCGCCCGAGCAGCAGGCTGCCCGAGAGCGAGCCCAGCAGGTAGGCGGCGAGGATCAGCGCGGCGTCGATCAGCGGCATGGGCGCATTATGCGCCGGCCGCCGCGGGTGCTGGCTGAAGCGAACAGACCAGGGCGCCGGGGCCGGCGTGCGCGCCGACCGCCGAGCCGGTTTCCACCAGCCAGCCGTCGGCGATGTCCAGGCGTTCCCGCAGTGCCGCCAGCAGCGCTTCGCCGTCGGCCGGCGCGTCGCAGTGACCGACGATGGCGCGATAGGCCTGGCCGCGCTGGCAGCGCTTGGCGACATGGGCGGCAAAACGCTCGGGGATGCGCGAGCGGCCGAACAGCCCACCGACCACCTTCAGCCGGCCGTCGTCGCGCATGCGCGCCATCGGCGTCAGGCCCAGCCATTCGGCCAGCGGCGCCGCCCACTTCGGCACGCGGCCACCGCGCACGGCGTGGCGGATGTCGCGGGCCAGGGCCCAGGTGCGGGTCTGTGGCCGCAGCCGCGCCAGTTCCGCCAGGATCTGCTCCACGTCGGCGCCGGCCGCCGCCAGCTCGGCGGCGCGCAGCACCAGCAGGCCCTGGCCGCAGGAGGCATTGGCGGTATCGAACACGTGCGCGCGCTGCGCATCGCAGCGCTGCGCCGCCGTCTCGCCGGCCTGCAGCGTGCCCGACACCGTCCGCGACAGGCCGACGTAGACCAGGTGCGGGTGATGCGAGAGCAGGAATTCGAACTGGCGGCGGAAATCGCCCGGCGGCGGCTGGCTGGTGCGCGGCAACACCGGCTCGCGGCGAAGCTTCTCGTAGAAGGCGGCAGTGGAGAGGCCGATCTTGTCCAGGTAGTCGCGCTCGCCGAAGTTCACCCGCGCCGGGACCATGTGGACGTTGTAGTGCTGCAGCAGCGCCTCCGGCAGGTCGGCGGCGCTGTCGGTGATCACCGCCACGCCGACCGCGCCGGCGGCAGTGCGCGCCTGGGCGTGCATGTCGTCGGCCTTGGCACCCTCCACCCGGCCGAAACGTCCGGCCACCTCGAACAGGGCACCGGGATCGGCCACGTGCGCGTGCAGGCGCAGGCGGCGGCCGCTGCCGGCCAGCACCACGCAGGAGGCGCCGAGTTCGTCGACGGCGGCGCGCAGGGCGACGCGGTCCATGTCCTCGCCGATCAGCAGGCATTCGCTGCACCAGCGGTGGTCGGGATCGCCCTCGGCGAGCTCGCCGTGCGCTTCCGCCACTTCCATGCCGGCCGGCTGTTCGTCGGCGATGCCGGCGGCGTCGACGGCGCCGGAGGCGATGAAATCCTGGATGCCCTCGAGCAGGTCGACGAAACCGCGGGCGCCGGCATCCACCACGCCCGCCTTGGCCAGCACCGGCAACTGTCGCGGCGTGTCGGCCAGGGCCTGGCGGCTGCGCTCGAGCGCGCGCCGGAACCATTCGCCCAGATCACGCACCGGCCCCGTGTCCAGGCCTTCGGCGAAGGCGCTGATGACGCTGAGGATGGTGCCCTCGCACGGCTCCGACAGCGCCTGCCGCGCCGAGGCGGCGCCGGCGCGCACCGCCCGCGCCAGGGCGCCGGCGTCCAGGGCCCGGACGTTGCCGGCCGCCTCGGCCACGCCGGTCAGGAACTGGGCCAGGATGGCGCCGGAATTGCCGCGGGCGCCGTCCACCGCGTCCTCGCCGACCCGCCGCAGCAGCTCGCCCGCGCCCGGGGCGCGCCGGCTGAGCGCACCGGCCAGCACGCCGCCCAGGGTGAAGGCGAGATTGCTGCCGGTATCCCCGTCGGGCACCGGGAAGACATTGATGCGGTTGAGCATTTCCCGCTGGGCGATGACCCGGCGGGCGCCGGCGATGAGGGCGCGCCGCAAGGCGGGAGCACGGACCAGGGGCAGGTTGGATTCGAGAACGGCGGTGTTCATGGGCCGCCGGAGTCTGCCCGAATGACAGCATGACTGACCATGCTGCACTGCCGCAGACAGCCACTCCGGGCCGGCGTATGATCGGGACGCAACCCTGCGCCGCCTTGGCGCATCCCTGTCTGCAGGTACCGACGCAGGTTCTCCCATGTCCCGGATCTTTCTGGTGCTCAGCCTGGCCCTGCTTGCCTCCCCCGCCCTGGCCGAGGAAGCCAGCGGCGATGCCGTGCGCAAGGAGGCCTGCCCGCAGGCCGAACAGGCCAGTGCCGAGGACGCGGGCAAGGATGCCAGCCAGGCCAGCGCCCGCCCGGGCGATCCGGCGCCGGTGCGGCCGCGCGCCTCCGCCGGCAGCGGCCGCTCGGGCATGCGCTGGCACAGCCTGCTGCCCGGCATGATGCGCTGAGCCGGGGCTTGCCCGGCGCTGCCGCCGCCCGCACCCTGCGGGCATGTTCACCCTGATCCGACGTCTCTGGTCCCGGCCGGCGCCGACGCTGCCGGACGAGGTGCAGGCGCAACTGGCCGATGACCTGCCCTGGCTGCGGCGGCTGGCGCCCGAACGCCGGCAGCGACTGCACGAACTCACCGCCCGCTTCCTCGCCGGGAAGGCCATCACCCCGGTGCAGGGCCTGGAGCTGACGCCGCGGCAGCAGGCGATGATCGCCGCCAGCAGCTGTCTGCCGCTGCTGGAGTTCGGTGCCGAGGGCCTGCACGGCTGGTCGCAGGTGCTGGTCTATCCCGGTGCCTTTCGCGCCCACCGCAGCCACCACGATGCCGAGACCGGCGTGGTCACCGAGTGGGAGGACGAGCTCAGCGGCGAGGCCTGGGACCAGGGCCCGCTGGTGCTGAGCTGGGATGACCTGCTCTCCGACCTGGCCGAACCCGAGGCCGGCTACCAGCTGGCCGTGCACGAGATGGCGCACAAGCTCGACGCCTTGGACGGCGTCATGGACGGCACGCCGCCCTTGCCGGCGGCCTGGCAGAAGCAATGGGCCCGCGATTTCCAGTCCGCCTACGAGGCCTTCTGCGCCCGCGTCGACGCCGGCGGCGAAACTGCCATCGATCCCTATGCCGCCGAAGCGCCGGAAGAATTCTTCGCCGTCACCAGCGAATACCACTTCTCCGCGCCGGCGCTGCTGGCGGCCGAAATGCCCACCGTCGCCGCCCACCTGCAGCGCCTATACGGCCCTTCGCCGATTCCTGAGGGTGGTGTTTCCGACGCGGATTTGCGCGGATGAACGCGGGTGAGGCAAGAGCAGGTCAGGAATGGCTCGAGCCGTTGGGGAAAGGCGGCCGGCCAACTGTTCGTTGCCAGCAATGCTGCCAACTCCAGAACGCCTTCTCCGCGTTCATCCGCGTCAAGAATCAATCAGTACGCCGGCGGGAAGGTGACCTGGAAGCGGGCGCCGCCGAGTTCGGTGGCGCGGCCGACCTCGAGTTCGCCGCGGTAGGCGGCGACGATGTCCTGGACGATGGACAGGCCGATGCCGTGGCCCTGCACGCGTTCGTCGCCGCGCACGCCGCGCTGGAGGATGTGCTCGACGTTCTCCTCGGGGATGCCAGGGCCGTCGTCCTCGACGGCGATGCGCACGCCCGGGCGGCGACCGCCGGCCGCCGGCAGCACCTGCACGGTCAGCAGCACCCGCCGCTTCGCCCACTTGAAGGCATTCTCCAGCAGGTTGCCCAGCAGTTCCTGCAGGTCGCCCAGCTCGCCATGAAAACGCGCCTCCGGGTCCAGCTCGAACTCGCAGAGCACACCCTTGTCGGCGTAGACCTTCTCCAGGCTGGCGACGATCTCCTCGGCGCGCGGCTCGATCTCCAGCGGCGCCGCGTACAGCGTGTGGCCGCTGCGGGCGGCGCGCGAGAGCTGGTAGCCGACGATCTCGTTCATTCGCTGCACCTGCGCCTGCACCTCGGCGCGCAGCTCGTCGTAGCCGGCGTCGGCGTCCAGGCGCGAGCGCAGCACCGCCAGCGGCGTCTTCAGGCTGTGCGCCAGGTCGGAGAGGGTGTTGCGGCTGCGCTCCAGGTGGCTGCGCTCGCTTTCGATCAGGTTGTTGATGGCCTCGGCCAGCGGCTCCAGCTCACGCGGGTGGCGGCCGGACAGGCGCTGGCTCTGGCCCTTGCGCACGCGGTCGAGCTCGCGCTCGACGTGCAGCAGCGGCCGCAGGCTCCAGCGCAGCACCAGGATCTGCACCGCCAGCAGCACCAGGGCGGCCAGGGCCAGGTAGCCCCAGAGCGCGCGGCGGTAGACGTTGACCTGCTCCTGCAGCTGCGAGGCGTCCTCGTAGACGCTGAAGGTGAGCGGATAGTCGTCGGCCAGCTCCCAGATCACGCCGATGGAGTACACGTAGACCGAGTTCTCCATGCCGTAGGCGTCGACGATGCGCAGCGGCCCCTCGAAGCTGCTCTCGCCCGGCTCCAGGAAGGGCACCGGCGGCAGCGAACGGCCCAGGGCCGAGGCCGATTCCCAGCGCAGGCCCTCACCGCGCACGGTGGCGTAGAGGCCGGACCCGGGGCGCAGGAAGCGGTGGTCGGGCGGAACTTCCGGCGAGATGAAGGCGCGGCTGCGGTCGAGCTCGCTCTCGGCCAGATAGCCGACCGCCAGCGCCGCCAGGCGGTCGCGCAGGGCATTCTGGGCGGTATCGACGAAGGCGCGATCCAGCGCGTAGCCGGTACCGCCGAGAAAGGCGACCAGGGCCAGGCTCGCCGCTGCCAGCTGGCGAGCCTGCAGCGAGAGCGTCCGCCAGGCCCGCAAGGGTTTACTCGTTGCGCGGGATGGCAAAGCGATAGCCGCGGCCGCGCACGGTCTCGATCGGCTTCAGTTCGCCCTCGGGGTCGAGCTTCTTGCGCAGGCGGCCGATGAAGACTTCCAGCACGTTGGAGTCGCGGTCGAAGTCCTGCTGGTAGATGTGCTCGGTGAGGTCGGCCTTGGAGACCAGCTCACCGGCGTGCAGCATCAGGTACTCCAGCACCTTGTACTCGTAGCTGGTCAGGTCGACGTTCTGGCCGTTGACAGTGACCGTCTGCGCCGACAGGTCCAGGCGCACCGGGCCGCAGTCCAGTATCGGCTTGCTCCAGCCGGCGGCGCGGCGCAGCAGGGCGTTCATGCGCGCCAGCAGCTCCTCGACGTGGAAGGGCTTGACCAGGTAATCGTCAGCGCCGACCTTCAGGCCCTCGACCTTGTCCTGCCAGCTCGAGCGGGCGGTGAGGATGAGGATCGGGAAGCGCTGCCCGGCCTCGCGCAGGGCCTTGACCAGGTCCATGCCCGACATCTTGGGCAGGCCCAGGTCGATCACGGCGATGTCGAAGGGCACTTCCCGGCCGTGATAGAGGCCTTCCTCGCCGTCGGCGGCGGTGTCCACGGCAAAGCCTTCGCGCTTCAGGCGCGCGGCCAGGGTCTCGCGCAGGGGGGCTTCATCCTCGACCAGCAGTACGCGCATGTCGTCTCCTTCGAAAGGGGCGGCCCGCGCGGGGCCGGGGTTCATTATCAGTCGTCGCGTCGTCGCGGCTCCTGCGGCCGCCCCGGGCGGCGCGCGGCCGGACCACGCGGCGGCGAAGCATCCGTCTCCGCCTCGCGACTGCCGCGGATCTCGATCCGCTCGCGCTCGGCGGCCTCGCGGGCGCGGGAACGTTCGCGCAGCATGTTGCCATTGCGCGGGAAGTCCTCCGGCAGCATGCGCTCGCGCGGCGGCGGCGGCGGTTCCGATGCCCTGGTCGGCTCGCGCGGGGTTTCCAGCACCCGCACCCGGCCTTCCGGGGTCAGCACCTTGATCCGGTAAGTCTCGCGGTCACCCTGGCGCATGGGCTGGGCCTGCAGCACGCGGCCGCCATCGCGCTCGACCTGGCGCACGCGGGCGCCGGCATCCTCGCGCAGCGCGGCGCGCTGTGCGCCGTCCTCGGCCACGGCCTGACCCGCCAGGGTCAGGGCAGCAATGAATACCAGCGGGCGGAAGGCGTCGGACATCGGCGGGATACTAGTCTTCAGGACGGCGGCCGGCTAGCCGGACCATGCGGGGCGGAGTCTGGTGCCCGGGCGGTGAATCCGGTCTGAACCCCAATAACATCAAATACTTGGACGAAATGCGGTTCATTCGCGGCTCATCCGGGCTCAGAAGATCTCGGCCACGCAGCAGCGCAGGGAGCCGCCGGCCTTCTCGATCTCGTCCAACGGCACCTCGCCCACCGCCAGGCCGGCGGTCGCCAGGACAGCGCGCTGCGGCGGGCGCAGGGCGGCGGCGCCGGCGGCGCTGAACCAGGCCCGGCGCGGCGACAGGGCAATGCAGTTGCCGGCGAAGGCGGCCTTCTGGCCGGCGTCCAGCTCGACCACCGCCGGCGCGTACAGCCCGGCCAGGGCGGCCGGCACCGCCGGGTCGGCAAAGCCGGCCGGGCAGACCACCAGGGCCCGCCCCGCCAGCACGCTCATCACCACATTGGTGTGGTACTCGCCCGGCGCCAGGTCGAAGACCAGGGTGGCGCGCAGGCCGAAGGCGGCGTGCATGGCGGCGGCCCCGGCCTCGTCGCAGCGTTCGCTCAGGCCGCAGTAGCCCAGGCCGCGGGCGCGGTCGATCACCAGCGAGCCGGTCAGCTCGCAGACGCCGGGCTGCCCGCGCAGGTCCACCACCTCGTAGCCGAGCACGCCGGTGAAGAAGGCGCGGATGTCGGCGCGTTCGGCCTCGCGCTGGCGCACCGGGTGGCGCATGCGGCCGATCACCAGCCGGCCCGGCGCGGTGCCGAAGACGTTGTTGGGGAACAGCCCGTCCGGCGCCTGCGGATCGCCGGGGAAACAGGACACCGGCAGTTCCTCCGTCAGCGCCGCCTGCAGGGCGCGGTGCTGGGCCAGGGCACGCTGCGGATCCACGGCCGCGTCCATGGCCATGTAGGCGTTGTCGCGGGCCGACTGCTCGGCCAGGGCGAAGCCTTCGGGCGCGACCAGGAAGGCCGCCTTCGCACAGGCCGGCAGGTCGGCCGGCGTGCGCCGGAAGCGGTCGGCGAAGGCGGCAAGGTCGCGGGTGATCATGCCGCTTCCCCGCGCAGGCGCGTGCGTTCCAGGGCGCGTTCGATGACCTCCCAGCCGGCGCCGGGCCGCACCGCTTCCTGGCTGAGCACCTGGCGGAAGGCGCGGCCACCGGGCTGGCCATGGAACAGGCCGAGCACGTGCCGGCTGATGTGCTTGAGGGCGGTGCCGCGGGCCAGGCAGTCCTCGACGTAGGGCCGCAGGGCAAGCAGCAGGTCCTCGCGCGGCGCCGGTTCCTTCTCCGGTTCGAAGAGGGCGCGGTCCATCAGGTGCAGGCGATAGGGCTCGTGGTAGGCGGCGCGGCCGATCATGGCGCCGTCCACGTGCCGCAGTTGCGCCAGCACCTGCTCCACCTCGGACAGGCCGCCGTTGACCAGCACCTGCAGTTCCGCTCGCTCGCGCTTGAGCCGGTGCACCCATTCGTGCCGCAGCGGCGGGATCTCGCGGTTCTCCTTCGGGCTCAGGCCCTGCAGCCAGGCCTTGCGCGCGTGCACGACGAAGAGGCGGCAGCCGGCCGCGGCGACGGTGTCGACGAAGGCGCGGAAGCTGTCGTAGTCCTCCTGCTCGTCCACGCCCAGGCGGCATTTCACCGTCACCGGCACCTGCGCGGGCGCGGCGGCGATCATGGCGGCGACGCAATCGGCCACCAGGGCCGGTTCCTTCATCAGGCAGGCGCCGAAGCGGCCGGCCTGGACGCGGTCGCTGGGGCAGCCGACGTTGAGGTTGACCTCGTCATAACCCCAGTCGGCGCCGATGCGGGTGGCCTCGGCCAGGTGCGCCGGATCGCTGCCGCCCAACTGCAGCGCCACGGGATGCTCGACGGCATCGAAACCCAGCAGCCGCTCGCGGTCGCCATGGATCACCGCCTGCGCGTGCACCATCTCGGTGTACAGCCGCGCATGCGGCGCCAGGAGGCGATGGAAGACGCGGCAGTGCCGGTCGGTCCAGTCCATCATCGGGGCGACCGACAGGCGCCACTGGCCGGCAGCGCCGGCGTCGGGGGTCGTATGCATGGGCCCTAGGATGCCATGCCGACCCTGATCCCCGGCCCGACGGAGGGTGGGCGGCCGGGTGTTGGCGCGAGCGCCGGATCAGCGCGCCAGGGCCGAGCGCGGCAGCACCTTGCCCAGGTGGTCGGTGACGATCCGCAGCCGGCGGCGGCCGTAGTAGAAGGTGAAGCGGAAATGGCCGGCGTCCTCGCCGGTGCCGCGCTCGCAGAGGGTGGCGATGCGGCCGTCCTCGACCATGGCCGGCACCTCCGGTGGCGGCAGGCCCAGGGCCTGGCCGACCAGGTTGGCGTCCACGTCGATGCGCCGGTGCACCTCCACCGGCCTGGCCTCGGCCGCCGGGTCGTACCCGCCGGGCCCATCGGTGCAGGTGTCCACGCCGGCGGCATCCAGGGCCTCGGACACGCCCGGCAGGGCGTGCGATTCGTGGTCGTTCCAGTCGATCTGCATGGCGCGCTCCGGGTTCTTCCCGGCAAGCATGCTGGGCCCGCTGCAACACTCTTTCCCTGACCTGGGTCAGGCGAACCTCAGGCCCCGACATGCCGCGCTGCCTACAATGGCCGCATGCAAGCTTCCGGAACCCTCGACCG
>Ga0207873_1000385_pt1 | contig 48988 bp, 36 predicted proteins | sample BGWIniCompost_FD_187373 | JGI IMG/M metagenome (GOLD analysis project Ga0207873, IMG submission 187373) | Cellulose adapted compost microbial communities from Newby Island Compost Facility, Milpitas, CA, USA - BGW Initial Compost (SPAdes)... ...
GCCGTTCAGGATCGCGAGAAGGACGTCTAACTCGGGGCGCTCCAACCGGTCCAGAATCGCCGGTACGAAGGGCACATCGGTGAGGCTGACGGTGTCCTGCTTCGCGTGGGTCGCAAGCCACTCGTCGGCCATCCGCATCGCGTTCAGCACGATCGGCTCGATCCGGATCTCCTCCATGAAGGCCTCATCGATCTCCACCTCCTCCGGGGTGAAGACGAACGTGCCGCCCGGCTGGATCAAGATGCGGAAGAGCGACGCTTCGAACTGGGCTGCGACAGCCTTCCAGATCTGCTGGTGATTCACGAACCCGAGTTCGACGAGCATATCCCCAAGCCGGGTACGACCGTCCTCCACCGCTTGCAGCGCCAGCGCCTGCTCGACGTGCTCCTCCGTGATGTATCCCTGATCGATCAAGAGCTGGCCGATGCGCAGACTCTCGTCGCTGGTGGTGACCGATGCCACCCGGCCTCGGTGGAACACCAGGGTGATCTCGTCGGTCGGGATGCTCAGAGTGAGACGCCCTGACTTTCCGTGGCTCGACAGGACATAGAGGATGTCCTGGAGGGGGAGATCCTGGAGGTCGCCGTAGAAGCCCATGTCAGCCCTTCTACTGCGGCGTGGCCGGAACGACCTCGAACGTCGCCGCCGACTGGACCCCGCGTAGTGCCACCTGCACCTGCTCCTCAAGCCCCGCCTTCCCGGTCTGCGGGGTCGCTGCGACCATGATGCGCACCTCCTGTGAGGAGAGATCGACCACGCGCACCGAAAGGCACGGGGGCAGCCCCTCCAGGTGTTCCCGCAGCCCGGCCACCTCGGTCAGCCGGCGCACGCCGCGCAGCACGACGTACCAGCGGGCGATCGGTTCCAAGTCCGCCGGCCCCAGCGCGGACGAGATCGAGGGGAGGGGCGGCTCCGACTGGGCCTGACGCAGCCCATCCAGAAAGTCCGTCCAGGCAGCGAACTCCCGCGCCGCCGCGCCATCGAGGTCGGGGACATCGGGCAGCCCGCCCTTCCCGTTGGTCAGGTCATGCGACGATCCGCCGTCGGCCACGTCACGCATGGGCCCTCCCTCGCGGTGGACCACCTACCAGTCGAGCAGGACCTCCTCGAAGGTCTCACCGTGGCTCAACCGTAGCGACGCCCACATTCCTACGTCAAGTGTCGGAAGTCCTGAGCATACCCGGACTCGCGTACCTCGCCCACAGGATCGCCCGCGGAACAAAACTGGCGAGGAGTCGTATACTGTGACCATCTCCCCAAACGCAGGCTGCGGCCGATCGTTGTCGTGCGAGCGATAAGGAGGACCATTCATGGCACGAAACCGCAAGAAGTCGCTCCCCAAGGTCAGCTACCCACGCGGGCGGCGGCGCGTTCCTGAGAAGACAACCGCCCGCACCTACCCCTATCGCGTTCGGCGTACCAGCCGCGGTCTCGTCCCCGCCACCCAGGACGACCTGTTGCCGTTCATCGCATCCCGCATCGCCCAACCCGAGGCCGCTGAACAAGCCACACCGGAGGCGTAGCAGGCACGGTCAGCCGCGCTGAGCAGCGGATGGCTTGGTGCCCGGGGAACACCTCGGTCTGACAAGGGAAGCCGGTCAAAGCTGGCTTTGGCGTGCGGCGCCGCCCGCCGACGCCGTGGTATGGCGCGGCGCCAGCCGCGAGCTGGGGTTGGTGCCGCACCATCGTCGGGGCACGGGATGGGTGGCCCGATGCCCCCGGGCGTGGCCTGGGCCCGGGGTTTACCCCCGGGCACGAGCCGACAACAGAGCGCCCCACCACCACGCGTGTTGCTCATCAGGCCTCTACGGATCGTCGTCTGCGCGGGCTGTCCATGGGCAGCCAGGCACACCACAGCCTTGCATCCAGGATCATCATGCCCGTGCTATACTAGGCTCATTGACCGCAACAATTGATTGCTCGATACGCCAACGTTGGCCGGTGGGACGTCCGCGGGAGGGGGAGCGGTGCTGGCGACAGTGCTGACGTGCGCCGTCATCGGGCTCGACGGCGTGCTGGTCGAGGTTGAAGTCGATTGCCGGAGCGGCTCACCCGGCCTGACGATCGTCGGCCTGCCGGACGCCGCCGTGCAGGAATCCCGTGAGCGGGTACGCGCCGCCATCCGCAACTCCGGCGCCCGCTTCCCGCTGGGTCGCATCACCGTCAACCTGGCTCCCGCCGATATCCGCAAGGAGGGCCCGGCGTACGATCTGCCCATCGCACTCGGAATCCTCTTGGCCTCAGGCGAGGTCGTGGCCGACCTGAGCGACACACTCGTGATCGGAGAACTCTCGCTCGACGGCTCGCTGCGTCATACGACCGGGGTGCTACCCATGGTCGGCGTGGCACAGGAGCACGGGCTCCGCCGAGCGTTCGTCCCCGCGGTCGATGCCGCCGAAGCAGCCCTCATCGAATCGATCGAGGTCATTCCCGTCGCGACCCTGGCCGACCTGATCCGGCATCTCACTGGGGAGCAACCGATCGCGCCGTACGTGAACGGCACAGCTCCCGAGAGCGACGACGTGCCCGAGGCCGTGGTCGACCTGGCCCACATCCGCGGGCAAGAGCATGTCAAGCGCGGGATGGAGGTCGCGGCAGCCGGGGGCCACAATCTCCTCATGACGGGCCCTCCCGGTGCCGGCAAGACGCTGCTGGCCCGTGCCATGCCGGGCATCTTGCCACCGCTGACGCGGGAGGAGGCGCTGGAGGTCTCCAAGATCTACTCGGTAACCGGCCTGCTCCCGGCCGACCGCCCTTTGCTGCGCCAGCGGCCTTTCCGCGCACCGCACCACACCATTAGCTACGCCGGGCTGGTCGGCGGCGGCACCTGGCCCCGTCCGGGGGAGATCACCCTGGCGCACCGCGGCGTCCTGTTCCTGGACGAGCTCCCCGAGTTCAGCCAGCGCGTGCTGGAAGTCATGCGTCAGCCGCTGGAGGACCGCATCGTCACCATCTCTCGCGCCACCGGAGCCATCACATTTCCAGCATCGTTCATTCTTGTCGCTGCCATGAACCCCTGTCCCTGCGGCTTTTTCGGCGACCCGGCAAAGCCCTGCACCTGCTCGCCCACCGCCATTACCCGCTACCAGAAGCGCATTTCCGGCCCCTTGCTCGACCGCATCGACATCCACCTGGAGGTGCCCCGCATCGAGTACGAGAAGCTGGCCGACCGCCGACTCGGCGAGCCCTCCGCCGCGGTACGCGCACGCGTCGAGGAGGCCCGCGCCATCCAGGCTCGCCGCTTCGCCGGCACCCGACTCCACCTCAACTGCGACATGGGACCGGCCGAGATCCGCGAGTACTGCCGCCTGGACGAGACGGGCGAACGGCTGATGCGAGCCGCCGTGCAGCAGCTCTCCCTCTCGGCCCGCGCCTACCACCGCGTGCTCAAACTAGCCCGCACCATCGCCGACCTTGCGGGCGCCGACGACATCGCCCCCGCCCATCTCGCCGAGGCACTCCAGTACCGGCCGAAGGAGATGGGGTAAGACGACACCGCCGACCGGTTGGGCCACGCGGCCGACAAGAGCTGCGGACGTCAACGCGCGCCCAACCGCAGTGCTGGGGGCACGTCCGGGCGCGACCGCTGGTTCCGGAGCAACTGGTTTGACAGCGTTGCGCGAGCTATCTACCATGGGCCCGCGCTCTCGGGTACGCACACCAACGGCGTTGTGCTGCAGCCAACGGGTACGGATCGACGATGCCGTCAGGACGAAGGATCGCGAGCACCCGCGACGCCGTCCCGGTGTATCTGCGTGGGTCAGGCGGCTCTTGTGGCCGCGAGGGCGTCACGAAGTCGGTGCGGTCCGGGAGAGATTCCGGGCCTCGGGAGTGAGGAGATCGGATGCGACGGAGCCGTTGGATAGGGATCGCCGGGGCCGCGGCGGTGGCCCTGCCGCTGCTGGCCGCCGATTGGAAGCCTCGTCGCCGGGTGGAGATCGCGACCGAGCCGGAGCGGACGCCGAGCTATTGGATGTGCACTATCCCGCCGCTGCCCAAGTTCCCGCGGCTGGACCGCGAGCTGCAGGTCGACGTGGCCGTGGTCGGCGGCGGCTTCACCGGGCTGGCGGCGGCCTACTACCTGAAGAAGCTGGAGCCGAGCCTCCGCGTGGTTCTGCTGGAAGCACAGCGGTTCGGATCGGGCGCCAGCTCCCGCAACTCCGGCGGGGTCCGCGCCCGGTTCCGCGGCCACGACCCTTCCCCGAGCGCGGCACGCGGCTACCAGCTCCTCCAGACCTTCGCCGAGACCGAGGGGATCGACTTCGATCTGGCCGAGGGCATCCCATGCATCACCCTGTACTCCGCTGCGCAGCGGTGCCCCAATCCCGATCTCACCGGCGACGAGCTTGCCCGCGAGATCGGCTCGCCCTTCTATGCCGCGGCCGAGGTCTCCACGGCCAACTGGTTGCACCCGGGTAAACTCATCGCGGGTTTGGTGGAAGCAAACCAGCGTCGGGGCACTGAACTCTACGAGTGGTCGCCGGTCGTGCGGATCGACCGCGGGCGGTCGATCACGCTGCACACGCCCGGAGGGCGTGTGACGGCCCAGCACCTCGTGCTGGCCACCAACGGCTACACGCAGCAGCTTGGCTTCGCGCGGTCCGTTCTGTTGACGATGCATCACCGCGTCATCGTCACTCGGCCGCTGACCCCGGCGGAGTGGGAACGGAGCGGCCTGGAGCGCTGGCCGTTCCGTCTGGAGGCGGGCGGCTACTACACCCACACGGTCCGCTCCACGCCCGACCGGCGGTTCTTCTACCGCCACGTGCTCGGGCACCGCGCCTTCGAGGGGACGAGCTGGGCCATCGGCGAGCGCGAACGGGAGATCGGCCAGCGGGAACTTCTGCAGCGCTACCCGTGGCTGGCCGGCGTGCCGATCGAGTACGAGTGGCACGGCGTCACCGCGCGCACGGCCGATTGGTGGCCCGTCTCCGGGCAAGTCGACGAGAACATCTACGTTGCGGCGGGGTACAACGGGTCAGGGGTGATGCCCACCCACTTCTTCGGGTTCCTGCTCGCGCAGAGCATCCTGGGCAACCCGGACCCCGATCTCGCGCTGCTGCGTCCGCCACGGACCCACCCGCGGCTCCCGGGTGGCTGGCTCCGCCACCTTGCCTTCCAGGGATGGATCGAGTACCGCCGCTGGCGCGGCAGCCGCACTCCGGCCGCCCAGGCGGAGTCAACCGGAGCGACGCCCCAGCCTCTCGACATCGCTGTGTGAGAGAGAAGAGCGATCGGAACCGTCAGGAAAGAATCACACCGAGAACCTAGGCAGTGAACGCGCTATGGGGCCGCCGGGGGATGGCTCCATTCCCCGGCGGCCCCAGGTCATCAGACCCCGGCTACCGGCGCACGCAGGCTTTTCACCGTTTGATCACTGGACCACGACCTCCGACGGGTACTCGCGGTTGATGATGGACATGATCCCGGCGGCCACCGAGTGCGCCGGCCACATCAACTCCTCGGTCGGGATATCGGAGTTAGCCAGCGTGACGAGGCTGAGATCGAGATCGGGTCGGTACAACATCACCGTGTCGTAGCCGAACACCGTGCCGTCATGCCCCAACCAGCCAAAGTCATTCACGATACCGAGCCCGTACCCGACCTCCGGCACGTCGGGCACGACCTGTACCCAGGTGAGCTGCTCCGCGTGCATTTCCTCGCTCACCAGCTCACCCGTCGCCAGGGCGCGCGCCCACACGCGGAGATCATCGGCGGTCGAGATCATCTGCCCGGCCGCGTAAGCCCAGGACGGGTTCCAGTTGGTCGCTTCGCGGATCTCGGGCGGCAGCCCCTGCCACGTCACGCCGCGGGCGTACGGTTCGGGCAGCGACGCGTCGTCCGGCTCCGGGAAGGTTGTCTCATCGAGCCCCAGCGGTTCGAAGATCCTCTCCTGGTACAGATCGCGGATGTCCTGGCCTGTGACGGCTTCGACGATCAAGCCGAGCATGACGTAGTTGGTGTTGGAGTACTCCCACCCCGCGCCGGGTTCAAAGCTCGGCTCCATCTCGATCCCGTAGGCGACGATCTCCTGGGGATCGAAGACACGCTCCGGGTTGGCGAAGAAGTCTTCCTGCCAGCGCGGGTTCAGCGTGAAGTTGGCGATGCCGCTGGTCATGTTGAGCAGCATGCGGACCGTGATCTGGTCGCCATAGGTGACACCGTCGAACCACTGGTCGATGGTGTCGTCGAGGCTGAGCTGGCCCTCGTCCACCAGTTGGAGGATCAGCGTGGCCGTCATGGTCTTGTTGACGCTACCGATCCGGTGGCGCGTGTCGAGGTAGTAGGGCATTCCGGTGGTGGGATCAGCAACCCCAATTGTCCCGAGCCAGTCCCCTACGTGCGGCGACCAGACGCCGGCCAGGAAGCCGTCGGCCTGGTGATCCTCCATGGCCTTCCGGAGGGTGGCGTCGAACTCGAGTTGGACACGAACGGCGAACTGCCCGTCGTTCGTGTTCATCTCGGCGCCGAGGCGCCCGAGGAGCACAGTCCCGTCCTCGTGCAGCTCGAAGCGCGCGCGTTCGAACCACTGGGTCAGGACGGTGTCCCCATCGGGGTTCCGCTCCATAGCCGGCGACGTGATGGGATAGCCGAACAGGGCCAGCGACTCCCGGAAGGAGATTCCCTCGTCACCCAACTCGAGGCCGTGGCTTGACCAGTACTCCCAGAACTCGGGAGCGATCGCGTGCCCGGTGACATCCATGTAGTACGGCTCGCTGGGGTCCGCCTTGGGGAGCTGCGTCCAATCGATCCCCCGGGCTTCGAGCACATTGACCCCCAGACGGCCGAGGAGGATCTCGTACGGCGTTCCCTCATTCTCCGGGTGGTATTCGAAGCGCTCGCGCTCGTAGTACTGAACCTGATACTGCGTCAGCGTGTCCCAGTTGAGCTCCTGGAACGTGTCGGTCACCGGAAGCCCGAACACTTCCAGGCCCCCGTTAGCCTCCCAGTACTCCAGGAAGTTGCCGCAGATCTGGTGATCCGTCTCGGCGAATGCCCGGCACTGCTCATCCTCCTGCGCGCTGGCCGCGGCCGGCGCCGTGAACGCCGTCAGCAGCAGAACGAACAGCGCCATGACGCGAACCGCGAGACGTTTCTGTGTCACATCGCACCCCCTTACTCACTAGCCTCGCAAGTAATGCGAGGATCGCCGTCACGGCCACTGTAACACAGGTTTTTCTGTGCCCATCTCGACACGGCTCGTCTGGAGGTCCGATTCGCAATTGTCGTGACATGCTGAACCACCGCGCGCGTGGCACGGCCGTGTAACCTGGTGCTATCGCCCACGTCTCAACGTGGTAATTGGCGGGCTCGTTTGCGGCGATGTGGGGCAGCGGAGTTGTCACAGGAGTTCGACGGCACAATCCGGTACCTGGTGACGACGTGAGCGCGGGGTCAGGACCGCCGTCATGAAACAGAAAGTCGATGGAGTGCGGTAGGGGAGGAGGGGACCCAGATCCAGGCGAAGAGTTCCACACCGTCAGGCACGTGCCCGGGGGTGAACCTCCAGGCTGACAAGGGGAAGCCGGCTAAAGCCGGCTGCAATCGCAGCTGAGCTCAGATTCTCATGACACGGTGTCCGCCGCTCGACCTGTGCCCGGGGACAATTCCCCGGGCGAGGAGTCGAAGCCCACTGAAGGAACTTGGGACGCCGCGCCCGGTGGTGGGCCGAACCGGATACGCCTCCATGAAGCAGCCATCACCAGCCCACTTCAGCGGGCTTTTCTTTGTCAGCCCGGGGATTTAACCTCGGGCACGGGCCGCGGCCTGAGAACCTTCTCGCCACCAGTGCCGAGCACAGACGGGGGCCTGCACGTCCGCCGCCAGACGCCCCACCGCCGCTGTCCATGCCCGCAATGATCACGCGCTGGTCTGGCCGAACCGCTCGTAGCTGACGATCTCGGAGATCGGCTTGCGGCCGGCCCGCGCGGGGTTGGGGCGGGGATCTCGAATCGACTTCGGATAGCCGATAGTGACAACGGAGCGGGCCGTGCGGTCCTCCGGGATGCCGAGGATCCGCTTGGCCTCAGCCTCCTGCGACGCATCGCCGAACCAGGCGACCCCGCCTCCCAGTCCGAGGATCTGTGCCGCGATGAGCAGGCGTTCGCTGACGCGGCCCTCGTCGTATGCCTCGCTGAGTTGGCTCGCCCCGTCGAGCACGATCGCGATGGCCATCGGCGCGTCCGCAACCCAATTGATCGGGGGACGCAACTGGCTGATCCGGCGCAGGGTCTCCTTATCACGAATCACGATGAAGTGCCACGGCTGGGTGTTGCGGGAGCTACCCGTCCACCGAGCGATCTCCAGCAATTGGTCCACGGCCTCAGCCGGAACCGGGTCCGGCCGGTACTGGCGAACCTGGCGCACCTTTCGGACCTGCTCCAGCACCGCGCCCGCCTCCGACGTTACTCCCATGATGTCGATCTCCTCTCATATGCACAGTGCACGAACCGTGGTAGGGAGCCAGCTCCATGATACGGCACGTGCCCCTGACCACGGGTTCCGTGTCGCACCCGCCCTCTTCTTGCGTCAACGTCGCAGCGCCTATCTCCGCTTCCCGACACCGTGTCCCCACCCATGGTCGTCAGGCGTTGTGTCCGGGTTGATCGCGTATTATCGACCCCAGATGCAGATGGTTGGGATGGCATGAGCCACGTGGGAGGGGCCCGGATGCCGAGCAAGGAGACGTCCCCGGCAGAGCGGATGGCGCGCGACGAGTACTACATGCGGCTCGCGATGGCCGTGCGGGAGCGGGCCAGTTGCCTCGGCAGCCGCGTCGGGGCGGTGTTGGTGCTCCAGGACCGCGTGATCGCCACCGGCTACAACGGCACGCCGATGGGGATGAAGAACTGTGATGAGGGTGGCTGCGACCGCTGTGCGCATCCGGAGCGGTACCCAGCGGGTCAGGGATATGACGCGTGCATCTGCGTCCACGCCGAGCAGAACCTGCTCCTGACCGCGGCTCGCTTCGGCATCGCCGTCCGCGGGGCGGTGGTGTATACCACGATGCAGCCCTGCTTCGGCTGCCTCAAGGAGTTACTGCAGGCGGAAATTGAGGCGGTGTATTACCTCCACCCGTGGCAACCCCCGGCCCACCTCCAGGAGCAATACGAGCGCATCCAGCAGGCGATCCCCCATGGCATCCGGCAGGTGAACATCCCAGACGACCGCATAGCCTGGGCGATGCCGCGGCGAGTCGCGGCCGAGACCGGCCACGCGGCACCGCCAGCCACCGACGCAGAGTGACACGCCGGCGCGCACGACCCGAGGGTGTCAGGACTGCCTGCACCAGGCACGTTCATCCCACTGACGGCAGCGGCTCCGTCACTTGGGAGATCCGTCCCGACACGCTCCCCGAGTCGGGTTGAACGACGATGCGATGGCTTGGCACCCGGCCTTCCTGCGACGAGGTGCTAGGCGCCGGCTGCGCTGTTCCCGCCCTCAGGCGGCCACGGCCACTCGCCGTCCAGGTTGGGCGCGATGCGTTCCTGAACCTTGCCGGCGTCGACGTCGTGGAGACTCGAATCGCTCCGCAGGGCGAGATCGATGCACTCAGCCGCAGCCACCGCCGTGGCCATGCACGGCCCCATGACCCGGACGCTGGAGAGCGCAAACGGATCGGCGTCGATGCAGCGCCCGGTAGCGATCAGGTTGTCCGCCTCAGCGTGGAGGAGGGAGCGGAGCGGGATGTAGTGCACGTGGCCATCCGGGAAAGGCTCCCACCGGTAGCCCGCCGCGGTGTCATGGAGCTCGATCGGCCAGGCCACGCGGGCGATCGCGTCGGGGAAACACACCCCTGCGTTCACCTCATCGACCGTGAGCATGTGCATACCCACGATCGACCGGGTTTGACGGATGCCGGGGTGGCCGAGGCTGCGCACGTGGGCGCGCCCAAAGACCTCGGGGTACTCCGCCTTGAGCAGCGCGATGGCTCGCTCCACCTGCTCGCGACCCTCCAGGCCATGGTGCCAGAATGCCACCGGGTCGAGCGGCGTTTCGACGTGCGTGACGTTGAGGATGGCAACCTGCCGGGAGGGCAGCAGGAAGATCACCCCCTCCCGCCGTGTCAGACCGTACGCCTCACCCCGCTCACGGATGAGCCCCTCGGCGTGCTGGACGACCGCTCGCGTCTCAGCGGGGTCGCCGCAGACCACCCCTTCGAGGACGCACATCTGGGTGCCATGGATGGCCATGGTCGGCTCGCGGCAGGCCAGGCCGGCGGTCCATGCCAGCGCCGCGTCCCCGGACGCGTCGACGAAGGCGCGCGCGGCGATGCGGCAGGCGCCGAACCGCGTGGCGACGTCCACGGCCCGGATGCGCCTGCCGTCCAGATCGGCTGCGGTCACCACGCCACCGAGGATGATCTGCACGTCACCAGCCCGCAGCATCTGTTCGAAGATGCGCATGGCCGTGACCTCGTCGTAGACCACGGTATTGGTACGCGCCCGCCGCGAGTATTGGATGAAGCAGGCGTCTTCCCGTGCCAGGGCATCGAGTACCTCGGAAGCCAACACCGGGGAGAGCAGGAACGGGTTCGGTCCCGACGAGAAGAGGCCGGCGATGGTGCCGATCGGCACGCCGACGGCCTGCCCACCAATCCAGGTGCAGGAGTCGACGAGGGCGACACGGTGCCCGCGTCGTGCCAGCATGATCGCGGCGGTCGTGCCGCTGATCCCTGCACCGACGACGCAGACATCCGCCTGGACGGTCATGCCCGGTGTGTCGCTGCGCCGTACCGTGCGAACGGCAGACACGCTCTCGGCCATGTCATCTCCCTGTCGCATCCGCCGGCCTCGGAAGGGACCGAGGGCCGGCCGCGAGCCCGCCCAACGTAGAGATTCGGTCCCCGAAGTGATGGGGATCAGCCCATCGTCGCCGTTGCGGGTGTGGCCGCCACTGGGCCGACGACGCGCAGGAACCCCGGCTCTCCCACGAGCAGCACGTCCGTGCCCTCCTGCAGCTCGGCCGGCGTGTAGAGCTCGAGTGCGACTCCCTCCCAGAGCCGCACCCGCGCGCGCCATCCCCAGCGCCCCGAGAACGCGACCCGCTCCACGAACGCGGGGAGGGCTGCCGCGGGCGGCGCCTCCGACGGATCTCTCGGCTGCCACACGCGCAGCTTCCCCGCGTCAAGCGCGATCTCAACCGGCCCCTCGGGGAGCGCGTCGGGCACCGCGCACGGCACACGGGAGCCATGAATCTCCAGCGCCGCCTGGCCGCCCTCGCGGACCAGCTCCCCCTCCAGGACTTTCAGCCCGAGGAAGTGGGCGACGGCGGCGTGCTGCGGGGCGTCGTAGATCTGCTTGGCCGACCCGACCTGGAGGATCTGACCCGCGTTCATGACGGCGATGCGATCTGAGATGGCGAACGCCTCCTCCTGATCGTGCGTCACATAGAGCGTCGTGATCTGGAGTTCCTGCTGCAGCCGGCGAATTTCATCGCGGACCTCCCGGCGCAGGTCGGCATCTAGATTCGAGAGCGGCTCGTCCATCAGCAGCAGCTTCGGGTGGGCGACGATGGCCCGGGCGATCGCCACCCGCTGCTGCTGGCCCCCGCTCAACGCCGTCACCGGCCGGGAGCTGAGGTGGGCCAGGCCGACCATGCGCAGCGCCCAGTCCACCTGCTCCGGGATCTTGGCCTTGGCCCACCCGCGCGACTTGAGCGGGAACGCCACGTTCTCGAAGACCGTCATGTGCGGCCACAGCGCGTACGACTGGAAGACAAAGCCAACGTCGCGCGCCTCCGGGGGTAGGAACACCCCGTCGGCGTCGCTCACCACCTGGTCGCCGATCCAGACGCGGCCGCTTGCAGGACGTTCGAGGCCGGCGAGCACCCGTAAGAAGGTGGTCTTGCCACAGCCGCTCGGGCCGAGCAGCGCGAAGAACTCCCCGTCCTCCACGTCGAGGTCGACCGGTTGCAAGATCGTGACGTTCCCGATCCGAACGGTCAGTCCGCGCACGCCTACGCGCATGCTCGCTCCTGTCGCAAGGTCGTTCAGACGTGGTCAGTCGGCGCTAGCCCTGCCGCCGGTAGCGCTCCGGGTAGCGGTTGAACTCCACGATCGTCGTCAGCTCGTGCAGGCTCTCAATCTCATAGTCCGCCGGCACCACCCCCGGCGTGTGCGTCGCCCGCGACAGCCGCCCCTCCTTGCGCCGCAGGTGCGCCGCGATCATCCCCGTCGCCATCGCCCCCTGGATGTCGAACACCGGTGCCGCACAGTAGATCACATCCCGCGGCTCCAGCCCCATCTTGTTCAGCACCCAGCGATACGTCCACGGGTTCGGCTTGTGGTAGCCCGCCTCATCCGTCGTGGCCACCAGGTCCGGCTGGAAGCGCTCGAACTTCTCCACGTACATGCGCAGATACTTCGCTTCCACGTCCGAGTAGATGATGATCTTGACCCCCAGCTCTTTCTGCGCCAGCAGCGCCGCCTCGGTGTCCGGGAACAGCGGCACCTGCTCCTGCAGTTGCTCGAACACCTGGATGTCGGTCGCGGCATCCCCGTCCACCCCGTACTGCTGGAAGGTGTCGGCCAGGGCGTTCTTCATCGAGACCCCGGTGATGGGGGTGTACTGGCCGAAGGCGGCGATGCGCTGATAGCCCTCGAAGTTACGCACCCATCGCTCGACGAAGTCGTCGACCGAGGTGTCCAGGCCGTACTTCTCGATGTAGGCTCCGGCAGCCTCGCGCCAGCTCCAGGCCCAGTCGAACAGCGTCGTCTTCGAATCGTAGAAGATCGCCCGCGGCCAGCGTCCCACAATCGCCATGCGTTCCTCCTTCTCGACGACTTCTAAGCGAGGACGACTAATCCGCACTGCTCTCAGACCCGGCCTCGTTAAGGCTCCACGATGTTCCCCTTTCGCAGATCTGTGGCTAGCCGCGCGTAGACACCGAGCCAGCCGTCCGGCAGGGATTCCGGCCCCTGATATGGCTCCCGACGCCGGAGCGTCGCTTCGTCCACCAGGAGATCCACCCGCCTCGCGCTGAGATCCACGACGATCTCGTCCCCGTCCTGCACGCGGCCGAGCGGTGAGTCCGGACTGACGGCCTCGGGCGTCACCTCAGCGACCACAAGCCCCTGATTGACCAGACCCGAGATCTGCCCATCGGTGACGAGGGCCACATGGTCCACCAGCTCCGGTCGCGCCAGCGCGAACGCGGCGAACGAGGCCATCCCCATGCCGGGTTGTCCGCGCGGACCAATCCCGCGCAGCACGACCACCGTGCCCGGCTGAATCCGCCCGTTTCGCACCGCATCGACGACACGGTCCTGATCATGGAAGACCACGGCGCGGCCGCGGAATGGTTCGCCGCTGCGTTCCTGCACCCACGCCGTCGAGCGCACCAGCGCGCCGCGCGGGGCCAGCGTTCCTCGGATCGGCATGAGCGTGCTGTGGCGCCGGACCGGGGCCTCCAGCGAGGCGATGCACGATGACGTCTGGTCGGCACCCGAGCGCTCCAGAAGGGCGCCGAGGGGCTCGCCCTCGACCGTCAGCGCCCCGAGGTCGAGCATGGACGCCAGGCGCCGCAGGCACTCGGCCGCGCCGCCCGCCTGTTCGAGTTCCTCGATCGAGGTCGGTCCGTTGGGTCGTACCTCGACGAGGAGCGGGACACGATCGTATAGGTCTCCCAGCAGGTCGAAGATATCGACGTCGATCCGGCCTGCCTCAGCGATCGCCTGGAGGTGCTTGACGGCGTTGAGCGACCCGCCCGTCGCCAGGAGGAGCGTCGCGGCGTTCCGGAACGCCCCGGGAGAAAGGATCCGGCTCGGCCGCAGATCCTCCTGGACCATCTCCACCACGCGACGGCCGGCACGCTCGACGGTCTCCCACATCCGGGCGCTGTTCGCCTGGACTGGCGTGGTGCCGAACAGCGTCATGCCCAGTGCTTCCGCGACCATGTGCATCGTGTTCGCGGTGCCGAGACCCGAGCAGACGCCCGGTCCGCCGATCGCCTCCCGAGCACACTCAGCCAGCCAATCGCGGCCCTCGTCGGTCTCGTCCAGGACGTGGTGGACAGCGGAGACGAACACCTCTTCAATGTCCACCGGCTCACCCCGGCAGCAACCCGACGGCTGGTAGCCACACGCGAGAATGAGGGTCGGGATGTTGAGCCGTGCAGCGGCCATCAGATGCCCGGGAAGCGTCTTGTCGCAGGACGAAAGGCAGATCATCCCATCCAGGAACGCGCCCTCGACCATCGCCTCGATGTCGAACGAGATGAGGTCGCGCGCCGAGAGGATGTACCCGCCCCGGCCTCCGACACTGGTGATGAAGTCGCTCGGCGCGGTGGTACGGACCTCGAACGGCACCCCACCCGCCGCGCGGATGATGGGCTTGAGCCGGGAAGCGATCTGGTCCAGATGGCTGTAGCAGATCGCGAGTTCCGATGAAGAGTTGACGATCGCGATCTTGGGCTTGTCCAAATCCTCGTCCGCGAGCCCCAGCGCGTGCCACTGGGCGAGCCGGACGGCCCACCGCGGACTCCCCTTCGGTAACACGCTGCGTAAGCGCGGCATCGGATCCCCCTCACCGGCTGGTCGACCGCATCCGCATCTCGTAGCCCTGCAGGCGTCCCACCAGGTATCGGGCCGCCACCATCGGGAGCATGGCGAGGACGGACAACACGCAGACCTCTTCGATCTTGCCGACGCCCCACAGTTCGAGGAGCGCGGTGGAGAACACCGGTTGCCCCGGGGGCACCAGGAGCACCGACGTGCTCAGGTCGCGGAAGATCCCGACGAAGGCCAGGATCCAGGCGACCATGGCCGATGGCCAGATCAACGGGATCAGGATAGTCACGACGGTCCGAAGCCAGCCGCTTCCGGCGATCCGACCAGCCTCCTCGACGTCAGCCGAGATCTGCGAAAGGGAACCCACCATCGCACGCGCCGCCAGCGGCAGGACCAGGACCACGTAGGCGATCACCAGCCCGGCGCGCGTCGCGTAGAGCGGGATGGGGGCAAAGGCGTAGAGCCAGAGGAAGCCGAGCGCGAGCACGATGCCCGGCACCGTGAGCGGGAGCCAGCTCAGGAAATTTAGGGTCACTCGCACCCATCGCGGGACCGTACGGCCACGGGCGATCACGTACCCGACCAGGCCGCTCAGCAGGAGCGCCAGCGTCGCCCCCGTCATCCCCAGGACCGCCGAGTTGCGCAGCGCCCGCAGGAGCTGGCCGTTGCTCAGGACGCTGGTGTAGTGGTCCAGGGTAAACCCCGCTTCGAAGACACCGAAGAACCGTGTGAACGAGCCCAGAACCAACTGGGATATCGGCAGGAACACCACCAGTACGGTCGCGGCGACGCAGAGGAGGAAGGCTGGGATCTTCCAGACGCCGAGGTCGTACGAGCCCGCCTTGTACCCCCGGCCGCCCAGCACGGTGAAGCTCCGCCTGCCCAGCAGGTGCCACTGGTACCACGTCAGCGGCAAGACGATGAGCACCGAGAACACCCCCATTATGGACGCCATCGGGTAGTCGGGCGGCAGGCGGTTCTGCACCAGGTCGTAGATCTCCACCGAGATCATGTCCACACCGGCCTGAGCACCGAGGAGCAGGGGACCTTCGAATGCCTCGAATGACCGCACCAGGGAGTAGAGGAAGACCCCGGACAGGATCGGGAAGAGCAGCGGGACGACGATGCGGGTCAGCACCCGAAACGGACGTGCGCCGGAGACACGCCCCGCCTCCTCCAGCGATGCGTCAAAGGTGCGGAAAGCGCTGGCGGCAAAGCTGAGTTGAAAGGCAACGCTGAACACCAGGAGGTACCAGATGACTCCGGCGTGCGAGTAGACATCGAGGACCTCGAACCCGAGTGTTTCCCGCGTGATCACATTCAGGAGCCCGACCCGCGGCGCGCCGAGCATGGCCCAGGCGACGGCCATCATGATCGGCGGGAGATACAGCGGGAGGGTGAGCACCGCCTCGAAGAAGGAGGCGCCCGGAAGGTTGGTGCGGCCCACCAACCAGGCCAGCGCGACCCCTCCGGCCAGGAAGCCGCCGACCACTGCCGCGGCAGCGATGACCGCTGTCTCCAGGATGACGATCCAGGCCGGTGAGAGCACGAGGCGGGTAATGTTGTCCAGCGTCAGGTTCCCCGGTGCACCGATGGGGGCATCCCGCAGGCCGCCGTAGGCGAGGAGCAGCACCGGCGAGACCGTCAAGACCGCCACAATCACCAGGAGCAGGACAGGCCCGGTGAGCAGGGTCGATGTGCGGCGGCGCGACTGCCTCATGATATCTGCGATCGCCATGGACCTCTCTCCCAGCGCGGCCGGCGGCGCGACTCGCGAACCGGCGCGGGCCGCCAGCCGCGGTACCACGGTGAAACCGGCGCTGGGCCTTACTCCTGGAAGATCTCCGCGGCGAGCGCCAGACGCTCCTCGCTACGTGGCGGATCGGACGTTCCCAAGAGCGGGGCAGACAAAAGGTCTCGTGCCTCCGGGGGCGCCGCTTCCAGCGCGGAATCCACGACCGGACGCAGGTAGTTGGCGGCGAGATGCTCCTGGATCTTGTCGGACAGCAGGTAGTCGATGAAGAGCCGGGCCGCGTTCGGATGGCGCACCTCAGCCGGGATTGAAATGCCCTGGAGGACGAACGGCGCACCCGGTTCCGGCATCACGACCTTGACCGTCGGGACATCCTTCACCTGCGGGAAGAGGCCGAGGGCGAACGGAATCATGAGAGCGAACTCACCCCGCGCGACGCGGTTGGCCGAGTCAGCAATGTTCCGCGTCAGCACCGGCTCTTGAGCTGCGAGGTTCCGGAGGAACTCCTCCCCCAGCCCAACGAGGGCTGCGGAGAAGAACACGAACCCGCCGCCGATGGCCCGGGGGTCATCCATGATGATCTGGCCGCTCCACTTGGGATCGAGGACATCCTCCCAGGTCCGGGGCTCTTCTCCCTCGGGCACCAAACGCGTGTTGACCAGAACACCATAGACCTGGATCGCTTCAAAGACCGCATACTCGGTCAGGCCGAATCCTTCAGCCTGCGCCATAACCTCCTCTGAGACCCGGGAGAGGTTGGGGAGATCCCCGATCGGCTGGACGGTCTTATCCTGGTTGATCATGAGCCATGCCTGCGTCGATCCGATCGTGACGAGGTCAGCCACAGGTTGGCCAGCCTGCTGCTCGACGCGGACGCGCTCCTGCCCCTCGCTGGCGCGCATGGCGGAGACGTCGACCTGGATCCCGTACTCGGCCTGGAACTCCTGCGCAGCGTACCCGATGGTGGGAATCGCGCCGCCGTGCCCGTCGTAGAGCACGAGCTGCCCTTCCTCGCGCGCCTGGGCGACGACCTCGTCCCAATCGGCGGTCGCCCCGCTCGCTTCGGGCGAGGCTTGGGCCTCTCCGCTCGCGGTGGGCGAAGGACCGGCTGTCGGCGACGCGGCGGCAGTGGCCGAGGCCTCCGTCGGCGTGGGCGTCGTTTGAGCCGCGGCCTCAGGCGTCGGCGTCTCCGATCCGCCACCACATGCACTCAACAGGGCACCCGCCCCGAGGCTGACGAAGGAGAACACACCGTAGCGCAGCAAGTCACGTCGCGATAGAGGTCGATCCACGTTGCCTCTTATCGTCTTAATGTGTTGTTGACCCCGGAGATTCGGCCACTGGCATTCTAATGGCGTCTCCCGAGCAGGTCAACCCGTTCAATCCACCAGAACTCGTGCGCACGCTGATTGAGCACCGACGCGCACGCAGGACTCCGTGGTAACTGGAGCCTCGTCAACAGGCGGAGCGGCATCCGCCCCCTGGGCCGGACGGCGTTGCGGGCGGGTCCGTGGTGCACCTACAATCGACGCGAACGTGCGAAGCAGCGGGTGACCAGGCGGCAAGTGTGCGCCGGAGTGTGCCCGTTGCCGGAACGGTGCGTGCCGTTCGGCGATAGCCTGGGCGGCGTGCCCGACCGAAGCGGGAGGGGAGCGTACACATGGACAACACGTGGGCGTGTCGCGTCTTGGGAGACTCGCGGCTCGAGGTGCTCCCGACGATCACAGCCGAGAAGCTCGCCCCGCTCGTGCCACCCTCGATGAAGGTGACCGTGACGGTCTCGCCGGATCTCGGCATCGACGCCACACTCGCGCTTACGGCTGACCTGCACCGGCGTGGGGTCCGGGTCGTGCCACACCTGACGGCGCGGGGCATCGCCGGACCGTCCGAGCTGGAGCGCATCATCGCCAACCTGATGGAACTCGGCATCGATGAGGTGTTCGTCATCGGGGGCGACCCGGATCGGCCGGTCGGGGAGTTCGAGAGCGCGCTCGACCTGCTGGAGTCACTTGCGACCCTGCCGAAGCGCCCCAGCACGATCGGCATCGGCGCCTACCCGGAAGGGCACCCGAAGATCTCCGACGACGCGCTCATGTCCGCGCTCCTGGCGAAGCAGCGGTATGCCTCCTACGCCATCATGCAGATCAGCTTCAACCCGGAGGCGATGCTCACATGGATCAATGAAGCGACGGCAGCCGGTTTCACGCTGCCCCTCTATCTCTGTCTGCCCGGCACGATCCGCTTCGACCGGCTGGTGCGGATCGCGATGCGGCTGGGGATCGGCGCCTCGCTCCGCTATCTGGAAAAGCAGCGAGGACTCGCGCGGTTCGTGCTGACCGGCGGAGCACGCTACGACCCCTGGGCCACCATCGGTGAGTTGGCTGAATCACAGGACGCCGCTCGCGACCGGATCATCGGCGTCCACTGGAGTACATTCAACGCGGTGGAGTCCACCGTCAAATGGGTGCAGGAAAAGCAGCGAGAGCTTGGGTGTCCGGGCAATGGCTCGGCGTAGGAGCCGCAGGCACCCACCCGAAGCCCAGCAAGTAGCCCAGTATGACGAGGCCCCGAGGGAGTACCCTCGGGGCCTGGTTCGTGTCTGCGGGTGACCGGCGCGGCTACTGACCGCGCAGCCGCGCACGGTACTGCCGCGCCGGCTCGGCATACGGCACCGGCCCGACCGTCGCCCGAATCTCGAACTGCCGGTGCGGCTCGATCGACGGCTTGCGCGAGCCGCCGTCCGGCTCGCCCCAGATCAGCGTCACTTCGGTGCCGGGCTCGGCGTACGCCTCGTCCAGCATCGCCAGCGACAGCATCGACCGCTCGTTCCAGCTATAGCCGCAGAAGGTGGAGATCCCCACCGTCTCGCCCTGCTGGTTCACCACCTTGTCGTACATCCAGGTGGCGTACTGCGACAGCGGCAGGTCGATGTACTTGCCGGGCGTGTCCTTCCCGAAGAGTGAGGCGAAGACCTTCGCCACATCCTCGCCGTTCCAGGCGAGCGTCACCTTCTTGCGGTGCGGCTGCTTCGCCATCTCCTCGAGCGCCTCGCGCCCGATGAAGTCGTGGTCGAACTTGAGGATCGACCCGTACCCCAGCTCCCACGGATCCAGGTAGTAGTCCTCGATGTTGTCCGAGACGAAGCTCCCGCCGATTGCGCCGCCACCCTCGTAGCTGGCCGCCGGCAGCCACTCGCGGTACGCCCGCAGCTCCTCGCCCGTGTACACCGCCGGCAGCGGCGACGGGATCCAACCCGACTCCAGCGTGTTGGTGGCGTACGCCCGCGAGCCGACCTGGCGCAAGCCGAACTCCTTGCCGGCCTCGACGATCGCCGCCTTGACCTCCGGCCCATGTTCAAACGGCCCAATCAGCTCGGCTCCGGCCACCCCGGACATCCCGTGGTGCAGCATCCGGACCTGGTGCCCGGCGATGGTGATCCAGCCCATGTGGAAGAACTTGACGTCCGGCAGCGGCCCGCCATTCAGCTTCTCCAGGATCTGCACCGCGTTCGGCCCCTGCACCTGGAAGCGGAAGGCCTTGCGCCGCCGGTTGGGGTCGCCCACCGCCCACTCGTCGCGCTCCAGTTGCACATCGTAGCCGCCCGTCTCGGCGTGGTACTGCACCCAGTTGTGGACCGAGGGGCGACCAACGAGGTTGAACGACTCCTCGTCGAGGTAGAACAGGATCACGTCGCCGATGACGTAACCGGCCGGGCTACAGGCGACCATCTGCTTGGCCCGCCCCGGCGTGAAGCCCTTGAAGCTATTGATCGCCAGCCGCTCCAGCAGGCGGAACGCATCGGGACCACTCACATACAGGTCGGTCATGTGGTAGGAGAGGTCGAACAGACAGGCCGTCTCCCGCCAGGACCGCTGCTCATCACGCCAGTTGGTGTACTCCGGTTGCACCACCGGGTAGATCCGGGGGCCGGTCTGGTTGTTGTACAGGTACTGGGCGATGTTGGGCACGCTGTCAACGATCTCTTGCAGGGTCCTCGGTTTGGCTGTGGAAGTCATCGGTGACTGTCCTTTCCGTACTACCTGCCCGTGGGCCGGGCCCACGGTAACCGCACACCAACGGGTGCCGGTCAGCCACACATGGGCCGCAGGCGGCGGCACCCGCCATCGTGGCGCAGCCTCCGTGTCCCGGCGCAAGAGAACCACCACACGCGCGCAGCGCACGGCAGTGCCGGGAGGAACACCCCGTCCCGAAGCATCCCCGATGTCAGCCCGCTCCAGTGTAGGTGGCGTTCCGGACGCGGTCAAGCGGGGCCGACCGGCCGCGCACGCGCCTCCCCGCGCTAGTCGGGCAAGCGCAGCCGCAGCAGCCGCCGGGCGTTGCCCTCGAAGATGGCCTGCTTGTCCTCGGCCGACGCCGTCATGTTCTCCACGACGCGCACGGTCTCGCCGATGAACAGCGCGCCACCCTGCGGGTCGAACGGGAAGTCGGTGGCAAAGAGGACGCGCTCGGTGCCGAAGAAAGCGAGGCCGCACTCGGTTGCCGGGAGCGCCCCAAACAGCGCCGTGTCGGCGTAGAACCGGCGGAAGTAGTCGTAGGGCCGGCCCTGGAGCCGCTCCCGCGCTTCCAGGTCCTCCGCCTCGTCGGTGCGCCGGCCGAGCGAGTCGAGCCCGTAGCCGACGCGGCCCTCGAAGTACGGGACCATACCGCCCATGTGGTGAGTAATGATCTTGATGTTCGGGAAGCGGTCGAACAGGCCCCAGAAGACCATCCGCGCCATGAAGACGCTCGTCTCGTAGGGCCAGCCGAAGGCCCACCAGATGTCGTACTTGGAGCGTTCCTCCGTCCGGTAGTCGGGCACGTCGGGCTCGCGCGACGGATGCACCCAGATCGGGAGGTCGTGCTCCGCCATGAGGGCGAAGAGCGGGAGGTAGGCATCCTGGTCGAGCGGCGCACCGTTCACATTGGTGTAGATCTGGACCCCGGTAGCGCCGAGTTGCGTGATGGCGTGTTCCGCCTCGCGCACGGCCGCGTCTGGGTTGTTCATCGGGAGCCCGGCGATGAAGCCGACGAAGCGGTCGGGATAGCGATCGACCAACTCCGCCATGCCCTCGTTGCCGATCCGTGCCAGCTCCGGAGCCTTGTCCGGTGAGCTGAACGCCTCGATCGGCGGCCCGGGCAGGGACAACACCTGCACGTAGTCCTCATGTGGCTCCATCAGCCGGAAGCGCTCGTCCAAATCGTGCAGCGCAGCGATCCCCCGCACCCGCTTCTGCATGTAGGCCGAGCCCGCCGCCTGCTCCAGCATTGCTTGCCAGTAACGGGGCGGGAAGAAGTGGCAGAAGACATCGATCTTCAGCGGCACGAAACTCTGCTCCCTTCATCCGGGCCCGCGGCCCGCAGGACTGCCACCGGTCCGCGCTCACGGAACATCACCCCGCCGGGACCTGATGGGTTATGTCGAGATGATATTCCACTCCTACCGGTCGGTCATTCCGCACGCACGCCGGCAGCCAGTGCCTGCTCGACCGCCTGTGCGATGTTGTGCGACGTGGTCACCCAGCCGAAGAAGCTCCGGATGTTGAAGAGGCTTGCCTCCTGAATCTCCGGCGGGCCAGCCTGGTAGGTGGCATCCTGGACAACCACCGGCCAGTACTCGTGGAAGAAGGCATCGCGCACGGTCGACTCCACACAGACATTGGTGGCGACGCCCATCACGACGACGTGCGTGATTCCGCGGGTCCGCAGCAGCGCATCGAGATTCGTTCCCGCGAAGCCGCTGTAGCGCGACTTGCGCACAACGAGGTCGCCGGGCTCCGGCTTCAGTTCATCAACGATCTCGGCGTCCCAGTCGCCCCAGATGAGGAGCTTCCCGCGTAGCTCTGGCTGTGCTGCCATCAGGCACAGCGCGAGTTCCTTGCGTGGGTTCGGAGACTGCGGACCACCCGCATTGGACAGGTCCGCGGTGTAGCCCATTTGCAGGTAGATCACCGGCGACCCAGCACGACGCAGGGCTGTCAGTGTCCGCTTGGCCGCAGCGATGGTTTCATCCGCGCGCGAGATGTCGTGCCCGGCGATATCGAGCATCCCGCCCTTCGACAGGAAGGCGTTCTGCATATCGACCACAATGGCCGCGGTGTGCCGCAAGTCGACCTCGATCGCCTCTGGTTCAGCAGGGATATTGACCCGCAGGCTCGTTTCCGGCTGCATTGTTCCCTCCTTCGCTGCACTAATGTCGCCTGCTTGACCCGCAACGGAATCAGCGACCGATCACGCCATTGCTGTCGATGCCCTCGATGACATCGATGATGGCGTTGACGTACTCCCCGGATTCGTTCTGCTCCACGCGTCGGACCTGCATGTCGAGGATCGGGAACCGATTCTCATCGAAGCGGAAGCGGCCGTGCGGCGAGTCGAACTCGACCTGCTCCATCGCTGCCGCGAGCGCAGCCTTGTCGCTCACATCGCCATCAACGGCGCGCACCGCTTCGTCAACGATCGCGGCTGCCACCCAGCCGATCTCGTTGAAGAAGCCCGGGCTGGTATCGTATTCAGCCTGATAGGCGCTGACGAAGGCCGCGTTCGCGTCGTTCTCAAGGCTGGGTGTGTAAGGCAAGAAACTAATGAAGCCGAGAGCCGCTTCACCCTGAGACGGGAGGAAGGCCTCGTCCACCACATCCCCGGCACCCGTCAGCGGAAGTGCGTCCGTGAGCCCCATCTCGCCGTACTGCACCACAAACCGGATGGCATCCCCGCCCGAGTAGAAGACCCACATCGCGTCGAGGCTGGAGGGGTCTATTCTGCCCAGATACGGTGCAAAGTCGGTGGTGTCGAGCGGGGTGAAGGTCACGTCCGCGATGGTGCCGCCCAGCTCCTCGAAGCTGGTCTGGAAGGCTTCGGCCACCTTCTGACCCCAGACGTAGTCCGGGCACATGATTGCGACCGTACGGTAGCCAAGCGTCTCATAGAGGTACCGCGCCGAGGCGACGCCGAGCTGCGCTGGGGAGTAGGAGACTCGGAAGATGTTGGGAGCCGGGGGAGTGCCGCTCTCCTCCAACGTGCCCGGGATCGGGTAAATCTGAGGGACGCCGCTGCTGACGACCAGATCCCGCACGGCCGTCCCAACGGCACTGCTCAACGGCCCAACCATGACGTCGATCTGATCCCGCTCGATCAACTTGCGCGCCTTAGTGATCCCGGTCGACGGATCGGCCTCGGAGTCCTCGCGGATGACGGTCACAGGCCGTCCGGCGATCTCGTTGCCGATCTGTTTCAGGTAGAGCATGACCCCGCGCTCGACGTCCGCCGCTGGCTGGGCATAGACGCCGGTGAACGGGAGCAAGATTCCGAGTCGGATCGGATCGTCGGCTGCCTCAGGAGAGGACTCAGCAGCCTCGGTGGTCGGCGATGTGCTGGGCGTCGCAGCCGTCGAACCGGCTGAACCGGTCGAACCGGCATCGGTCGTGGGAGTGGAGGTCGTCTCCCCGCCTGACGTCGTGTCCTGGGTACCGCCGCAGGAGGCGAGCAGCGACCCGATGGTAACCGAGCTCAGCCCAAACGCGACGAGCTTCAGCGTACCACGGCGCGTCAGGCGGCGTTTCAGCGCCGAAGCCGGCTGATCCTCGTGACCAAGCATCCCCACCTTCCCTCCTCCCCGCATGGGCGCGGCGTGAGCACTCCGGTGGAATGGATGACCCATCACCAAATGCTCATCGCCGCGACGTCCGTACTTAGAGTTGCTGCATGGCCTCATCAATGTAGCTGAAGTCTACGAGTTGGTCCACCGGTACGGTCTGCTCAATCGCCCCGCGCGCGAGCCAGACCTCCTGCACCTGCTCCAGCGGCGCGGTGTCGAACCGTCCGTCCGCGCGCAGGCCGGGCCAGACCATCCGGTCGAACAGCGCGTCATCCTGGACCGGCGTGTACAGCTTGAGGATCTCGATGACCCGCCGCCGCTGGTCTGGGTCCTGCAACCCGTCGTTGTAGAACTGCAACCCGCGGAGGTAGGCGACCATCCAGCGCACCGCCAGGTCGCGGTCGTCTGCGATGTGCGGGCCGAAGAAGATCCCGGCAATGGGGAAGTCGTCCCCGATCACGTCCACCAGGGAGTCGCCCCGGAGAAGCGGCGCTGCGACGCCGAGCTGATCGATGGCGATCGCCGCGGTCGGCTCAACCAGTTCCGCCGCGTGGATCGCCTCGTTCTGCAGCGCAACCGGCATATCCGGGACGCGCATGACCACGATCTCGACGTCGTCGAGGGTCAGGCCGCCACTCTCCAGTACCCGCTGAGCCTCCAGGATGTCGATGCCCGAGTCGTTCGTGACGGCGAACTTCCTGCCGCGGAGATCGGCCACGGTGGTGATGGTCCCATCGTCGTAGAGATGCTTGGGCACGCCGATGGCGTGGAAGCCGAACCCGCGGCTCAGGGATCCCTTGGTGGCCACTGCGGGGACGCGAACCCCCTGTGCCACCGCGTTGAGCAGCGCGGCCGAGAAGGAGCCGCCGGAGATGTCCAACTGCTGCGTGCTGAGCAGCGGGATCGTTTCGCCTGCGGTGCGCGCCGCGGTATCGAGTTCGATCTCGATGCCGACTTCCTGGAAGTAGCCTTCCTCCATGGCGATGAAGATCCCGGCGTCCGACACCGCGCCGATCGTCGTGACACGGAGCGTGCGCGTTGCCTGCTGCACCGTCGGGGTCGCGGCGGGTGTCGGCGTGGGATCTGGAGCAGGGCTTGCATCGCTACTCGCGGACGCCGGCGTCGGTTCCGGCGCCGAAGTCGGGTTCGCTGCCGGAGCTTCCGGGGTCGGTTCCCCGCCACCGCACGCCGCCAGCAGTCCTCCGGCGAGCGCGCCACCCCACAGGGCGAGAAACGATCGTCGAGTGAGTCGTCTGGGCATTCGTCGCTCCCCCCAATGGTCTGCCCACAAGCCACGTCGCACCGCATCGACGTACGCCGGACGCCACCGGCGTGCGGGGCGGCACCTGCTCCGTCACGTCACAGCGAGTTCCGCGCTTCCTCGAGCAGGCTCAGATCAACTACGTCCTCGACCGGTAACGCGGATTCAATCTCCCCTCGCTCGATCATGAACTGCTGCAGTTCGTCGACGAACTCAGGGTTGAAGCCGCCGTCTTCGGGGATACCGGGCCAGATCATCTCTTCGTACAGCGATCGATCCTGGCCGGGCAGATACGTGAGCGCGATGTCGATCACCTCGCTCTTGGTGGCCGGATCGACCAGCGCCTCGTTGTAGAAGCGCGCGGCCTTGAGGTGCGCTCGGAGGAAGCGAATGGCGAGGTCGCGGTCCTCCAGGAGCACCGGCGAGGCCAGCACGACACCGATCGGGACATCCTGGCCGAGCAGGTCGTGGATCCCGTCTCCCTCGACCAGCGGCTCCCCGGCCCCCAGCCGCTTCGTCATCACCACGTACGGCTCGATCAGGAGCGCGGCATCGACGGCACCGTTGGCGAGGGCGGTCGGCATATCGGGCGGGGTCATCCCGACCAGTTCGACATCGTCCAGCGTCAGCCCGGCGCTCTGGAGGATCCGGGCATTCTCCCAGGCGACCAGGCCCTCCACGTTGGTGTTCGCGATGGTCTTCCCCCGCAGGTCGGCGATCGATTGAATCTCGCCGCTGTCGTAGCGCGACTTTGCCGCGTAGTAGCCGTGGAACGTGAAGCCGCGGGTCAGGGCCGTGCGTGACGCAATCACCTTCAACTCGATGCCCTGGCGAATGGCGTTGAACAGCGCTGCGGAGAGCGCGCCACCCGCCGCCAGGATCTCGCCGGTCCCCAGGAAGGGCACCATCTGGCCGAGCGTCTGGATCTCGGCAAGCTCGACCTCGAGCCCTTCCTCGGCAAAGTAGCCCTTCTCCAGGGCGATGTACGGGGTGAGGGAGGCGATCTGCCGCGCCGTGGCGAACTTGAACGGCGTCATGGCACCCTGGCCGGTCACGACCGTGGGAGTGGGCACCTCGGCCGCGGGCGATGCGGCCGGGCTCGCATCAGCTCCACCGCTGGCGCTCGTCGGCGAGGGAGCGGTCGTCGGTGCCTGAGCCGCCTGCTCGGTCGGCTCGGCTTCCCCACCGCCGCAGGCTGCCAGGAGTGTCGTCAGAGGGCCGGCCGCGAGAAGCGCCGCCGCACCCCGGACGAACGAGCGCCGCGTCAGCTTCGAGTCTTGGGTCATGCTCCCCTCCTCCTAGCCCTCTAGCCCTGCCGGGCACCATGCGGCTGGCCGGTTCCAGCCGCGTTCGAAACCACACTGAATCACTGGGCAACTCGCCCGTGGTCCGACAGCTCCAACGAGCTACGTTCAGTTCCGCGAGCCGGATTGCCAGGGCACGAGCCACCGGCGCAGGATGTCCACGACCTTGACACTCACGAACCCGAGCACCGCAGTCACGAACAACACCGCGTAGAGCGATGACACCGAGAAGGTCTGCCAGGCGCTCCAGAGCAGGTAACCCAGCCCGTCGCGCGCCCCCAGCATCTCGGCCAGGACCCCCAGGATGAGCCCGGTGCCGACACCGAGCCGCAGCCCTGCCAGCACCAGCGGCAGCGCGCCGGGCAGGGCCACAGTGCGGACGACATCGAGTCGTCGCGCGCCGAAGGTCTTGGCTACGTCGAGATAGACGGGGTTGATGGCCAGCACACCCTCCATGGAGTTGGTGACCGCGAGGTAGAACACCCCGATGGCAACCATTGCCACCTTCGACCCCTCACCGAGGCCGAAGATGAGCAGCAGCAGCGGGAAGAGGGCGCTCTTGGGCAGGGGATAGGTCGCGGCGATGATGGGGTCGAGCGCCAACCGCAGCCAGCGCGACAGCCCCATCGCCAGCCCGAGCAGCACTGCCGGCAACCCACCGATCAGGGTACCCAGCGCGAGCCGCCCCAGCGTGATCTTGAGATGGTGCAGCAGGACACCGGTCGTCACCGCCTCCCAGAACGCCTGGATGATCGAACTGGGAGCCGGATAGAACCGCTGGTCGACGTAGCCGGCCCGCGCGGTGATCTCCCAGATAGCGAGGAGCACCAGGGGCGACAGGAGCTGAACGGCGACCTCGGTCTTGGCCCCTGCGCGCGGGCGGCGCAGTACCCGTCCCGCGGGGAGGGCTTCGCTCGTCACGGTCACACCACGCTCGGACACGTCATTCCTCCCTCGGGCCGTGCTGGACTTCTTCGGCGATGAGTTGCCAGATCTCCTCGTACAGTTCGCCGTACTGCGGATTCGCTCGCACGCCGACCACATCGCGCGGGCGCGGGAAGGGGACGGAAATGAGGCGCTTCACCCGGCCCGGCCGGTGCGTCATAACCAGCACCTCATCGCCCAGCGTGATCGCCTCGTCGATACTGTGGGTGACGAACACCACCGTCTTCTGCTGCTGCTCGGAGAGCGATGACACCTCCTGCTGCAGGATCGTGCGCGTCTGCTCGTCGAGCGCCGAGAAGGGCTCGTCCATGAGCAGCACGTCGGGGTCGACCGCGAACGCCCGCGCGATACTGACGCGCTGTTTCATCCCGCCGGAGAGCTGGTGCGGGTAGGCACGCTCAAATCCCTCCAGCCCGACGCTCCGGATCCAGCGCTCGGCCACTTGGCTGCGTTCCCGTCGTCCCACGCCGCGGAGCGCCAGCCCGTAAGCGACGTTGTCCCGCACCGTCATCCAGGGGAAGACCGACTGCTCCTGAAAGACCATGGCGGCCGCCGGGTGACCGTCGGCGTTGGGACGGATCCAGATCTGCCCCTCGTCCTGGCGCTCCAACCCGGCGAGAATGCGCAGGAGCGTCGTCTTGCCACAACCGCTCGGGCCAACGATGACGAGGAAGCGCCCGACCTCGAGGCCGAAACTCACATTGTCGAGCGTCAGCAAGTCACGCTGCCCTTGGCGGAAGCGCTTAGAGACGGACTCCACGCGCAGTGCGAGCCGACTGCCGGTGACGCCGGTCGAGGTCGTCCCACCTGTACCGGCCAACGCCACACCTCCGTCCCAGTCTGGACTCAAACGCCTATCCAGCGAGGACTCTGGCTGTTGACGTATGAGTTCACTTGATCTGCCGGTGCAATAATCAGCAGTCTAACCGGGGAGGTCAGGATTCGGCAACCCCCACGTATCGTTAGCGGCTTCCAGCCGCGGATTTGGGCGTGCGAGGGGAAACAGGAATGGGGCGGGGCAGCACGATGCGCACTCGGGACAGCTTGATGTTCCCGAGCGTTGAGGAACCGGCTACGCGGCCAGGGAGAACAAGGTAGGGGACGGAGGGAGGACCGAGTCGCGGGCGCTCCTCAGTCCTCCTGGATGCGGATGCCAAGGTAGGTGGCCTGCACATCCTCGTTGGCCAGCAGTTCGGCGCTCGTGCCGTGCCAGATCACCCGGCCTTCTTCGATGATGTAGGCCACGTCGGCGACGGAGAGCGCCAGATCGAGGTTCTGCTCTGCCAGCAGGATCGACAGGCCGGCAGCCCGGAGGCGCTGCAGGACCTCGCGCACCCGGTCAACCATCACCGGCGCAAGACCCTCCGACGGCTCGTCGCACAGGAGCAGGAGCGGCTGCGTCATCAGCGAGCGCGCGAGGGTCAGCATCTGCTGCTCACCACCGCTGAGGAGGGTGCCGCGCACCCGGCCGCGCTCGCGCAGGACGGGGAAGAGGGAATAGATCTCGTCGACGGTCCAACGCAGGTTCGTGTCGGACCGCGGAGGCCGGGCACCGATGAGCAGGTTCTCCTCGACCGTCAGCGAGGGGAAGATCCGGCGCCCCTGGGGCACGAGCGCCACGCCCCGCTGGGACACTTCGTAGGGCGCCAGGTCACGCAGCGACTCGCCGCGCAGCGTCACGCTGCCGGTGAGCTGGGGCAGCAGGTTGAAGATGGCCCGCATCGTGGTCGTCTTGCCCGCGCCGTTGCGGCCGAGCAGGGCGACGACCTGCCCCTCCTCCACCGTGAGCGACAGCCCGTTGAGCACGGAGCCGTCGCCGTACCCGCCCGAGAGATCACGGAGCTCAAGCATCGTTCCTCCGCGTCCCGCCACTCAGGTATGCCTCCTGTGCGTATCGGTCCTGTCGTACCTCGTCCGGGGTGCCCTCTGTAAGCACCGCGCCGTGGTGCAACACGGTGATGCGGTCGGCGAAGGCGAAGACCACGCGCATACTGTGCTCGACAAGAACGACGGTCATGTCGCGCGGCAGTCGCTGGAGCCGCTCGAGGAACGCCGGGATCTCGTCGGCAGCCAGACCCGCCGCAGGCTCATCGAGGAGCAGCAGGCGCGGCCGCATGGCGAAGCGCGCTGCCAGTTCCAGGCGACGCTGGTAGCCGTGCGACAGGTGTTGAACGCGCTCGTTCGCCACATCCAGCAGATCCCACTCCTCCAGCACCGCCATCGCCTGGCGCCGCGCCTCGCGGTCACGGTCCACCGACCCGGCGAGACCGAAGAAGCGGTGACGCCCCCGGAGCAGCGCGAGCAGCACGTTCTCCAGCGCCGTCAGCTCCCGCAGCACGGCCGGCTGCTGGTTGGTCTTCAGCAGACCGACGTCGACGCGGCGGTGGGCCGGCAGCCGGGTGACATCGCGGCCGAAAACCAGCACCCGCCCGCGCGTCGGCGGGAGGAAACCGGCGATAACGTTCAGGAGCGTCGTCTTCCCGGCGCCGTTCGGCCCAATGATCGCACGCCGCTCCCCGGGCTGGACCGTCAGGGGCACGCCGTCCAGGATGGTGAGGCCACCGATGGTCTTGGTGACGTCCTCAAGCTGTAGCGCCGGCGCCGTCATTGCTCCGACCTCTCCGCAATCGCCGTGGACCCGACAGCCTCCGCAGCAGGTTGGCCCGCAGGCGCTCCCGTCGGCCGCCCCTTCGCCCGGATGCTTCTGATCCGATCAGGCAGGCGCGCGAGCCCCTCCGGGAGGAAGAGCACAGCCAGGATGAAGACCAGACCGAGGATGGTCTCCCAGCGCTGCGTGAAGCTGCTCACCTCGTACCGGAGCAGCAGCACGACCGTGGCACCCAGAACCGGCCCCCAGAAGGTTCCGGCCCCGCCGAGGATGACCATCACCAGCGCCTCGCCCGCCGTGAGCCAGCTCAGTTGGCCGGGACCGACGTAGCCCTTGAAGTAGGCGAAGAGCCCGCCGGCCAGGGCGGCGTAGCCCCCGGCGAGGATGTAGACGATGTACTTGGTCCACCAGGTGGGATAGCCCAGCCCCTCGACGATCCGCTCGTTCTCCCGAATCCCGACGAGCGTAAGGCCGAAGCCGGATCGCACGATCCACCAGAGGGTGGCCACGGCAATGGCCACGACGAGGAGCACCACGTAGTAGAAGTTGGTCCAGCTCCCCACGAGGCCGGTCAGGAACGGAAGCTCCGGCCGGGGCACGCCGGGGAGGCCGTCATCGCCGCCCGTCATCCCGCGCCAGAGCCAGACGATCCCGAAGAGTACCTGCGTCAGCGAGAGCGTGAGGATGAGGAAGTACGCGCCGCTCGTCCGGAGCACGAACGGGCCGGTGACGAGCGCCAGCGCGATCCCGGCGAGGACCGCGACGATGAGCGCCGGGACCGCCGAGAGGTGAGCGCGGATCGCCAGCAAGGCGACAGCGTACCCGCCCGTTCCGAAGAAGGCCGAGTGGCCCAGCGAGGGCAGCCCGGTGTACCCGACCAGGAGGTTCAGGGACATCACGAAGAGCGAGAAGATCACGATCTCGGTGAGGACGCTCAGCGGGTAGTCGGGCAGCACGGCCGGGGCTGCCAGGAGCGCAACCGCGGCGACAACACCCACCAGCAGTCGGCGTGAGCGCGCGCTGCGTACGTCCAGTCCCATGCGTTGCATGCCGATTTCGCCCTGCCTCTCCTCAGACCGCACGGCCGAACAAACCCTGCGGCCGAACGATCAGCACCAGGGCGACGAGCACCCAGACGACGAAGAACGAAGCCTCGGGCCAGAAGGTCCGCACCATGTTGTCGACCATGCCGACCACGCCGCTCGCCACGATTGCGCCGAGTACGGATCCCAGGCCACCGAGCACCACCACGATCAGGGCCATCAGCAGCATCTGCGAGTCGATGCCCGGCGAAACGCCGGTCACCGGCGTGCCCAGTGCTCCGCCGAGGCCGCACAGGAGCGCACCCAGCGCGAAGACCACGGAGAAGACGCGGCGCCCGTTCACTCCGAGGCACTCGAGCATCTCCATGTCGTCCACGCCCGCGCGGACATATGCGCCCCAGCGCGTGCGCTCCAGCAGGTACCAGACGATGATCGCCAGCACGGCGCCGATCACGATCAACGCCAGGCGGTAGGTGGGGAAGACGGAGCCGAACAGGCGGGTCGAGCCACGCAGCATCTCAGGAGCGCGCACCCGCAATGGGTCGCCGCCCCAGATCCAGCGCGTCACATCCGCCACGATGTACGCGACCCCGAGCGTCAGGCTGACCTGCATCAACTCTTTGCCGAGCAACCGGTCCAGGAAGCCTCGCTCGATCACGACGCCGATGATCAGCGCCATGATTGCCCCTGCCGGAAGCGCCAGCCAGAAGTTGTCGGTCCGGTTCGCCACGCTCCAGGCAACGTAGCCACCGACGATGTAGAGGGCGCCGGTGGCCAGGTTGACGAAGCGCATCAACCCGAACACCACCGACAGCCCCACCGAGATCAAGAAGAGCAGGCTCGCGTATGACAGGCCGATGACTACGCTCGCCGCGTTGATCGGCATGCTACCCTCCCCTGCAGCCTGCCGCTAGAACGACAGGTCATCGACATTCCCAATCGCATCGATCACGACGTTCCCGTAGCTGCCGTCGGGCAGTTGCTCGACGCGCCGCACCAGCACCGTGATCACCGCCCCCTGAGATTCGGGGTGGAAGCGGAACTCACCGGTGGGCCCGGTGAAGCTCACGCCCTTCAGCGCCTCCAGGAACGCCTGCGTATCCTCCGCATTCCCGTCGGTCGCCGTCAAAGCTTCGGCGATCACGCGGGCAGCGAGGTAGCCCTGGTAGGCAAACTGATTCGCCTGGGCGTCGTACGTCGACTCGAAGGCCTCGACGAAGGCCTGATTCTCCGGCGAATCGTACAGCGGGCTGTAGTGCAGGGTGCTGACCACGTCCAGGGCAGCATCACCCTGCTGGTTAAGAATGTTCTCGTCCACGGTGTCACCTGCACCGATGAGCGGGAACTGGTCTTTGAGACCGAACTCCGCGTACTGCAGCACAAAGCGTACCGCATCACCACCGGAATAGAAAGCCCAGACGGCATCGGCGTCCATCTGCTGGATGCGCTGCAGGTACGGACCATAGTCCTGCGTGTCCATCGGCGCGTAGACCTCGCCGACGATCTCACCGCCGGCATCGCGGAAGCGCTGCATGAAGGCGCCCGCCTTGTCGTGTCCGGCCGAGTAGTCGAGCGCCGTGACGATGACCCGCTGGTAGCCGAGGGTGTTGTAGGCGTAGTCGCCGAACGGCGCCTCGTATTGGCCGTTGGCAAAGGAGACGCGGAAGATGTAGGGGCTCCGCATGTTGGGGTCGCGCGTCAGCCCCGGCAACCCGGCGTTGCCGATGATCCAGGGGACCTGCGCCTCGACGATGTAGTCGCGGACCGCGGCCGCCTCGTTGCTCAAGGTCACTCCGGCGATGATGTGCACCTGGTCGCGCTCGACGAGTTGCCGCGCCTTGGCCAGCGCCTGATCCGGGCTGCCCGCCGAGTCCTCGATGATGAGCTCGATCGGACGACCACCGGCCTGGTACTCGATCTCCGAGAGGTAGAGCTGCATCCCGTCGACCATGTTCTGTCCAAGGGTGGAGTAGACGCCCGAGATGGTGCCGATCACCCCGACGCGGACTGGTTCACCGGAGGACGTGGACGTCGACGGCGTGCTGGCACTCGGGCTGGCGGCAGCGGTCGGGGTGGCGGCGGCCGTCGTAGGCGTCTCCGCAGCGGCAGCCTGGGTCGGCGTCTCAGCGGCAGCCGGAGTCGTTTCCTCAGACTCTCCGCCACCGCAGGCCGCCAGCAGGCCACCGATCACGGTCGTCCCGAGTCCCAGCAACATCGAACGGCGACTGAGTCTGTGGTTCATGAGCGGCTGGGAATCACGCTGCATTTCGAACTGCCCCTCCTCACCATAAACCGTGCACGGCCATCCCTCGACCGGGATCCGGACGCGCCGGGTTCGTCGGCATGGAACCGATCGCGCCTCTCGTCACGTCCAAACCACCCGGCCGTCCGATTCCACCAGTAGGGGCCAGGCCTCTCGGCTCGGCCCGGCGATTGACCGGACGAATCCGTGCCCGCCGGGACCTATGTCGTGCAAACCGCTCTCGGACGAAGACACGTGTGGCACCATCGCGCAGCAGGGGCCGGATTGTCCCATGAACACGTGTGCTGCCACCGGCTCTCCGAATGTGGAACCGCTCCCAAGCATCGCGCTATCCGTCCGGGCTGGCACTTGCGCGCAACACCGCACGGGGCGGCCAGCACTGAGCGCTGGTTTGCCACCGCTGTGCACACGCACAACTGCGCCGAACATTCGCCCGGTCACTGCCCCGGACCGGCCCTCCACAAGCCGCGCGATCGGGCGTGGTCATTCTCGTTAAACGTTGTCAGACACTGCATGGATTCCGCCCTCTCCACTGTAGCAAAGGCTGTTACGAGCGTCAACGCCAAGGGATTCGCAGCGGGATGCCCCGTGCTTTGCGCGAAGCACGGCAGGGCGGGTCACGATGGCAACAGAACGCGGGGAGGTACGGGGAGCGCACGATCCGTCACCGTCGCGACGAACCACACAGCGCCAGCGCGACAGCCGATCAGATCGGAGACGGCCTAGGGGCGGGACCGGATGACCCGCCAGCAGTCCGCCACACCTCTGATGTCATGCTGAGCGGAGCCGGCCTGAGCACGAGCGCCGTGCGGCGGTTCTGTCCGAGTCGAAGGATCTCGGGCGGGGTGGCCGCTCCAGCGCGAGATCCTTCGCTTCGCTCAGGATGACAACGAGTCGAGCGCCATTTCTGGAAGCTGGGAGCCGTTGCAGCAGCCGTGCGCGTCGGCCGGTCAGCAGTCGAACACGCCCCAACAGAGGTGGTTCCGCAGCCGCTGGTCATCGAGGACGAGTTCGCGGATCGGCTCCGGGAGTTGGTCGCGCTGCCACTGGCACTCAAGTCGCCCGGCGTGCAACGCCTCTCCTTCCGGGGCGGCGGCGCGCACGGCCTTGATCGCATAGGCGGCTGCGCCGAGTGCGTGTGCGGCGACATGGGCGACCGCCGCCGCCTGTCCGGCCGCAAACGCGGCAAACCGCGGTGCCCCGGTCAGATGCCGCGCCGCGGCATTCGCATGACCGGCGGCCGCACGCGACTGGGACATCCGAACCTCGCCGCGCGCCCAGGCGCGGACCTGCTCGATCGCATAGCGCGGCCGCGGGTCATCCGGCTGCACCGCTTCGAAGAGAGGAAGGACGTGCTCCGCGCACAGCGCCGCCCACAGGGCAAGGAGGTGGTGATCCTCATCGGTGAGGGTCCCGCCACGCCGGATCGTCACCAGCCGCGGGTCGCGGACTTTCGGCAGGATCATATCGGCCCCCTTTCCGGACGGCCGACAAGTATGCCCACCACCTTCGCCCGGCGTCCACGTCCGCCCGGCGTCAAAATGGTAACGGACCATCAAAGACGCGACCGGGCCGACACGACGGGGTCGCCGCATCGCTGGCGGCCCGGCTTTGAGGCGATGCTAGCGGCGGACCTCGACTGTCCGCGCCTCGGCGCTCGCGTCCAGGCTCACGGTCACGGTGCCGTCGTCGAAGGTCGCCTCAGCCGGGTTTCCGCCGACCAGTACCTGTGACGGCGCCTTTTCCAGCCCACGGAGTTCGACCACGACACGGGTGCGCTCCGGCACGAAGCTGCCCTCGCGCGCGCCGATCTCGACGATGATCCCGGCGTCGTCTGAGCGACAGGTGACGCGCGTCCGGGCGTACTCTCCCTGCAAGTAGGCATAGCCGTCCCCGGCGTCCTCGTAGAGCTCCAGCGCGCCCCGTCCGCCGGCCGGATAGATCAGCAGCGTCAGCGGATCGGCCGGCCGCTCGCCGACGTAGTTCATCGCGGGCCACAGCGGCACCGGCGCGTCGCCGCGCACGAAGACGGCCGGCTCGCCGAGCGGCGCGTGGATCAGCACGTCGGCCGGTCCCTCGTAGCGCTCGCCACGCCACAGGTGGAACCAGGTGCCGGCCGGCAGGTAGACGTGGCGGTACGACTGGCCATGGCGGGTGATGGGGGCCACCAGCAGCCGGTCGCCCACCAGGAACTCATCATCGGCGCTGTAGGTCGCATCGTCCTCTGGATACTCGAACAGGAGTGGTCGCAGGATCGGCGCGCCAGTGCGGTGGCACTCTTCGAACAGCGTGTAGAGATACGGGAGCAGCCGCTGTCGAAGCTTGAGCATGTTCCGGATAATCGACTCGTACGGCTCGCCGAACGCCCACGGCTCCTGGCGCGTGGTCCCCTTCTCGCTGTGGTTCCGGCAGTAGGGCTGGAAGATACCGAACTCCACCCAGCGTGCCAGCAACTCGCCCGTGGCATCGCCGGAGAAGCCGCCGATGTCGACTCCGGCCCAGGCCATCCCGGACAGCCCCATGTTCTGGAGCTGCGGCATCGACATCCAAAGGTGTTCCCACCAGGCCGAGTTGTCGCCGGTCCACTGCAGGGCAAAGCGCTGTAGCCCGGCATACCCGGCGCGGGAGATGACGAACGGGCGGCGGTCCGGTCGCAGCCGCTCCAGCCCCTCGCGCGTCGCCTGAGCCATGTAGTTGCCGTAGAGGTTGTGTACCTGCGCATGGAGCCGGGCGTGTCCACCGCCCGGGTGAACCGTGTCGTCCGGCAGGGTTCCGCGCGACGGGATGAAGACCGTCGGCTCGTTCATGTCGCACCAGATGCCGGCCACGCCCCGGTCCAGAAGCGCCGCGTGCTGGTCGCCCCACCAGGCACGGACATCGGGATCGCTGAAGTCGGGGAAGGCACACACGCCCGGCCAGACTACGTTCCGGTACTCCTCACCCGTCGGGGTCCGGCAGAAGTAGCCCGCATCGCGACCTGAGGTGTAGACCGAGTACGACTCGTCGACGCGCACGCCCGGGTCGACGATCGTCACCACCCGGAAGCCTTGCTCGCCGAGCCGTGCGATCAAGCCGTCCGGGTCGGGGAACCGCTCTGGGCTCCAGGTGAAGACGCGGAACCCGTCCATGTAGTCGATGTCGAGGTAGATCGCGTCGCACGGGATGTCGCGCTCGCGGAAGGCGCGAGCGACCGCCTCCACGTCTTCCGCCGTCTCGTAGTTCCAGGAACTCTGGTGGTAGCCGAGGGCCCAGAGCGGCGGCATCGGGGTGCGACCGGTCAGGTCGGTGTAGCGGTCGAGCACATCCCGCAGCGATGGCCCGCTGAAAACGTAATAGACCAGGTCGCCCCCGATCGCGCTGAAGCACAGTCGTGACGAATCACGCCGGGCGAGGTCGAACTCACTCCGGCAGGGATTGTCGAAGAAGAGCCCCCAGGCTCTGCCCTCGCGGAGTGCAAGGAGGAACGGGATCGACGTGTAGAGGGCGTTCATGGCCGCGTTGTGGCCTACGGGCGGGTCGACGTTCCAGAAGACCTGATGGGACGACGTCTTCTCCAACCCGCCGGTGCGCTCGCCGCAGCCGAAGTAGCGCTCCCCCGGCACCCGTCGCTTGTACATGTACACCGGCCGGCCCAGTGCGGCCGGGACGCCACCCAACGGCGGCGGTCCGGCGGCGCCCATGCCCAGGTCGGGGTCATCCTCCAGGAACGGCCGCCCTACAGCGTCGCGGAAGCCGATCCGGAGCGGCTCGAGGTCAATCACGACAGCGGCGGCACCGGTTTCCAGACGCAGCGAGCCCGACTCATCCGCGACGGTCACCTCTCCCGCCGACCAGTCGTGCCGCGCGATGGCGGCGTCCGGGTAGACCACCGGTCGGCTATCGGGGAACATCCCGACCCGAAACAGGTCCGGCGCCAGCACCGTGACCTCCACCGTCGCCGTGCCCGCCCGCAGGCGCACGCTTGCGGGTCCCTGCTCGACTACGTGGGCGGAGCCGACCGCCTCGTACCCATCCGGGATCTGGACGGCTGCCACATCTTGCGTCACGGCCGCATCCTCCTGGTCCGAAAACATTCTCAATGCATCTAGATCGCAGTCCTATCCCGCGCCAGAACCGCATGAGGCGTTCCTCGACCCGGACAGATGTGGCCGTTCCTGCCCTCATCCAACAGGGCATCGTTCGCGTTCGCCTCTTGCCGATCGGCGCGGGAGCGTGGAGCGGTGGCACAGCCCACCGCGTGGTACCATCGAGTCGCCGTGATGGATGATCGGAAACCGGCTTCCTGGGCGAAACGGAGGGCAGCCATGCACGGCGCGCAGGTGCAGATCACTGTCGGCACGCTCCTGCTCGACCTGGTAGCCTCGGTGTTTCTCGGCCTGGGACTGATCGCCGCGGCGTCGCCGCTGGCGCTCTACTGGTGGATCCACGGAGACTACGACCGCTACGTCTGGATCATCTCCGGGCCGTTCCCCTTCTCCCACTTCGGCGGAGGTCCGTTCCAGGCGGCGATGGGGATCGGCCTGCTCGCGCTGGCGGCGCTGCTACTGGGAATCGGTGTGGCACTCAAGTGGCTCGTCGTTCGACGTCAGGACGCGGAGATCGTGTTCTAGCCATGGACCATGTCACGGTCCGTTTCTACGCTGAACTGAACGACTTCCTGCCCCGCGAGCGGCGTCAGGTACCCATCACCTACCCGCTGGCGCGGCGCACCTCGATCAAGGATCTGATCGAGTCGCTCGGCGTGCCGCATACGGAGGTGGATCTGCTCCTCGCCAATGGGGAGTCGGTCGGCTTCGACTACCTGGTGCAGCCCGGTGACCGCATCAGCGTCTACCCGGTCTTCGAGTCACTCGACATCAGTCCACTCGTGCGCGTCCGGCCTAGCCCGCTGCGCGAACCGCGCTTCGTTCTCGACACGCACCTGGGCAAACTCGCGGGCTACCTTCGGCTCCTGGGCTTCGACACCCTGTACCGCAACAACTACGACGACGCTACGCTGGCGCGCATCTCGGCGGACGAGCGGCGTATCCTCCTGACCCAGGACCGCGGGTTACTGAAGCGCAGCGCAGTGACGCACGGCTACTACGTCCGCGCGGCCTCGCCGGTCGAGCAGGTACGCGAGGTTGTGCGGCGCTTCGATCTGGCCGGATTGATTCAACCCTTCAGCCGGTGCCTCCGCTGCAACGGCCGGCTACGCCCGGTGCCGAAGGCCGCCGTGCTGGAGCGTCTGCCGCCCCGTACCCGGCAGGAGTACGAAGAGTTCTGGCTCTGTGAGCGATGCGACCGCGTGTACTGGCAAGGATCCCACTACGATCGCCTGCGCGCGTTGATCGCTGAGCTGGTGGAGCAGGCGCCCGGGGCTCTGACGGATCTGCGTCAGCGGTCTGTGCCCGGGGGTGAACCCCCGGGCTGACAACGGAAGCCCGCTACAGCGGGCTGGGGAAGCAAGACTCAGGCACGGGTGTTAGGTGGCCGCTATCGGGTCAGGGCCCGGGGCTAGAGCCGCCGGGCTGATTCAACAAGAAGCCCACTGCAGGGGCTGGGGACGCCGAGTCCATCGCGATGCAGGTTGGGCATCACAGCCCCTGCAGCGGGCTTCGCCGTGTCAGCCCGGCTGCGTGCCGTCTACCCCGCGCTGCCGCCGGCCTTGATGCCGCCGCGGGTGAGCTCGGCCGGGTCGAGCAGCCGGTCGATCTCCTCAGGCGACAGATCGGTCATCTCGGCGGCCACGTCCTTGATCCGGCGATTCTCGGCGTAGGCGCGCTTGGCGATCTGCGCGGCCCGGTCGTAGCCGATGATCGGGTTCAGCGCCGTCACCAGGATCGGGTTCTTCTCGACCACCTCGTCGATCGCCTCCCGGTTGACGGTGAAGCCCGCCACGGCGCGGTCGGCCAGCACCCGCGACGCGCTGGCGAGGATCTGGATCGACTGAATCAGGTTGTAGGCGATCACGGGCAGCATCACGTTCAGCTCGAAGTTGCCCGCCTGGTCAGCCACGGTGATGGTGACGTCGTTACCAATGACCTGGGCGCAGACCATCATGACCGCCTCGGGGATCACCGGGTTGACCTTCCCCGGCATGATCGAGGAGCCGGGCTGCAACGCCGGGAGCGCGATCTCAGCCAAGCCGCCCTGCGGCCCGCTGTTCATCCAGCGCAGGTCATTGGCGATCTTCATCAGCGCCGCGGCGTAGGTCTTGAGCTGGCCGCTCACCTCGGAGGCGGTGTTCTGCGTCGCCTGTGCGGCGAAGTGGTTGTCTGCCTCGCGGAAGGGCAGACCGGTGATGTCGGCGAGTGCCGCCGCGACGCGACTGCCGAACTCCGGATGCGCGTTGATGCCGGTCCCGACCGCCGTGCCGCCCAGGGCGAGCTGCGCGAGGCGGGGCAGCGTGGCCTCGATGCGCTCACGCGCCTGCGCCACCTGCGCCGCCCAGCCGCTGATCTCCTGGCTCAAGCGCACCGGCATGGCATCCATCAGGTGGGTGCGCCCCATCTTCACCACGTCGTCGGTCTCGGCGGCGCGGCGTTCGAGCGTCTCCTGCAGGTGCGCCATCGCCGGCAGGAGCTGCTCGGCGATCTCGAGGTAGGCAGACACATGGATGGCCGACGGGATGACGTCGTTGCTGCTCTGCCCCATGTTGACGTCGTCGTTTGGGTGCACCGGCCGACCGCCTCCGGCGATCTGCGCCGCCCGCGTCGCGATCACCTCGTTCGCGTTCATGTTGGTCGAGGTGCCCGAGCCGGTCTGGAAGATGTCGAGCGGGAACTCGTCGTCCCATCGCCCCTCGGCCACTTCCTGCGCGGCCTCCTGGATCAGCCGCGACTTTTCCTCGCTGAGCAGCCCAAGTTCGGCGTTGGTACGAGCGGCCGCGAGCTTGATCAGGCCGAGGGCACGGATGAACGCGCGGGGGAAACGCAGCCCGCTGATCGGGAAGTTCTCGACGGCACGGGCGGTGGAGGCGCCATAGAGCGCGTCGGCGGGTACCCGCATCTCGCCCATGCTGTCGCGCTCAATCCGGTAGCCCTTCTCTTCGGACACAGTCATCCTTGTCTCCTCCGTGGTCCTCTCGCGGTCTCGACTTAGCTATCGCCGGGCGGCCGAGCGGGCCGCCCCAACGCAGGATACACCAGCCACCGTCGCCCCGCTGCCATCAGTGCGGAGTAAGACAATCGTCCTGTTTCCGGTCGGGATCGCAGTGCCGTCACGTACGACCTTCCGCTCATGGTAGGCGACCGACAGATTGCGTACGATCGCAGCGTGGAAGGCCCGGCACGGCCGTGGCTCCTACCCGATCGGTACTGAACGCGGGCAGGTGGACCGACCGGAGAAGACCCTGGTGAATAGCGCCGTGCACCCTTCGCACCAGCCATACGACGAGGATGAAGGACTCTCTCGTCGCGTGGTCGGGCGCATAGGAGGTGCGTTCTTCACCCTGAGCGGCGTGGTCACGCTGGCCACGCTGCTGCTGCCGCCCGCCAGGCCGCTCCACGACCTCAGAGTCGCACTCGTCGCCACCGCGGCCATCGGCATCGGCATCGCCGTCTGGCTCCTTCCCTGGGGGTCCTGGAGCCGACGGGCGCCGCTCACGCTGGTTCCCGTCGCCTTCACGCTGATCGCCATCCACAACTACTTCGCCCGTGACGAGCCCGCTCGGTTCGGGCTCTTCTTCATTGTTACCTTCACCTGGATTGGGCTCGCGTGCCCGCGGTGGACATCGCTTCCGTTCGTCCCTCTGATGATCGTTGCCTACGTCACCCCCCTCGTCGTCACCGGCACCTCCATCGCCACCGCGTTGAGCGCTGCCGTGTTCACGGCGCCGGTCTGCGTGCTGGTCGCCGAGGCGATCGCCTGGGTGGGAGCACGCCTCCGGGTCGCCCAGCGTTCACTCCGGGAGAGCGAAGTCCGGTTTCGGTCGCTGGTACAGCACGCATCAGACGTCGTCGCCGTCCTTGGTCCGGATGGAACCGCGCGCTACGTGAGCCCTGCAATCCAACACGTGCTGGGCTACCGTCCGGAGGACCTGATCGGGACGTCCGTTTTCGATCGAATCCATCCGGACGACCTCCCACACGCCCGAGCGCAACTAACGGAGATCGTCCTCGGTCGTGGCGCGATGCCGCCGACCCAGTTCCGCTATCGTCGCGCCGACGGATCGTGGGTCTATGTGGAGGCGACCGCCACCAACCTGCTCGATAACCCGGCCGTCGGCGGCATCGTCATCAACGCGCGCGACATCAGCGAGCGGAAGCGGTTCGAGAAAGAATTGGTCCACCAGGCGTACCACGACCCGCTGACCGGCTTGCCGAACCGCGTCTTCCTCCAGCGGCGCCTCGCCGACTCCCTGGCCCAGGCCGCTCGGGAGCGTACCAGGGTCGCGCTCCTCTTCATCGATCTCGACAACTTCAAGCTCATCAACGACAGCCTCGGCCACGATGCTGGAGATCGGGTCCTGAGCGAACTCGGGAAGCGTCTTCTCGGCTGTATCCGGTGCGGCGACATGGCGGCCCGCTTCGGCGGCGATGAGTTCATGGTGCTGATCAACGGCACCCCAGGGACGGACGCGGCGCTTGCGGCGGCCGACAGGCTGGCGGCTACCCTCGCCGAGCCATTCGTCGTAGACGGCCACGAGCTGGTCATTACCACCTCGATTGGTGTTGCGCTGGGTGGCGACCCGGACGATCGGCCCGAGGACTTGATCCGCAATGCCGACGCGGCGATGCACCGGGCCAAGCTGCTGGGGAAGGCGCGGCGCGTCGTCTTCGACCCCGCCATGTACGCCCAGGCGGTGGAGCGACTCGCCCTGGAGCGCGACCTCCGCCACGGGCTTGAGCGGGGGGAGTTCCAGATCTACTACCAGCCAGTGCTCGACGTCCGCACCCGCCGACCGGTGGAAGTCGAGGCGCTGGTGCGCTGGCACCACCCTGAACGCGGCCTGATCTCGCCCGGCGAGTTCATCCCGATCGCCGAGGAGACCGGGCTCATCGTGCCGTTGGGACACTGGGTACTGGCCGAGGCGTGCCGCCAACTCGCCGCATGGCGCACGGCGTTCCCCGACTGCGCCCCGAGCGCAGTAAGCGTCAACCTCTCCGCGCGGCAGTTCCGCCACCCGTCGCTGACCGCGGACATTGCTCAGATCCTTGCCGAAACGGGCCTGCCGCCGGCGTCGCTCAAGCTGGAGATCACCGAGAGCGTGATGATGGACGACACCGCTTCAACCCTCGAGGCCCTCCGCGACCTGAAGCAACTGGGCGTCCAGTTGGCCGTCGACGACTTCGGCACCGGGTACTCCTCGCTCTCCTACCTCAAGCGCTTTCCGACCGACGCGATGAAGATTGACCGATCCTTCGCGCGCGGCCTGGACCAGAGCCGCGAGGATCAGGCCCTGGTTGAGGCGATGATCGCCGCCGCCAATGCCCTGCGGCTCCAGGTCACGGTCGAGGGAGTTGAGACCGAGGAGCAGCTCGAGTTCCTCGAACGGGTCGGCTGCGACCTGGTGCAAGGGTTCCTGTTCGCCCCGCCAATGCCGCCCGATGAGGTAGCCCGTTTCTTGCACACCGGACTCCAAACGAGCGGCTTCCACCCCCCGGCATTACTGTGATTCGCAGCTTCCACTGCTTCCATTGTCGACCCGAACGCGGTATCATGCGGGTTACCGACGAGGAGCGTGAAGCTGACCCGATCCCGTGCAGGGAGCGTTAGCATGACCACGACCTCGCCGCGAGGGGTTTGGTAAGGGGAGGACGGTGGTGCCGGCGCGCGGTCGGGCTGAGTGGCTGACAATTGCCTTCATCAGCGCGTCGCTCGTCCTGGCGACCGGCGTGGAGTTTGTCCTACCTCGCGGCTATCTGGCGCCATCGCTCTATGCCATCCCGATGTTGATTGCAACGCGGCGTGGTTCCCCGCGCCTGGTGACGATTGTCGCGGCCGTCGCCGCGGCATTCTACCTCGGTTGTGCCTTTTCGCAGGAAGCCCCTGTCGCAGCGGTGATCGCGGGCATGCTGGGGATCCTGGCCATGGCCGGCCTGGCGATCGAGCTTGCCCGTCATCGACTGGGCACCCTGCGGCGCGCCACGACGGCCGAAGAGGCCGACGCCGAATCGCGGCGCATCCTGGAGAGCATCAGCGACGGCTTCGTCGCTCTCGATGCCCAGGGCCGCTTCACGTATGTCAACCGGCGAGCGGAAGATCTCCTCAAGGTGCCACGCGAGGAGCTGTTGGGGAACACCCTGCAGGCCGTGTGGCCCAACACAGCAGACGAATTCTTCGTGGAGGCGATCTCGCAGGCGCTTAGCGAGCAGATTCCGCGGCAGTTCGAAGCGTACCACGCCCACGGCGACGCCTGGTTGGAGGTCCGCGTTACTCCGACGGACGGCGGCGTCACCGTCTACTTCCGCGATGTGACCGAGCGCCACCGGGCTGAGCAGGCCCAAGAAGAAGCGGCCGCGGCGCGGGCCGCTGGGGCACGACGGGTTGCGTTCCTGGCGGAGATGAGCCGCGAGCTGGCGGCGGTCGAGCCCAACTATGCGGCCATACTCCAGCGCGTCGCTGATCTGGCGGTCCCGGAACTGGCGGACTGGTGCCTGGTCTACCTCGCCGATCCGGTCTCGGGCTTCCGGCGCGTCGCGGTGGCCCACGCCGACCCGGCTGACGCGGACCTGGCCGCGACGCTGCTGGCCACCCCGATCCCCGCCAGAACCCAGGCGCTGCTGAACCAGCTCGTGGAGGGGCAGGGACCGATGGTGGGGTCGGCCGTAGATTGGGCGACCGCCCGGCGGGACCTGCCACTGGAGGAAGACGTGCTCGGCCGCGCCTTCCAGGTCTCCTCGTTCGTGGCCGTTCCGCTTGTCCCGCGCAACCGGATGCTCGGCGCGATCGTCTGGCTTCGCCGCGCCGGGTCTAAGCCATACGAGCCCATCGACAGCGCCTTCCTGGAGGAGGTCGCCCGCCGCAGCGCGCTGAGCGTGGACAACGCCCGGCTGTACCAGGAGGCACGAGAGGCGATCAAGGCACGAGATGAGTTCCTGTCGGTCGCGGCCCACGAGCTGCGCACCCCACTGACGAGTATCAAGGGGTACATCCAACTGCTGGATCGACGCCTGGCCATTGAGCAGCCGGACATCGCGGCACTGCGGGCCTCGATGGAGAAGCTGCGCCCCCAACTGGCGCGCTTCGAGCGCATCGTCCGCGACCTCCTCGACATCTCGCGCATCGACCGCGGGCACCTCGCCCTCCAGCGCGAGCCGTGCGATCTCGCGGCAATCGCCCGCGAGGTTTTCGACGCGGTCGAGCACAGCGTCGACCACGATCCGGCGCAACCGATGCGGTTGTCCGTCCCGGACACCCTCCCGGGCATCTGGGACGGAGCACGCATTACACAGGTCCTCGCCAACCTGCTGTCGAACGCCCTCAAGTTCTCGACCGGTCGTGGAGAGGTGGTGATGGAGGTCCGCCGCGAGGGCACGCACGCCGTGATCTGCGTGCGGGACCAGGGAGTCGGGATGACCGAGGAGGAGCAGTCGCGGGTCTTCGAACCCTTCTTCCGCGCCGACAGCATCGTCGGGCACATCCCCGGCACCGGTCTGGGGCTCCACATCACCAAGCGCATCGTCGAACTGCATGGCGGGAGCATCACCGTCGAGAGCACGCCTCGCATCGGCAGCACGTTCACGGTGCGCCTTCCCCTGACACCCCCCGACCCTGTGTCCATTGCGCGCCCAAGCGGCGCGACGGATGTCTCACGCGAAACCGGGTGAACGGCACAGCCGCCCGGCAGCGCGCGATCGGATACACTACCGCCGGCCCCGCTGGGGGACCACGTCAATGCGGAAGGAAAGGAAGCTCGATGGTAGACGAGCAATGGCTGCGTGCCGCCTCCGACACGGAGGAGGCCGTAACGCTGACCTCCCAGCTCGTCGCGATCCGCAGCTACCCAGGCGAGGAGGGCGCGGTCCAGCGCGCGGTTGCCGAGTGGCTGCGGGAGAACGGGCTGGAGCCCGAGCTGATGCCGACCGAGGGCGATCGGCCAAACGTGGTGGCTCGGGTCGAGAACGGCGAGGGGCCGACGCTGCTGCTCAACGGGCACGTCGATACGGTCCTCGCCGCAGCGGGATGGTCGAGCGACCCGTGGCAGGCGCGACGCGAGGGGGACCGGCTCTACGGGCTCGGCGCGGGCGACATGAAGGCCGGCGTCGCAGCCGCGATGCTCATCACTCGTGCCCTCGCCCAGCGGCGTGATCTCTGGCGGGGGACGGTGATCTTCACCTCGGTCGTCGACGAGGAGGCCTACTCCATCGGCGCCCGCGCGTTGATCGACGCCGGGATCCGCGCCGATGCCTGCATCGTCACCGAGCCGTCATGGGATCATCCGACGCTTGGGGGAGTCGGCAAGGTGCTCGTGCGCGGCGACGTGATCGGCCGCGCCTCACACGGCTCACTGCCGGAGGAGGGCATCAACGCCGCGGTCGAGGCGGCCCGGCTCATCGCGCGCCTGGACGAGATGCCGCTCGGGCAACATCCCAAGATGAAGTCCTCGCAGTCGGTTCTGAGCCTGCATAGCGGCTCGGAGCAGTACGTCATCACCGTGCCGGAGCGAGCACGCTTCACCATCAACCGCCACATCGTGCCGGGCGAGACGAACGAGAGCGTGCTGGCGGAGATGCGTGCGCTGGCGGACTCGCTCAACTCCCCAGCGACCTTCGAGTTCGCCATCGACCCGCCCTACTACCCGCCCTGGGAGCAGCCAGTTGACCACCCGCTGGTGGAGCGCTTCAGCCGCGCCTACGCCGCAGAACTCGGCAAGGAGCCGGAATTCGGCTACTTCCCGGGCGTGTCTGACGCGAACTACTTCTCCGCGGACGCGGGAATTCCGACGATCCAGTTCGGCCCGCGCGCCGTGGGGCTGCACCAGCGCGACGAGTGGGTCGACATCCCCACCATCGGCGGCACGATCCGGGTCATCCTGCGTCTGGCGCTCGACCTGCTCCAGTAACCGCGTAGCCGGTTTGTTATCGCAGTGACTGTCGCTCTTGTGCCGCTCCGGTCTTATCGTTCGGAGCGGCACAGAGCCCCACCGGGGTCAGTCGCGGGCGCTCCCCGCGACCGCAACCACCAGGAGAGCCAGGGCCACGACCACGCCGAGCGCCGCGCGCAGTCCGGCCACATCGGCCAGCAGCCCAATCAGCGGCGGGCCGGCGAGGAAGCCGAAGTAGCCGAGAGCCGTGATCGTGGCGATCACCGTGCCGGTCGGTGCGTCGCGCGTTCGCCCCGCGGCCCCGATCACCGTCGGGAAGAGGGTCGACAGCCCGGCACCGACCAGCCCGAAGCCGAGGATCGACAGCGCCGCGCCGTCCGGCACCAGCGCCAGCGCCATCCCGGCGCCCGCGACCGCGCCGCCGAGGCGCAGGAGGGCCACCGCACCGAGCCGGGCGTTGAGGACGTCACCCACCAGCCTGCCTCCAGCCATCGCCAGCGAGAAGGCTGCAAACCCTGCCCCGGCGAGCGCCGCCCCCGCACCCACGTCCTGCCGCAGGAACACGGCGCTCCAATCTGCCACCGCACCCTCGCCCATGAGCACGCAGAAGGCGATCGTGCCCAGGGCAAGCATCCGCCAGGATGGCCGCAGCCGTCGCCGCGACTCCCGCTCCCGTGACTCGACAGTAGCCGGGAGAAGGCGCCCCGCAGCCACTGCCACCATGGCCCCGAGCACCAACCCCGCGCTCGCCAGGTGGAGGAATGGTCCCACGCCGAACGCCGCGACCGCGCCGCCGGCGGCCGACCCCGCCAGCCCGCCCCCACTGAAGACGGCGTGAAACGAGGACATGATCGGCCGCTCGTAGCGCGCCTCGACGGCCACCGCCTGCGTGTTCATCGCCACGTCCAGCGCCCCGCTCGCGAGCCCGAAGAGAACGAGCGCGGCGAGCAGGGTGGCGCCACTCCAGGCCAGTGACGGCAGCACCAGCGTGGCGCAGTAGCCGAGCGCGGCAACGACGGTAACGGACCTGCTGCCCCAACGGACGCTCGCCCACCCTGAAGCGGGGACTCCGACCAGCAAGCCCAGCGGCAGTCCGAACAGAGCCACCCCGAGCGCGCCCGGGCTGAGGCCGAGCGACTGCTGCACGTCCGGGATGCGCACGACCCAGTTGCCCTGGCCCGCACCGGCGACGAAGAACATGGTTGCCACGGCGAGGCGGGCCGCTCGCGGCGGGCGCAGTTTGGACGCGACCGGCTGGCTCACGCGTGCCTCCCGCTACGTACGCGGGCATCCTCCCGCGCGCACCGCACCAGGCGGGCATCGATCCTGCTCAGCGGCTTCAGCGACCCGTTTCCCAGAAGTGGGCCGAGCCGCGGGTCGCGCGCGACGAGGAGGAATTCGTGACGGCAACCGTACGAAAAATCCGCCCGGGAAAGCCGTTCCCGCTGGGCGCCACCTGGGACGGCGAAGGCGTCAATTTCGCGCTCTACTCCGAGCACGCTACCGGGGTCGAGCTCTGCCTGTTCGACGAGTCGGGCGAAACCGAGATCGAACGCATCCCCCTGCGTGAGGTCACCGCCCACATCTGGCATGCCTACATCCTCGGGCTCGGCCCAGGCCAGCGCTACGGCTTCCGGGTGTCCGGGCCGTTTGCGCCGGAGGAGGGGCATCGATTCAACCCTAACAAGCTGCTGCTCGACCCGTATGCCCGCGCCATCAGCGGCAACGTCAACTGGGACGCCCCGGTCTTCGGCTACCCGCTCGGTCATGCGGATGAGGATCTGGCGTTCGACGAGCAGGATGACGCCTGGGGCATGCCCAAATCGGTCGTGGTTCACCCCTACTTCGACTGGGGCGACGACCACCCGCCGCGCATCCCCTGGCACCAGTCGATCATCTACGAGGTCCACGTCAAGGGCTTCACCGCCCGCAACCCCGACGTGCCGCCCGAAGAGCGCGGCACCTACGCCGGCCTGGCTTCGCCCGCGAGCATCCAGTACCTGAAGGAGCTCGGCGTCACGGCGGTGGAACTGCTGCCGGTGCACGCCTTCCTCGACGACATGCACCTGGTCGAGCGCGGCCTGCGCAACTACTGGGGCTACAACACGATCGGTTACTTCGCGCCGGAGGCGCGTTACTCGAGCAGCGGCGATAGCGGCGGGCAGGTGGCGGAGTTCAAGCGCATGGTGCGTGAGCTCCACCGGGCGGATATCGAGGTCATCCTGGACGTGGTCTACAACCACAGCGCCGAGGGGAATCACCTGGGGCCGACCCTGAACTTCCGCGGCATCGACAACCGCAGCTACTACAAGCTCGTGCCGGACAACCCGCGCTACTACCAGGACTACACCGGGACCGGCAACAGCCTGAACGTCGGTCATCCGCAGGTCCTGCGCCTCATCATGGACAGCCTGCGCTACTGGATTCTGGAGATGCACGTCGACGGCTTCCGCTTCGACCTCGCGGCCACCCTGGCGCGCGAACTGCACGATGTGGACCGCCTCTCCGCCTTCTTCGACATCATCCACCAGGATCCGGTGATCTCCCAGGTGAAGCTCATCGCCGAGCCGTGGGACGTCGGCGAAGGCGGGTATCAGGTCGGCAACTTCCCCATCCTCTGGGCAGAGTGGAACGGGAAGTACCGCGACGCGGTGCGCCGGTATTGGCGCGGCGATGAGGCGCAGGTCGCCGAACTCGGCTACCGGCTGACCGGCAGCAGCGACCTGTACGCCAGCGAT
>Ga0207873_1000386_pt1 | contig 48891 bp, 36 predicted proteins | sample BGWIniCompost_FD_187373 | JGI IMG/M metagenome (GOLD analysis project Ga0207873, IMG submission 187373) | Cellulose adapted compost microbial communities from Newby Island Compost Facility, Milpitas, CA, USA - BGW Initial Compost (SPAdes)... ...
GGCGGGTTCAACCCGCCGTGGGTCCGCGATCTCGCCGCGGCGCTGAACGAGCCCGAGGAGCGCGTCAGAGAGGTGTTACGTAAGCTCGCGCGGCGAGGCAGGGCGTGGCAGGTCGTCCGCGATCTGTTCTACCACAGCCGCTCCGTCGCCGAGCTCGCGGAGATCGTCGCGGGGCTCGATCGGACCGACGGCGGCGCGTTCGCGGCTCGCTATCGCGACGCGATCGGGCTCGGGCGCAAGCGTGCGATCCAGATCCTCGAGTTTTTCGACCGTATCGGCTACACGCGCCGCGTGGGCGACAGGCACGTGTTGCGCCATGATATCGGGTTCGCGCCTCGGCCGTGGAAGGCAAGCGCACCCGGTGGTGCGGCCGGGCTTCAAACCCGTGCGGGGGCGTCAAACGCATCCCGGTAGGTTCGACTCCTGCTGCCTTCCGCCATCCGATGAGCGAGAGCGACATGACCGAAACGGCTAACGAGGCTCCGCGGCTGACGTCGCTCTCGCACGGCGGCGGCTGCGGCTGCAAGATCGCGCCGGCCGTGCTCGCGGAGCTCATCTCCGGGATGGCACAGGCCGCGCCGTTCGCGGAGCTTCTCGTCGGCACCGAGACGTCGGACGACGCGGCCGTCTATCGCCTGAACGACGAGCAGGCCGTGATCGCGACGACCGACTTCTTCATGCCGATCGTCGACGATCCGTTCGACTTCGGCCGCATCGCGGCCGCGAACGCGCTGAGCGACGTCTACGCGATGGGCGGCCGTCCGATCTTCGCGCTGACGATTCTCGGCATGCCGATCGACGTGCTTCCGCCGTCCGTCGTGCGCGAGGTCCTGCGCGGCGGCGAGGCCGTCTGCACCGCGGCCGGGATCCCGATCGCCGGCGGTCACAGCATCGATTCGAAGGAGCCGATCTACGGGCTCGCCGCGATCGGCGTCGTTCATCCCGAGAAGCTCAAGCGCAACGACTCGGCGCGAGCGGGCGATGCGCTCGTGCTCGGCAAGCCGCTCGGGGTCGGCATCCTCTCGGCGGCGCTCAAGAAAGGCCGGCTCGATGCCGACGGATATCGCTCGATGATCGAGGTGACGACGAAGCTCAACGACGCGGGACCCGCGCTCGCCGCGCTCGACGGCGTGCACGCGATGACCGACGTCACGGGATTCGGTCTTCTCGGTCACTTGCTCGAGATGTGCCGGGGCGCAGGGTTGACGGCGCGTCTTTGGGCGTCGGACGTGCCGCTGATCGAAGGCGTGCGACGCCTCGCGGAGGACGGTTTCGTGACCGGCGCGTCCGCGCGCAATTGGGCGTCGTACGGCGATGCGGTCGAGCTCGACCCGTCGCTCGATGCGACGACACGGGCGCTCTTGTGCGATCCGCAAACGTCAGGCGGCCTGCTCGTCGCGTGCGCGCGTCGGACGGCTCCCGACGTGGTCGCGGTTTTTCGACGCGCGGGTTTTGCCGCCGCGACGGTCGTAGGGCGCATGGAGGAAGGACCTGCGCGCGTCATCGTGGACCCCGCGAGCTGAGGAACAAGGAATAGACGGAACAAGGACCATCCAGTGCGCGAGAATTCGAGACAGATAAGCCCGGCGTCGCGGGGCATGCGTCGGCGAACGGACGCGCCGTCGATGCAGGAAACGCCGTCGCGTCGCGCGCGAGCGTGGGTCTGGGTCGGCGCCGCCGCGGCGCTCCTGGCGCTCGGCGCGTGCTCGCGCCAGGACGCGGAGAGCGCCCCGGCCGCACCGGCGCAACAGGCGGCGGTCGCCGTCGTCACCGCGGTCGCCGTCGTCGAGCCGATGGGCATCGAGATCGAGGCGATCGGCACGGCGTACGCGAACGAGTCCGTCGAGATCACCTCGAAGGCGTCGAACGTCATCGTGTCGATCGGTTTCGAGGAAGGCTCGCTCGTGCGCAGGGGCGACGTGCTCGTCGAGCTCGACTCGGCCGAGGCGAAGGCCTCGCTCGCCGAGGCCCAGGCCGCCCTCGCGGAAAGCGCGAGCACGTACGAGCGCAGCCGCGAGCTGCACCGAAGCCAGGTGATCTCCAACGCACAGCTCGAGCAGATCGAGGCGCAGCTCAACGCGAACCGGGCGCGAGTCGCGGCCGCCGAGGCGCGGCTCGCCGACACCGTCGTGCGCGCGCCGTTCGACGGCCGCACCGGCTTCCGCCGCGTCAGCGTCGGCAGCTTCGTGAGCCCCGGCACGGTCATCACGACGCTCGACGACACGTCGCGCATCAAGCTCGATTTCACGATCTCCGAGACGTACCTGTACCTGTTGCGCCTCGGCTTGCCGATCACGGCGACGGCGAGCGGGCTGCCCGGGCGATCGTTCGAAGGCGAGATCACGCGCATCGACTCGCGCGTCGATCCGGTGACGCGCTCGATCGCGGTGCGCGCCGAGCTGCCGAACGAGGAGGGGCTGCTCCGCCCCGGCATGTTCATGACGGTCACGCTGCAGGGCGACGTCAGGCCTACGCTCGTCGTGCCGGAGGAGGCGATCGTGCCGGAGCAGGGCCGCGTTTACGTCTTCGCGGTGCACGGCGAGCGCGCGGTGCGCCGCGAGGTGCAGGTCGGGAAGCGTCAGCCCGGCAAGGTCGAGATCGTCGAAGGTCTCGCCGAAGGGGAAGTCGTCGTCGTCGAGGGGACGCAGAACTTGCGCGACGGAACGCGCGTGCAGGAGGTCGGCCGCCGGCCGACGTGAGCTGAGCCCATGAAACTTTCCGAGCTTTCCGTTCGCCGTCCCGTCTTCGCGACGGTCGTGAGCCTGCTGCTCGTGATCTTCGGGCTGATGTCGCTGCAGCGGCTGTCGGTCCGCGAGTATCCCGACATCGATCGGCCCGTCGTCTCGATCACGACGACCTACAACGGCGCGTCCGCGGCCGTGATCGAGACGAAGATCACGCAGGTGATCGAGGACGCCATCGCCGGCCTCGAGGGCATCCTGAAGATCGAGTCCGACAGCGAGGACGAGCGCTCGCAGGTGCGCATCGAGTTCGACGTCAGCCGCGACCTCGACGCGGCCGCGAACGACGTCCGCGACCGCGTCTCGCGCGTGATGAGCAGCCTGCCGCTCGAGGCCGATGCGCCGCGCATCGCGAAGTCCGACGCGAGCGCCGAATCGATCATGACGCTCGCGTTCAGCTCGGACACGATGTCGATGCTCGAGCTCACGGACTATGCCGAGCGCAATCTCGTCGACCGGCTCTCGACCGTGCCCGGCGTCGCGAGCGTCAACCTGATCGGCGCCCGCCGTTACTCGATGCGCATCTGGATCGATCGGCAGGCGCTCGCCGCGCGCCGGCTCACCGTGACCGACATCGAGGACGCGCTGCGCAGAGAGAACGTCGAGCTGCCGGCCGGCCGGCTCGAGTCGCGCACGCGCGAGTTCTCGCTGCGCACGCTCGTCGGGCTCGAGACGGAGGAAGACTTTCGCAATCTCGTGATCGCGCGCGGCGAGGACGGGCATCTCGTGCGTCTCGGCGAGGTCGCACGCGTCGAGCGCGCGGCCGAGAACGAGCGGTCCTACAGCCGCCTGAACGGCCGCCCCGGCATCATGCTCGCGATCGAGGCGCAATCGAAGGGCAATACGCTCGACATCGCGAGGGGCGTGCGCGAGGAGGTCGCGCGCATCCAGGAGACCCTGCCGGCGGGCACGTCGCTCGTAGTCAGCATCGACAACGCGGTCTCGATCGAGGCCGCGCTGCGCGAGGTGCTGATCGCCGTCGTGTTCGCGCTGATCTCCGTCCTCATCGTCATCTACTGTTTCATCGGCAGCTTCCGCGCGACGCTGATCCCCGCGATCACGATTCCGGTCTCGGTGATCGCGGCGATGATGGTGATGTACGCGCTCGGCTACACGATCAACGTGCTGACGCTGCTCGGCCTCGTGCTCGCGATCGGTCTCGTCGTCGACGACGCGATCGTCGTGCTCGAGAACGTGCATCGGCGCACCGAGCTCGGCGAGCCGCCGCTCGTCGCCGCGATCACCGGCACGCGCGAGATCGGCTTCGCGGTGATCGCGACGACGCTGACGCTCGCGTCCGTGTTCGTGCCGATCTCGTTCCTGCCCGGCGATCTCGGCCGGCTGTTCCGCGAGTTCGGCTTCACGCTCGCCGCGTCGGTATTGTTCTCCGCGCTCGTCGCGTTGACGCTCACGCCGATGCTCGCGTCGAAGCTGCCGCACGGCGCGAGCGAGCGCGGCCGGCTATCCCGCGGCATCGATCGTCTGTTCCGAGCGATCTCGACGTTCTACAGCGCGCGTCTGCGCTGGCTCGTGATGCGGCCGTGGGTCGTCGTCTGCGGCGTCGTAGTCCTCGTCGTGCTCGGCATCGTGACGTTTCGATCCGTGCCGGCCGAGTTCACGCCGACGGCCGATCTCGGCCGGGCGTACGTGCAGCTCGAAGGGCCCGAGGGCTCGAGCTTCAGCTACATCGACCGGTACGCGACAGAGCTCGAGAGCCTCGCGTTCGAGCAGATGGAGCGCGGCGACATCGCGCGCGTCGTCGTGCGCGTGCCCGGTCAGGGCGGCGCGAATATCCGCACCGGCGACGTCAACACGGCGCGGGCGTTCGTGATCATGCAGCCGTGGGAGGAGCGCGACCGCACGCCGCGCCAGGTCGTCGAAGAGATTCGCGCGCGCGCCGAGCGCGAGATGCCCGGCGTACGCGTCTCTACGGGACAGCCGGCCGGTCTCGGCCGCCGGGGCGTCGGCAATCCGGTGCAGGCGGTCATCGGCGGCCCGGACTACGAGCGCTTGGCCGAATGGTCCGAGCGGCTGTATCAGCTGGCGCTCGCGAATCCCGGGCTCACGAACGTGGAGACGTCGTACAAGGCGCGCAAGCCGCAGATCCGCGTGTCCGTCGATCGCGACCGCGCCGCCGATCTCGGCATCTCGCTGCAGACGGTCGGACGTACCCTCGAGACGATGCTCGGCTCGCGCATCGTCACGACCTACGTCGAGCGCGGCCGCGAGTACAACGTGATCCTGCAGGGCCGCGACGACTTCCGCGAGACGAGCACGGACCTCACGAACATCCACGTCCGCTCCTCGCGCGGCGAGCTGATCCCGCTCGCGAGCGTGATCCGTCTCGAGGAAACATCCGGCACGATGGCGCTGTCGCGCTTCAACCGGCTCCGCTCGATCGAAATCTCCGCCGATCTCGCGCCGGGCTATACGCTGGGCGAAGCCGTGCGCTGGTTCACCGGCACGGTCGCGCGCGAGCTGCCCGAGGCGACACTGATGTGGGACGGCGAGTCGGGCGAGTACACGCGCACGGGACGACAGATGTACTGGACCTTCCTGCTCGCGCTCGCCGTCGTCTATCTCGTCCTCGCGGCGCAGTTCGAGAGCTTCGTGCATCCGCTGATCATCATGGTCACGGTCCCGCTCGCGCTGCTCGGCGCGGTGTTCGGACTGAAGCTCTACGGGCTCACGATCAATATCTTCAGCCAGATCGCCGTGATCATGCTCGTCGGCATCGCGGCGAAGAACGGCGTGCTGATCGTCGAGTTCGCGAATCAGCTGCGCGATCGCGGCGTCGAGTTCATCGACGCGATCGTCCAGGCGGCCGCGATCCGCCTGCGGCCGGTGCTGATGACGAGCTTCTGCACCGCGTTCGGCGCCCTGCCGTTGATGCTCGCGACCGGTGCCGGCGCGGAGCAACGGCAGCCGATCGGCATCGTCGTGTTCTTCGGCACCCTCGTCGCGGTGTTCCTGACGTTGTTCGTGGTGCCTTCGGTCTACGCGTTGTTCGCGCGCAAGACGCGTTCGCCTCAGCACGTGAGCCGGCTCGTCGATCGGCTGATGGGCGCGGCGCCGGCCGCGGTGCCCGCCGCATCCGCCGATCGCGGCCACGCCGCGTTGCCTTGATCAGGCGTTCTCGTCGGGTGCGAAGCCGAAGCCGGGAGGCTTGACGACGAGCACGTCGCCGCCGCGGCCGCGCAGCACGCGCGCGGCCGTGCTGCCGATAAGAAGCCGCGCGATCGGCGCGCGCGATACCGTGCCGAGCACGACCAGAGAGGCTTCGTCGCGCGACGACCGCTCGTCGAGCACGTCGGCGGGGCGGCCTTCGACGACGGATACCGCATCGGCGGGCAGCCCCGCGTCGCGTGCCAACGCGTGCAGCGCCGCGCTGCACTCGGCGCGCATCGCGCTCTCGGCATCGCGCAGCGCGCTTTCCGCGATCATCTCGCGGACCAGCGGCGCGAGCGGCGGAACGCAGTGCAGGATCTCGATCTTCACACCGAAGAGATCGCGGAACTCGCGCGCGTGCTCGACGATCCGCGCGTCGAGCGATGCGGGCTTGTCGTGAGCGCGGTCCGGATCCACGGCGGCGATCACCGAGGTATAGCACGAATGCGGCCCGCCGCGCGCGACGAGCACCGGCGCCGGGCAGGTCGAGACAACCGTCCACTCGGCATGCGACAGGCCCCGATCGCGATCCTCGGGCTCGAGCACGACGAGATCGACGTCCTCGGCCGCGGCTGCGCGGGCGACGGCGAGATGCAGCGTCTCGCTCCAGACGGCTTTCGCGGTGGCGGGAATTCCGCGCGCTGCGAGCGCCGCGGCTTGCTCTTTCGCCCGGGCCTCGCGGCCGGCGACGAGACGCTCGCGCAGCGACCTGTAGATCTCTTCGCCTAGGTAGCCTTCCAGATGCGGATCGTAGACGACGTCGAGCAGCTCGACGGCGGCACTCGCGCGCTCGGCGATCGCCGCGGCGCGCACGAAGCCCGCGTGCTGCGGATCGAATCGAGGGCCGATCAGTAAGATTTTTCTCATTTCGCCGCGCCTTGATGCGTCCCGCGGATCGCGCAACTCGAGATGCTAGTGCTCCGGGCAGAGCCCGGCAATGCGGGACGTCCGCGTGGAAGTGCGCGTCGTCCGAAAATACACTGTTCGTTTCGCGCCGAGCCGCTCGCGCGTGCTCCCGCATCGAGGAATCGGTAGAGTTAGGTCCCGGTATGGCCGACACCATGCAACCGATGGCCGGAAACGCGCGCGGCGCGGCGTGGCGGAGCTGGCTCGGCATCGTCGCGATCGTGTTGGGGGTTCTGCTCGTGGCCGTTCACGGCACCGAGTGGACGAGGCAGCACGTGTTCGCGATCGCGGCGCCCGCGAGCGGTGAGCTGCCGCCGGCGGAATGCCCGGAGGACGAGCTGATCGAGGAGGGCTTGAGCGTCGCCGAGTGCGAACAGCTCGTCAGCAACGTCCGCAGCTATCTCGTCTCCGCACCCGAGTGGTTCCCGGGGCTGATGACCGCCTTGTCCGCGTTCGGGACGATTCTCGCGTTCGTATCGATCGTCGTCGGCGCAGGGCTCGTCGATCATCGCGCTTGGGCCGCGACCGTGGCCGTTCCCGTATTCGGCGGTTTGGCGCTGATCGATGCCGTCGCTTTCATCGGAGCGATCAACGCCGGACCGATACTGCGCGGCCTCTATCTCTGGAACCATCTGCAGTGGTTCGTCGTTCACATGATGATGACCGTGGGTGCGGTGGCGGGTAGGGCCGCGTCGACCGCCGAAATCACCCGTTGAACGAGACGACTCGGTATGGAGCACGAGGAACGTAACGCGACGCCGCAAGAGGCGGGCTACAGCCGCACGGCCGTCGTGATCCATTGGCTGCTCGCGGTTTCGATCTTCTTTCTGTTCGCGTCGAGCTGGTGGATGCTCGCGTTGCCGCTGCCGTCGTCGGAGTTCAGATTCCGCGAGTTCCCGTTTCAGCTGCACAAGAACATCGGCATCACGCTCGTCTTCCTGCTCGGGCTGCTGCTTTTCGTGCGGTTGAAGCGTCGGCCCGCGCCGCCGGCACTGGAAAGCTCGTGGATGAGGCGGCTCGCGACGATCGACCACATCGCGTTGTACGTGCTGATCCTCGCCGTGTGCGTCAGCGGGTACCTGTCGTCGTCGTACAGCGGATGGGGCACGACGCTGTGGTGGACGATCGATCTGCCGTATTGGGGCCGCGAGGACGAGGATCTCAACATTTTCTATTCGGATATCCATCTGTGGACGTGCTGGGCGCTGCTCGCGGTCCTGTCCGTGCATATCGCCGGCGCCGTCTATCACGCGTTCCGCAACGACGGCGTCGTTCGGCGAATGTTTCGCCTATCGCGGTAACGCCGCGAGCGCGTAGGTAGCGCTCCGAAATTCCCATGGGCTGGGTCGCCCCGCCAGCGGGCGGGGTTCGGCTATCCCCGATGGCCCCGTCACGCCGTCTCCGCGATGCTCGAACCGTCGAAGCGGACGGAGAAGGAAGATGAGAGCGGTCACAGGCGTATTCGCGGGGATATTGGCCGTCGCGGCGTGTCTAGCGGAAGCTCAGATCGGCGTGCAAGGCCTCGCCGACCGTTGGGCACGGGCGTACAACCGGCACGATGCGGTGGCGCTCGGTGAGCTCTATACCGAGGACGCGCGTCTCCTGATGCACGGCTCGCCGACCATCGCGGGCCGCGACCAGATCGTGTCGTTCTGGGCCGAGGACTTCGGCGAAGGAAATCCGCTGACGGTGCTCCGCGTGACGAGCTCCGTGGCCGGCGCGGACATGATGCTCGTGCACGGCGACTATCGGGTCGTCGGCCGCGACGACGGGCGACTGCTCGGCCTCGGCAGATTCGCGCATCTATGGGTGCGCGACGGCGGACGCGAATGGCGTCTCGACAGGGATCTGTGGAACCAGCCGCACGAGCCGTACGATCGGACGGCCATGGAAGTGGACGTGCAGGCGCTCGCCGATCGGTGGAGCGAAGCTTACAACCGGCACGACGCGAAGGCGCTCGCCGCCCTGTACTCCGAGAATGCCCGGCTGATGATGCACGGCGCGCCGACGATCGCCGGCCGCGACGCGATCGGCGCGTTCTGGGCGGAGGATTTCGGCGAGGACGATCCGCTGACCGTGCTGACGGTGACGCACGCGGTCGATGGTGTCGACATGATCCTCGTGCACGGCGACTACGAGGTGATCGGCCGGCGCGACGGCGCGAGGCTCGGCTTCGGCCGCTTCGCTCACATATGGCACAAGGAAGGCGGAGAGTGGCGGCTCGATCGCGACCTGTGGCTCGAGCGGCTCGAGGATTATCGGTTCTGACCGGGAGGCGGTGAGCGCGCGGCGCAGGGCTGGTGCCCGCGCCGCGCGCGCTACGTCAGCCCCACACCTCTTCCGCGATCTCGACGACGAGCGCGAGCTTGCGCTTCTCGTCGTCGGGCGTGATGAAGTTGCCCTCGGCGACGCTCGCGAAGCCGCACTGCGGGGAGAGGCACAGCTGCTCGAGCGGGACGTATCGCGCCGCCTCGTCGATGCGCCGCTTGATCTCGTCCTTGTCCTCGAGCGCTCCGCGCTTCGTCGAGACGAGGCCGAGCACGACCTTCTTGCCTTTCGGCACGAACCGCAGCGGCTCGAAGCCGCCGGACCGCTCGTCGTCGTACTCGAGGAAGAAACCGTCGACATCGAGCTCGTTGAAGAGCACGTCGGCGATCGGCTCGTACCCGCCCTCGGCGAACCAACGGCTCTTCGCGTTGCCGCGGCACAGGTGAATGCAGACGGACATGTCGTTCGGCCGGCCGGCGATCGAATCGTTGATCAGCCGCGCGTACGTGCTCGGCAACGCGTCGACGTCCTCGCCGCGCTCGCGCGCGCGTTCGCGCATCTGCTCGTCGCAGAGGTACGCGAGATTCGTGTCGTCGATCTGCAAGTAGCGGCATCCGGCCGCGGCGAGATCCGTGATCTCCTCTCGGAACACGCGCGCGACGTCCGCGAAAAACTCGTTCATCTCGGGATACACGTGCGGATCGATCGCTCGCCGTCCGCCGCGGAAGTGCAGCATCGTGGGAGACGGAATCGTCTGCCGCGCCGTGCGCGTCGTGAGCGACTTCAGGAAGCGGAAATTCTCCACCTCGACGCCGCCTTCGGGGCGATTGAGCTTTCCGGTGACGAAGGCGACGAAAGGCGCCTCGTGGTTACCCGACTCGTTGCTTCCCGGCGGGAACAGCTGCTTGAACTCGACGCCCTCGAGGCTATCGAGAAAGTCGCCGTGGAACGTCTGGCGCCTGTACTCTCCGTCGGTGATCGACTCGAAGCCGAGCGATTCCTGCATGATGACCGCTTGCTGGATGCAAGCATCCTCGTGAGCGCGAAGCTCTTCGCGCGACGCTTTGCCTGCCCGGACGCGTTCGCGCAGCTCGAGCAGGCTCCTAGGACGCAGAAGGCTGCCGACGTGATCGGCGCGAAAAGGAGGGCGATCGATAGAGGTCATTGTTGCTCCCGTCCCTGGATGTCGACGAACGAACCGTGCGTTTCGCGGCGATGTTCGGGGGCGTTTCGCGGGAACGTTCGATGTGGAGCGTTATTTGTCTTCAAATCGAACGAACGAGCGGCGGCGACATCCTGTCGACTGACGCGCGCACGCGACGCTCCCCTACGATGTCCGAGCCTCGGCGACTCAGCCGACGTCGGCATCGGACATGCGCGTTTCTCGTGCGTAGGCGCGAAACATTGTGCTAGTTATGCTAGCACCATCACGTCGTCTAATCGCGTCGATCGCTAGACGATTTCTTCATGACGGTATGTGGTCGAAGCACATCATCGTCAAGTATTTCGCGCTGCAGCTCGTCGGCTGGCTGCTCGTGCTCGGCGGCCTCTGGTTCGCCGCGGAGATCTTTGCATGGCCGAAACATTTCGTTTGGATCGGGCTTGCCGTCTGGATGGCGAAGGACGTCGCGCTGTATCCGTTCCTCTGGCGCGCGTACGACGAGCGAAGCGCGCCGACCGCTTATCCGCGGCAGGGCGAGGAAGGCGTCGTGCTCGATAGACTCGATCCGATCGGTTCCGTTCGCGTCGGCGGCGAGCGATGGCGTGCTCGCGCTCACGCGCATGATTCGACGAACCCGCGCATCGAGGCGGGCGAACGGGTACGTATCGTTGCCTGCGAAGGCATGACGTTGCTCGTCGAACGCGCCGATGCAGGGCGTTCGAACGAAGACGAGCGACGAAACGCCTGATGAGCGCGTGATCAGCTCCGCTCCGCGGCCGGCGGCGGGACGGCAGACAGCGCGGCGCAATGAGGAGGCTCTTCGGCATTCTCCCCGGCGAGTCGTTCCATCGACGCGACCGTATCCTCGATCGCCTCGCGAATCGGGCTCGAGGCATCGATCGTCGCGAGCGCGAGCTTCGCTTCGCGCAGCGCCGATTCGATGCAGCCGCCTTCGGCGAGCATGTTCGCGAGATTGTTACGCGCCGCGGCGTGACGGGGTTCGATCGCGAGCAGCGCGAGATAGCCGCGCGCGGAATCCTCCCAACGGCCGTTTGCGCCGTCGTGCACGGCGCTCGCGTAGAGCACGAGCGGATCGTCGGGCCAGCGCGCTCTTGCCGCCGCATAGGCCGACGACATCGTCGTCCGCGGCAGCACTCGCTCCGCGTCGGCGAGCGCTCGAATCCAGCGGTCCGCTTTCGCCGATTTCGGCGGATTCGCGGGATCGGCCGTGACAAATGCCCAATAGTCTCCGCGTCGCCAGCTCTTCAAGAAACGTCCGAGCCGTTCTTTGCGGCGATGCTCGGTGCCGGAACGCAGCAGCACCGTTTCGCGCTCGGCGTCGTAGCCCACGACGACGGCATAGTGCCAGACCGGGAATCGATCGAAGCCCAAATTCTGCAGCACGAGCACGGGCTTCCCCGACTCGAGCGCGGCGAACAGCGCTTCCGGCCGACGCTCGAGCGTGTAGGGCACGAGACCGTGCCGGCGCGTCGCGGCGAGAAGCTCCGCTTGCAAGCTGCCGCGGAGACCTTCGATGTAGACCGCGGCGGTGAGATCGTCCGGCGTGACCGGCACGCCCTCGTACGACAGGATCGTCGCGAGGGCGGCCGGCCCGCACTGATAGTCGGTCTGCGGAAAGAACGGCACGTCGCGGAGCTCGATCGTCGAGTCGAGCGGTGCTTCGAAACGCGGCGCGCCGGCGCAGCCCGCGAGCGCGAGGAAGACGAGCGCCAACGAACGGCACGCCCAGCGGAGCCCGTTCGTCGGCGCCATCGCCCGATCAGATCTTGTTGAAGATATTCGTGACGCCGACGAGCTCGAGGACGAGCAGCACGACGAACACGACGCCGAGCAGACCGAGCAGGTCGCCGCCGGCGGGCAGCGTCTCGAGATTCTCGGCGAGCGCGAGGAGCTCCGCATCGGAGAGCGCCGCGGCGCGCTCGATCGCGTCTTCCGGATCGACGCCGAGGGCTACGAGCCGCTCGCGGACCTCCTCGCGCGCGAGCACGGCGTCGATGCGCTGGAGCGCCTGCTGGCGGTCGAGCGTCGCGAGATACTGCTCCGTGCCGATGACACCGGCATAGGCCGTGCTTTGCAACGGCGCGGTCAGCATCGCGGAAAGCAACAGAACGAAAGGACCGATACGTCGGCGTCGCATACTACCCTCCCACGGGAACGCAAACCGAGGCGAACCTTAGCCCAGCCAAGAGCATGAATCCAACCTGCACGCGCGGAATGCGAAGTGCTTCGAAAAACGGGAAAGTGGTTGTCGCTCGGAGGCGACGACCGATCCGACCGCCGCGCGGGGCGCGAGCTCAGGCCTCCTCCGCCTTCTGCGGAGCATCGTCCAGCCGGCCCGCTTGCGGATGCTCGGCGGGGGCTTCTCTCGGCGGATCCGCCGCCGACGGCGCGCGGCCGATGAAGTCGTAGATGAGCCCGAGCATCGCGTTGAAGCCCGTGATGCGCAGCACGAGCGCGGGTGCGGAGATCGCTCGGCGCGGCTTGCGAATCTCCCGGATATCGTGCACGAAGCCGACCGCGAGCACGCCGCGGACGACGCCGGACAGTGCGAAGAGCCACAGCAGATTGCTCGGATTGGGCAGGCCGCCGAGCCAAGGCGTAGCCGCGGGCATCACGCCCGCGAGCGCGGCGCCGAGCATCGCGCCGAGGAAGACGCAGGCGGCGTTACCGACGTTGTGGAACGCGACGTACGCTGCGCGTCGACTCCTCGGGACGAGGTCGTAGAGCAGATTGCCCGCGCTCAACGTGAAACCGGCCCACGTAAGGCCCGAAATGCATTGCGCGACGACGAGATAATAGAAGTTGCCGGAGACGAGCCAGAGCAACGGCACGATCGGCAGCGTCATGCTCGTCACGATCATGATGCCGCGGTTGCCGTAGACGTCGGCGATTCGGCCCCAGCCGTTCAGCGTCAGGAACTGCAGAAATACGCTCGCGCCGGTCAGCACCGTGAACTGGAAATACGAGAGCTCGAGATCGCGCAGCATGTAGACCGCGAAGAACGGCGACGCGATGCCCACGGCGAAGTTCATCAGCGCGTAATAGACGGTGAAGCCGACCGCGCCGGTGTCCTTGACCGTCTGCCACCAATGGCTGAGGTGCACGTCGATGCCGGGCGAGCTCGGCGGCGGCTCGTGCAGGTAGGTCAAGTGATAGACCGAGATGCCGCGCGCGACGAACGCGATCGCGAAGATCACGACGAAGCCGAGATAGGTCTCGCCGCGCGCGTCGAGCAGATGCAGCAGCAAGCCGCACGCGACGAGCGCGACGAACGACGTGATCGTCGTCCGCCGCGTGCGATAGCCGAAGTAGCGGCCGCGCCGCCGGTCGGAGACGAGATCGCGCATCAGGCTCGTCCACTGCGGCGCCGCGAAGTTGCCGCCGGCGTGATAGAGAATGAACAGCGCGAGCAGCAGCGCGACCGCGTGCTCGGCGAAGAAATAAGGCAGCGTCAGCAGCGGTAGCCACGTCAGCGCCTGCACGCCCGCGCCCGCGAGGACGAGGCGCTTGCGGCTCGCGAATCGGCCGGCCCACGCGGAAAGGAGCTGCGCGAGCGAGCCGATCAGCGGCGGCAGGGTCGTCAGCAGCGCGACTTGCGGCGCGGTCGCCTTGAGAAAGAGCGCGAATGCGGAGAAATACGTCTCGCCGCCGCCGGCCGCGACCGAGAACGCCATCCCGTCGCGCACGGAATGCCTGAGCGCCCGGTCGACGACGGGATCCTTCGCGAATCGCGCTCTGCGCATGTCCGTTCCGTGCGGCGGTTTCGTGGGCTCCGGACCGCGCGGGCGAGGGTCGCGGTCAGCAGCCGCGCGAGCAGCTCGCCGCGCGGGTGAGCAGGCGTTCCGCGCGCGACGCGACGAAGCGATCGCCGCCCGCAAGCGTCAGCGCCTTGCGCGCCATCTGCTCGGCCTGCTGCGGATCGCCGTCGTCGAGCTTGATCTCGCCGAGCTCGAGCCAGAGCTCGGCGTTGTTTGGATCGATGCGGAGCGCCCTTTCGATCGACGCCGCGGCGGCCGCGTAGCTGCCGGCCGCGCGCTGGTCGCGGCTCTGCTCGAGCAGCGCGACCGCGGCGGGCGGCATCGCGGGCTCGGTCGGCTGCACGGCGTCGTCCGGCCGACGCCGCTCGATCACGAGCGGCGGAGCGGCGCGCGTCTCGCCCGGCGGCGCCGTGTCACTCGGTGGGCGCGCGGGCTCTTCGCTTCGCGGCGGGACGTCGACCGACGGAGGCGGCGGAGCGGGCCTGCCGATGTAAGGCGTCGTCGTGCAGGCCGATGCGGCAATACACAGCACGCCGACGAATAACGGGGTTCGCCGAAAAGAGAGTCGTCGTGCTTCGTTCATGTGGACATCCCGATCAATTGAAGGCGCGCCGGAAGAAGCGGCGGACTCGCTCGCTGGGCCGCGGCATGGTGTCGCCGCATGCGCGCGCGAACGGCGGCCGCTCGCCGGACGGAATCGGCAGCTCGATCGCTCGCGGGCATTCGGGCTCGGTCGAAAGCCCCGTGTCGAAATCGATCCACGCGAGCTCGACGCCGGGAGGCGGCGGCACAGTATAGGACGCCGTGTCGATCGAGCTCATCACCCGCGACCAGATCCGTCCGGCGCCCGTCGCGCCGGTGAGCCCCGTCGGCTGGTTCGCGTCGTTGCCGACCCACGCGACGACGAGCCGGTCGCCGCCGAAGCCGGCGAACCAGCTGTCGCGAAGATCGTCCGACGTTCCGGTCTTGCCCGCGACGGTGATGCCAGCGTGGAGGCGCCGCTTCGCCGACGCGCCGGTGCCGTGCTCCATGACCGCAACGAGCGCGCGGTTCAGCGCGTAGACGTCGGCGCTGTTCGCCGCGGCCTCGATCTTGAGCGGATAGCTCTGCACGCGCTCCCCGTCCTCGCTCACGACCGCGCGCACGGCCTTGAGCGGCGTGCGGAAACCGCCGTTCGCGAGGCTGTTGTAGAGCTGCGCGACCTCGTACGGCGTCAGGTCGAGCGCGCCGAGCAGGAGCGAAGGATAGGGCGGCGGGCGCCTGTCGAGCCCGAGCCGCGCGAGCACGTCCGCGACGGGCTCGAGGCCGACGTCGAGGCCGAGACGCACCGTCGCCATGTTCAGCGACTCGGCGAGCGCGCGCACGAGCGGGACCTCGCCGCGCGCGCGCTCGTCGAAATTCTTCGGCAGCCACGTGCGTCCGTCCTCGAGCCGGATCTCGATCGGCGCGTCGTCGACGATCGACGCGAGCGTGTAACGTCCGCTCTCGAGCGCCGCGAGATAGACGGCCGGCTTGATCAGCGAGCCGATCTGCCGGCGCGCATCGAGCGCGCGGTTGAAGCCGTCGTAGCCGCGCTTGCGGCTGCCGACGAGCGCGAGCACCTCGGCGTTGTGCGGGCTCGTGACGACGACCGCGACCTCGAGCTCAGCTCCGCCGCCGCGCGAGGCTTCGATCGCCTCGAGCTCGGCGATCGCCGCTTCCTCGGCCGCGGCCTGGACCGCCGGATCGAGCGTCGTGAGCACCTTCAACCCACGCCGCTCGAGCTCCTCGCGCGGATACTCGGTCGAGAGCTGCCGGCGAACGAGGTCGAGGAAGGCCGAGTAATAGCTTGCGCTTCGGCCCGCATACGGCAGCACGTCGAGATCGCGCGCGGCCGCGGTTTCCGCTTCCTCGCGGCTCACGATGCCGAGCGATGCGAGCTGCTCCAGGATCAGGTTCCTGCGTGCGAGCGCGCGCTCGGGATGGCGCTGCGGGTTGTAGTACGTCGGTCCGCGCACTTGCGCGATCAGCAGGGCGAGCTCGTGCAGCTCGAGCTCCGCGAGCGGCTTGCCGAAGTAGAACTGGCTGCCGAGACCGAACCCGTGCACGGCGCGCGCGCCGTCCTGCGCGAGATAGACCTCGTTCACGTACGCGTGCAGCAGCTCGTCTTTCTCGTAGTGAAGCTCGAGTGCGACGGCCATGACGGCCTCGCGCAGCTTCCGTTCCCACGTTCGCGCGTTCGACAGGAAATAGCTGCGCACGAGCTGCTGCGTCAGCGTGCTCGCGCCTTGACGGATCTCGCCGGCGCGCAGGTTCACGAGCGCGGCGCGGAGCACGGCTTTCAGGTCGATGCCGTGATGCTCGTCGAAGCGGCGATCCTCGATCGCTTTGAGCGCGTCGAGGAGCAGCGGCGGCACCTCGTCCGGCTCGAGGATCAGCCGGTCCTCGCCGTGCGCCGGGAAGATGCTGCCGATCATCAGGGGATCGAGGCGAAGCAACGGCAGCGGGTCGCCCGCGGCATCGACGACGCGCTCGATCGTCGCGCCCGCGAACGAGATCGAGACGCGCCGCGAAGGCTCTTCCTCGCTGCCGTAACGAAACGCGCGCGTCACGACGTCGAGCGTGCCGCCGCGGCGGCGGTAGCGCCCGGGACGATCGAGCGATGCGCTTTCGCGATAGCCGAGGCGTCGCAACTCGGCGACGAGGCCGTCGATCGCGATGCGCCGGCCCGGATAGAGCTCGAGCGGCGACGCGTAGACCTTCGCCGGGAGATCCCATCGCCGCGCCTCGAACTCGCGGCTGATCTGAACGCCGATCAACGCGGCGTACGTCGCGAAAGCGACGACGAGCACGGCCGCGCCGAGCGCGGCGATGCCGATCAGGCTGCCGAAGACGCCGCGCCGCCGGCGGCTCGATCGCTTCGCCGGCTTACGCGCGGGCTTCTTCTTGCGCGTGCTCGAGCGTGTGTTTCGTCGTGCGGGCACTTCGAATCGGAATCCGTTGCGCGTCGTTGCGCGCGACAAGCATACCGATCCTTGTCCCTGTGCGCCTCACCCGAGAGTGACGCCTTATCGCAACAGTCGATCCAGAATCGCGTCGCGTACCCGATCGCGCACCTCGTTGCGCAGCCTGCGCTCGATGATCTCGCTGAAGTCCGGCCGGATCTCGGGATCGGTCACGGTGCCGCGCAGGACGAGCGGCAGCGACTCGCCGACGAGGCCGTCCATCGCTTCGCAGCCGCGGATTCCCGTCGAGCCGGTCAGCTTCGCCTCGAGCGAGTAGTCGAGCCGCTGCGCCGCGAGCACGAGCGTGCCCCGGCCGGTCAGATCCATGAACGACGCACGCGCGAGAAGATCGTTGCTCGATGCGACGCCGTCTTTCACGCTCGCCGTGCCGCGAATCAGCAGGTACTCGGTCTTGTCGGGTTGCTCGGCCGGCGCGGGCAGGCGCTGCGTCGCGTTATAGACGACGCAGAGACCGCGGCCGAGATTGAAGCCGTCGATCGCGCCGTTGCGCATCTCGAAGCGCACCTGGCCGTTCGCCGTCTCGACGTTCTTGATCACGGTCTCGCCGCGCCCGGAAAGATCGAGATCGAAATCGCCCGTGCCGCTGAAGTTCGCGTCGCCGGTGAGCGCCGTGATCAGCGGCTCGAGATCGAGCGACGTCGCGCGCCCGGTGAGGCGCAGGCCGGGCTCGCTCGTCGTGTCGACGTGCAGCGTGCCGTCGAACTCGCCGCCGTAAAGCCGCGCCTTCGCCGGCCCGATGCTCGCGCGCCCGTTGCCGACCGAAAGCGCGGTCGAGACCTGCGCGAAATTGAGCCCTGCGAGCCGCAGCTCGCCGACCGTGACGCGGCCTTCGATCGCGAGGTTCGCGAGCGCATCCTTCGGCAGCTCGATATCGCCCGCTGTCGGCGTGTCGGGTGCGGCGTTCTCCGGCACCGCGCTCGCGGGCGGCGGCAGATAGCGGTCGACGTTCACGCGATCGATCGCGATCGCGAAGCGATAGGTCGGCGTCGCGGCGTCGAGCTGGTCGATGCCGAATTCGCCGGTGATCCGGCTGTCGTCGAGCGCGAGATCCACATTGGTGAAGCGCATCGCTTTCGCGCTCGCGTCGAACCGGGCAGCGAGGCTCGCGCGGGCGAGCGCTTTTTCGTCCGACGTCTCTGGGACCGGCTGATTCAGGCGGCGCAGCACGTCGCGCGGCGAGAACGCGGCGATGCGTAGCTCGCCCGCGGCCGTCGGCGCGTCGCCGCCGAGGCTCGCGATCGTCACGCGCCCGCTCGCGGACAGGCCCAATGCGCCGAGCGTGAGGTCTTCGAGCGCGAGGCGCTCCGCCGCGCCGTCGTAATCGAAACGCGTATTGGCCGCGAGCGTGCCGGTCAGCGCGGGATCGAGATCCGCCGGCCATAGGGAGCCGAGGAGCTGCGCGACGCGCGCCGACTCGAGATTCGAGACGCGCAGCGTGCCGCCGATGCGTGGGCCGTTCTCGTTCGACACGAGCTCGAGCGACGTGACGATCTCCGCGCCGAGCGCGGCGACGCGTGCCTCGTGCAGCGACGTTCTGCCGCTCTCGACGTCGACGTCGGCTCGGCCCGAGATTGCGAGGCGGTCGATCGCCGAAAGATCGACGCCATCGGGCACGTAGCCTCTCACGAGCGCGAGCAACGCGTCGCTCGGCGTGAACGCGGGCACGGTGAGATCGGCGCGAACGTGCCCGTCGTCGGCGAGCTCCGCGCGGCCGGACGCTCGAAGCCCGAGCGCCGCGAGCTCGAGCCCGTCGACGCCGAGCGCCTCGAGCCGATACGGCCCGATGGCGGGACCCTCCGCGCCCGGCGTGCCGTCGACGGCGAGCCCGATGCGGAACTGCGCGCTCGCATCGAGCGTGCCGAGCGACCTCGGATCGAGATTCTGCGGTAACGCAACGCCGAAAGAGGCGAGCGCTTCGCCGATCGGCGCGTGCGCGATCGCGACTCGGCCTGCGACGCTCGGCGCATCGATCACGTTGCGCGCTTCGAGCTGCCAGCTCGCGGCGACGCCGGCGACGCGCGTGACGAGATCGTCGATCGCGAGCTCGCCGCCCGTCGGGTCGAAGCGCAGCGCCGACCACTCCGCGCCGAACTCGAGCCCGCGCGGCGCGGCCTGCGACGCGGCGGCGCGGCCGGCAAGGCGCGCCGCGCCGATCTCGACGCGCCCGTCCGACGAAGCGCGAAACGTCGTCCCGTCGATCCTCCCGGAAACGAGCTCCGCGGAGGCCGCGTCGCGGACCCGCAGCGCGAAAGCGAAATCGTCGAGGGCGATGGCCGTATCGCCTTCGGTCGCGCCGAGCGCCGCGAGCGCGACCCGCGATCCCGTCTCGACGTCGTAGGTCCGCTCCGAGTCGACGTCGAAGACGCTCAACGCGAGCGAAACGTCGACCGGCTCGCCCCCGCGGATGCGCCCGGTCGACAGCCGAATATCGCCGAGCACGTAGCGCAGCCGCCTTTCGTCCTCGTACCAGCGCACCTCGGCGTCGCGAATCTCGATGCTTTCGATGTCGAGGCTCTGCGTGAACGTTTCGGACGGGCTTGCGTCATCGGTGCCCGTCGGCGCCGTGTCGCCGAAATCTTCCCAGTTGCCGCGGCCGTCCGGGCCGCGCTCGAGATCGAAACGCGCGCCTTCCATACGGATTCGCCCGATTTCGAGGCGCCGCTCGAGCAGGAGCGGCATGAGCCTGACACCCGCGGCGACGCGCTCGATGCGCGCGAACGGCGTGCCGGGATCGAAACCGGCGGGCGAGCCGAGCGTCACGCCTTCGGTCTCGACCGCGAGCCATGGGAAGAACGCGAGCTCGAGGTCGCCCTCGATCGCCAACGGGCGGCCGGTTCGCTCCTCGACCCACCTCGTGACGTAGCCCTTGTAGTCGTTCGGATCGAAGAAGACGGTGAGCAGCACGGCCGCGAGCACGAAGAGCGCCGCGATCGACGCTGCGATGACGAGCAGGATCTTGAGTGCCCTCATTTCGATCTGCGGTGCGTCTTGACCGCGTTTGATCGTAGCGCGTCGGCGACCAGCGCGAAACAGCGCTCGTCTCGTTCGCGGCTCAGGCGTCTTGCCTTGCTCCAGACGCGTCCGGAATGCGTGCGACGGGATTGGGGGCCTGCGACCGGATCTAGCGCCTGCTTGGGCCGGAATGGTGACTCCGGATCGCTGATCGCTTTCGTTGCTGCGTTCGGACGAAGAGCGTAACGACGCTCCGTCTCGACTCGCGCATCAGGGGCAAGATGCCACGGCTGCGTGTCAGAGGAGGAGCTGGGAGAGCCCGAGGAGCGATATTGCAGCGTTCGAGACTTCCTCGTTAAGCTGACTATGGGATGTCGGCAAGAAGCTCGTCGAAACCAAACTAGTGCTTCTTGAAGACAACGTTGCTTGGTGACTGGGAAAGGGTATGACGGTCGAGTCGGGCTTCAACGAGGCGATGCTGGATATTTACCGTAGGGCGAAGAGCGAAGCCGGTTACACTGCGAGCGCATTCCTCAAGATGGTGGTTGAGCACGGTGGAGTCGAGGCTGCCCGCATGCTCATCCATTCACAGCGGGTGTCGAGCGGCTATACGGAATTGTGGGAACGCGGGCGGCTCGATCTGAGCATGGAAGCGATGATCGTGGAGACTCCGCGGTTTCACGAGCTGTTTTCCCCCGAAGAGATCGAGATCTGTCGAAAGAGGCTCGCGGACTACGGATATCAGCCGCGGGTCAGATCCAGTTGAGAGCATACAAGCGCTGAGGTGCTCGGCCCGAACGAGCACCGCCGGATCGGCGTTAGATCGAGGACTACAGATACGGCGAGCCGGGCCCCTCCGCGGCCGCATTCGCGCGGTCGATGATGTACGCGCGGATCGCCTCGGTCTCCTCCTCGTCGAGCGTATCGGCGAACGACGCCATCCCGTTCGGCGCGCGCGCACCGCCGAGCACGATCGCGGCGAAGGCCTCGCGGCTCACGAGCGCCGGCGAATACGCGAGGTCGGGGAACAGGCCGCGGCGGAAGATGCCGCCTGCGTTGCCCGGATTCTCGTGGCAGATCCAGCACGTCTCGAGATAGAGCCGCTCGCCGCGCGTGATCACCTCGACCGGCGCGGTCGACGGGGGCGGGTTCAACGGCGGCGGCGTGAACTCGACCGCCGGCGGCAGCTGCGCGTTACCGCCGAGCTTGAACACGAGGAGCCGCGCATGGCTCGGCGCGTAATAGTTGCCCGCTGCGCGGCCCGAGACGACCGCGACGTGCTGCTCGCCGTCGAGCTCGAAGCTGATCGGCCCCGCGACGATGCCGGTGTGCACGTTCTCGGACCGCCAAAGCTCCGTCCCGTCATGCGCCGAGCGCGCGACGAGCGAGTCGGCGCTACCGTGGAAGACGAGCCCGCCGGCCGTCGCGAGCATGCCGGCCGCGGGGCCCGGCACGCGCCACGCTTCACGCTGCGCGACCGGATCCCACGCGAGGACGTAGTCGCCGCTCGGCAGCCGAGCAAGCTCCGCGAGCGCCTCGGGCGAGCTCGCGGCCAGGTCGATACCGAGATTCGACACGCGCGGGTTCGGAATGAAATCGCGCGCCGGCGCGTAGATCAACGCGTTATCGCTCGCCGAGAGATACGCGAAGCCAGTCTCCGGGCTGAACGCCATCGGATGCCAACTGTGCGCGCCGCCCGGCGACGGCTGCACCGCGGCCGGTTTGCCGGTTCGATCGTAGCGCGCGGCCGGATTCTCGATCGGCCGCCCCGTCGAGAGATCGATACCGCTCGCCCAGTTCACCGAGGCGAAGTTCTTCGCCGAGATCAGCTCGCCGGTCTTCGCATCGAGCACGTAGAAGAATCCGTTCTTCGGCGCCTGCATCACGACGCGCCGCTCGACGCCGTCGATCGTGAGATCCGCGACGATGATCGGCTGCGTCGCCGTGTAGTCCCACGTCTCGCCCGGCGTCGTCTGGTAGTGCCACACGTACGAGCCGTCGTCCGGATCGAGCGCGACGATCGACGACAGGAACAGGTTGTCGCCGCCGCCGGGACTGCGCAGCGCCTGGTTCCACGGCGAGCCGTTGCCGGTGCCGATATAAAGAAGATCGAGCTCGGGATCGTACGCCATCGAGTCCCAGACGGTGCCGCCGCCGCCGAGCTTCCACCACTCGCCGTTCCACGTCTCGGCGGCCATCGCCATCGCTTCGTTCTCGAAGCCGTCCGCGGGATTGCCGGGCACCGTGAAGAAACGCCAGACGAGCTCGCCGGTCTCCGCGTCGTACGCGGAGACGTAACCGCGCACGCCGTATTCGGCGCCGCCGTTGCCGATGAGCACACGGCCCTTCACGACGCGGGGCGCCCCGGTGATCGTATAGGCCAAGTCGCGCGAGAGGAGCGTGTCGATCTCCCAGACGGGCACGCCGGTCGCGGCATCGAGCGCGACGAGGCGGCCGTCGAGCGTGCCGACGTAGACCTTGCCGTTCCACGCCGCGACGCCGCGATTCACGACGTCGCAGCACGCGCGGCTGCCCCACTCGCGCGGCACCTTCGCGTCGTACATCCAGAGCCGCTCGCCGGTGCGCGCGTCGAACGCGTGCACGTTGCTCCACGCGGTCGTGACGTACAGCACGCCGTCGATGTAGAGCGGCGTCGATTCCTGCGTGCGGTTGATGCCGAGATCCGCGTACCAAGCAAGCCCGAGCTCGGCGACGTTCTCCGGCGTGATCTGCGCGAGCGGGCTGTAGCGCTGCTCGCTATACGTTCGGCCCGTCGACATCCACTGCCCGGGCTCGTCGTCCGCGGCGAGGAGGCGCGCGGTGTCGACTCGAGCCGCGCGCGTCGCGGACCCGGCGGCGACTCCGGCCGTCTGCACGCGTGCCGGGGCACCGGCGGAAGGCGAAGATCCGGCCGTTCCCGAAGAATCGCCCGACGGCCCGCACCCGGCGACGAGCAGAGTGCAGAACGCGACGGAAACCGAGGCGCGTACGGTCATCGGTAACTCCTCGTGGAACGAAACGCGCGACAGCATCCATTAGAGCGGCGGAATGTTCAACCGCCCGGCGGGCACGCAGCAGAGGAGCCGCGCGGCGCCGGCGAGCGCGACGTGCCTCTGCACCGATACCGCGCGCGCGAGCGGTTACAATGACGTCTCCGTCCGTCTGTTGCGAAGGGGCGTCGAGCCATGGAATACCGCAATCTCGGCCGAACCGGCGTCAAGGTCAGCAAGCTCTGCCTCGGCACGATGATGTTCGCGCGCAAGACCGGGGAAGCCGAGTCGATCGAGATCGTCGAGCGAGCGCTCGACGCGGGCATCAACTTCATCGATACCGCGAATATCTATTCCGCGGGCGAGAGCGAGCGCATCGTCGGCAAGGCGCTGTCCGTGAATGGCCGCCGCGAGCGCGTCGTGCTCGCGACGAAGGTGTGCGGACCGATGGACCCGAACGATCCGAACGGGCAGGGCTTGAGCCGCCGGCACATCATCCAGGCATGCGAGGCGTCGCTGAAACGACTCAAGACCGATTGGATCGACCTCTATCAGCTGCACCGACCGCTGTCCGACATCCCGATCGACGAGACGCTGCGTGCGCTCGACGACCTGATCCGCGCCGGCAAGGTGCGCTACATCGGCACGAGCATGTTCCCCGCGTGGAAGATCGTCGAGGCGCTTTGGGCGTCGAAGGAATTCGGCCTGAACCGCTTCGTCAGCGAGCAGCCGACGTACAACCTGCTCGACCGCACGGCCGAGCGGGAGGTGCTTCCGGCCGCGCAAAGTTTCGGGCTCGCGGTGCTTCCGTGGGGGCCGCTGTGCGGCGGGCTCTTGACCGGCAAGTACAAGCGCGGCGACGTGAACGCCGAGGGCCGCTGGCAGGGCGGAAAAGACAACTTCGATCGCCCCGTCACGGACAAGGCGTTCGACGTCATCGAGGAAGTCGTCGCGCTCGCGGCCGAGAAGGGCTGCACGCCGTCGCAGCTCGCCCTCGCGTGGAATGCCGCGCAGCCGGGCGTGACCGCGCCGATCATCGGGCCGAGAACGGTGGAGCAGCTCGTCGACAACCTCGGCGCGGTCGACGTGAAGATCACGCCCGAGGACATCGAGCGGCTCGACCGCGTCGCGCCGCCGAAGTCGGTGAGCCTGCGCTACTACGACGCGGCGTGGGCGATCGATTTCAAGCCGAACCTGCTGCGCTGGTGAGCGCGTCTCGGCGCCGCCGCCATTCCGCCGGCGGCATGCCGACGAAGCGTTCGAACGCGCGCGTGGTGAAGTTCCTGCGCGAGAAGGCGCTCGCCGCGGACCACTGCCAGTATTTCTGAGCGGGCGCGGCGGGCTCTCAGAATCCTCCGCCGGTCTTGAACCCGCCGCCGCCGAATCCGCCGCCGCGGCCGAAACCGCCGCCGCCAAATCCGCCGCCGCGGCCGAATCCTCCGCCGCCCGGGAAATTCCAGCCTCCGCGGCCGCCCGGAATATGCCACGGGCCGGGGAACCGTCCGCGCGGAAAGCGGCCGGTGCCGAAGAGCGGATCCGCGGCGACGCGCCGGAAGCGCTGCTGCCGGCGAATCGTTTCCCAGACCTCGTCGGCGCCGACCGAGCCTCCGACGAAGCGCTCGAGCAAGAGCGCGAGCAGCGCCGCGTTGACGAACGTCGAGTGCACGTCGTCGTAGCGGCTCTGCTTGAAGCGACGGCGCAGCTCCTCGAGGCTTCGCGTGCGGTCGCGCTCGGCCTCGTGCAGGCGCCGCAAGCGTTCCCGCTCGTCGTCGAGCCGTTCGATCGTGTCGTCGAGCCGCGCGAGATCGTCGATCAAGGCATCGTCCTCGGGGCTTCGCGTGCGCGCGGCGCGCTCGCGCAGCGCCGAAAGATCCTCGCGCAGGAACGCGTCGCGCAGGAGCGCCGTCGCCTGCTGCGAATGATCGTCCTCGCCGGCCGCGAAGCGCGCACGCCGGTCGACGAGCCGGCCGATCTCGGCTTCCTGCTCGTCGATCTCGTGGTCGATCTCGGCGAGCGCGGCCTCGGCGACCTCGAGCCGGCGTTTTCGCTCGGGAACGCCCGCGGCTTCCGCGGCGCGGCGCTCGAGGGCTCGCGCCGCTTCGATGTCGCGCTCGGCGGCCTCGCGCATGCGCGTCGCGTGCTCGCGAAGCCTGATCGGGATCTCGGTCAGGAGCGCGTAGTTTCGCCTGAGGCCCTCGTAGTCGATCGAGCGCGCGGCCCAGCCGTCGAGCAGCCGCGCTGGCGGCCAAGCGCGATAACGCGCCGTGCCGAAGCCGCGCGCCCAGAGATAGGCGAAGACCGGGTCGGCCTCGTAGGGTTTCGCCTTCTCGCTGCGATCGGCTTCCGCGGCGCGCGCCTTGTCCTCGGCGTGGTCCGCGACGGCGTCGGAGCGCTCGGCCTGCGCGAGCTTCGCGCGGTACTCGTCGTCGGACGCAAGACGTGTCTGCGCCTCGGCCTCGGCCGCATCGACGGCCTCGGCGGCCGCGGCGACGGCTGCTTGCCGCTCGCCGCGCAGGCGCTCGAGCGCGGCGCGCCGCTCCTCGGCCGCGGCGATCTCTTTGTCGAGCGCGTCTTGCGCGTCGCGCCGGGCCGCGAGGATCTCGGCGACGCGCCGATCGGCGTCGTCGAGCGCGTCCGCGAGGTCGCCGCGCTCGATCTCGCCGAGCCGGATCCTCGCCATTCGCGCGAGCGCCGCGAGCTCGGCCTGGCGCGCCGCCGCGAGCTCCGCGTCCGCGCGCCGCAGCTCGCTAGCGAGCGCATCGACCGCCTGGTGTATCTTCGCGAGCGTCTCGTCGAGCGACGCGAGCGCTTCCCGTCCGCTCCACACGCGCTCGCTCATCGCGTCACCATTCGGTGATCGCCGCGCCGGTCGACGCGACGCGATACTCAGGCTCGAGCTCGCCGCGTCGCTTCACGGCGACGACGTCGTTTTGAATGATGCCGTCGTCGCGCTTGTCTTCCGCGACGCGGCGAAAGGTCTGCTCGTCGACGCGCAGACCCCAGCGCGAGACCTCGCGCACTTTCCCATCCTCCTCGTTGCGGATCGGCAGCGTGAGGGTTGCGCCGTCCGGCGCGATCGCCTCGACGATCAGGTAGAAGTTCTGCGCCTGCGGATTCTCGTCGGGCACGCGCCAGACGCCGGAGAGCTCGCCGGGCCGCGACACGACGCGGAGCTCGTACTCGCGCTCGAGCGCGGCGCGCATCGCGCGCAGCTCGCGGACGCTTTCCTCGGCCGCGTCGTAGTCGCGCCGCTCGAGCGCGGTCTCGCCTCGATTCGCGAGCGTCTCGGCCTGCGCGACCGCGGTGGGCTCGGCCGCGAGATCGACGACCGCCCGATGCGCAACGTCGAGCCGCTCGGGGAGGGTTTCGATCTCGCGGAGCGCGGGTCCGCGCACCGCGAGCTGGTAAACGATGAGCACGGCGGCGATCGCGGCGATCGCGGCGAGCGCGGGCTTGCCCCAACGGTCGCGCCGGACGTAAAGCAGGGCGAGCGTGCGGCCGAGCTCCGGCTCCGGCGGCTTGTAGACGAAGCGCTCCTCGTGCAGCGCGCGAACGCCCTGCTCGAGGACGGCGTCGCTGACCTCGATGCCCTGAGCGGCGTAGATCTCGCGCAGCCGCTCTTTCAGCGCGCGCTCGCGATCCTCCGCGCCGAGCTCGCGCTCGATGAGCCGTTCGCGGTGGCGCAGCGTGTCGACGACGTCCATCGCGAGCATCAGCTCGTCGAGCGGCGGGCGCTCTTGCTTCGCGGCTTCGGATGTGGTCATCGCGTCCGGAGCGCGCGCGTCGTCATCGCCGTCGTTTCGCCGAGGACGCTCGGTCGACATCGGATACGACTCGCGAGGCGCCGCGGCGGAGCCGTCAGGCCCGCGGCGGCTCGAGCGGAAGCGCAGCGCCTTCGGCGACGAGCGCCGCGAGCCGGCGCTTGCCCTGCTCGACCGCGTCGTGGATCTCCTCGGCGTTGCGCGTGCTTTGCTCGCGCATCTCCGCGATGATCGCGCGCGCGCGTTCCTGGTAATTGACGACGGAGTCGACGAGCTTCTTCACGGCCTCGGCGCGGATCGTCGGCCCGTAGCCCGCCTCGAGCGCGGCCTCTTGAACCTTCCCGCCGATCTCCGCGAGGTCCTCGAGGCTGCGGCTCACGCCTTCTTTCATCGCCTCGACCGTCTTCGTGCTCTCGTGCAGGCCGTGAAGCCCCGTGAACGACGCGCTCAGCGCCGTGAGCACCGTGTCGTTCGTGCCGAAGAAGCTCACGGCCTGCTTGTAGACGCGGTCTTTCGCGTTCGTCGTCTGTAGCAGGCGCGCCATCACGACTTCCGACGTGTTGTACGCGACCGTGAGGTTGTCGGCGAGGTCCTTGCAGATCTGATAACGATCCTCGGCGGTCTGCACGTCGCGGAGCCGCTCGTCGCGCGCGAGCTCGAGACGCGCACGCTCGGCCGGATCTGTCGTCTCGCCGCCTTCGACCGCGCGCATCGCCGCCTCGAGCTCGGCCTTGCGCGCGTCGAGCTCCTTCTCCGCCTTCTCGAGCACCTCGAGCGCGAGGATCTCGGCTTCCTTCAACGCGCCGCGGAAATCCTGATAGGCGGAAAGAATGATCTGCTCGCGCTCGATCTGGTCGCGCGTGTCGCGCGCGACGTCGAGATAGGTCTTCTTGATCTTGCCGAAACGGTCCGCGATGTCGCCGCGCGTCGCTTTCGCCCAGATGTTCCTGAGCCGCTCGAACGTATCGATCTTGCCGTCGTCGAGCTGCTCGACCATCGAGCGCGCGTCCTTGCGGATGCTGTCGAAGGCGTCGGTGATCCGCTCGTAGCGCTCGCCGAGCTCCATCGACGAGATCTGCTCGCGCACGACCTGATTGAACAGCGAGGCCTGGCTCAGCGTCCGGGCGATCGAGACGATCTTGTCCTCGTCGAGATCGGAGACGCGGTGGAGCAGCGCGACGATCGGCGCCTCCTCGGTCCGCTCGGGGACCAGGCCGAGATCGCGGAGCCGGGTCAAGGCCTTGTCGAGATACTGCATCGGTGTGGCCACGGCGGTCCTCGCTCCAACGTATGGGTGGGCTTTCCCGGTGATCCGCGCGACGGATCGTCGCGGCGGCGCTCGCCGCCGCTCGAGGGCTTCGCCCAGCGTAAGGGGCCGGCTCGGCTGCGTCCATATCGGAGACGCCCCTGCCGCCCGCGCGTGGTAAGCTCCTGCCCCTTTCGAGGTTCCGGGGGGAACGAGGATTGGCCGGTCCGGCAATCGACCACGCACCCGTGCGCAATCGGCTCTGGCCGATGATCGGCCCCGGGCTCCTGCTCGCGGCGACCGGCGTCGGATCCGGCGATCTCGCGACCGGCGGGATCGTCGGGAGCCTGCTCGGCACGGCGGTGCTGTGGGCCGTGCTCGCCGGCGCCTTATTGAAATACGTCGTCACCGAGGGACTCGCGCGCTGGCAGCTCGCGACCGGCGAGACGCTGCTCGAAGGCGCGGTGCGTCGGCTCGGGCCGGTCGTGATCTGGCTGTTCCTGCCGTATCTCTTCTTCTGGTCGTTCTTCGTCGGCTCGGCGCAGGTCAGCGCCGCGGGGGTGACGCTGCACGCGATCTTCCCCGTCTTCGACGACGCTCGTGACGGCAAGATCGTCTTCGGCATCGCGACGGGCCTCGTGGCGCTCGCGCTCGTCTGGTTCGGCGGCTATCGGCTGTTCGAGCGCGTGATGCGCGCCTGCATCGCAGTGATGTTCCTGACCGTCGTCACGACGGCCGCGCTGCTCTGGCCCGGGGCGGACGAGGTCTTGACCGGGCTCTTCGTCCCGCGCATTCCGGACGCGGGCGGCGAAGGCCTTTCGTGGACGATCGCGCTCGTCGGCGGGATCGGCGGCACGCTGACCGTGCTCTGCTACGGCTACTGGCTGAGAGAGGAGGGGCGCACGTCGCCTGCGGACCTGCCGATCTGCCGCCTCGACCTCGCGACCGGCTATCTGATGACGGCGATCTTCGGCATCGCGATGGTCATCGTCGGCAGCAGCATTCTCGTCGAAGGCGAGGGGACGGAGCTCCTCGTTCGGCTCGCGGAGCGGCTCGAATCGGTGCTCGGCGGCTTCGGCAAGTGGCTGTTCCTCGCCGGGACCTTCGGCGCGGTCTTCAGCAGCGTGCTCGGCGTCTGGCAGGCCGTGCCGTATCTCTTCGCGGACTGCTGGGCGCTGCTCGAGCGTCGGCGCGGCGCTGCGCCCGTCGCCGTCGATACGACGTCGAAGCCCTATCGCATCTACCTTCTGCTCCTCGCGATCGTGCCGATGCTGGGCCTTTTCGGCAGCTTTCGCGAAGTGCAGAAGATCTACACGGTCGTCGGCGCGTGGTTCTTCCCGTTGCTCGCGCTCGCCGTGCTGATCTTCAACGGGCGGGAGCGCTGGGTCGGCGCGCGGTTCCGCAACGGGCCGGTGTCGATCGCCGCGCTCTCGGCCGTGTTACTGTTCTTTTCGTACCTTGCGTTCGTTGATCCCGGAGCCGGTTGAACCGTCATGAGCAAGCTTTCGCGTATCGGTCCCAAGATCGAGATTCCCGCCGAGCTGCCTCGTTACGAGACGCTCGTTCACATGCTGCGCGCCGCCGTCGACCAGCGGCCCGACGCCGTCGCCGTGATCTGCGAGGACCGGCGCGTCACGTACCGGCAATTCGGTCGGGCGACGGCGGGCCTCGCGAAGCGCCTCGGCTCGCTCGCGGGCAAGCGCGCCGCGCTATTGATGCCGAACTCGATCGAGATGGATATCGCCGTGCTCGCCGTGATGACCGCGGGCGGCCAGGTCGCGCCGATCAATCCGTTCTTCCGGGACCGCGAGTACGAGAAGGTCATCCCGATCGTCGAGGCCGACATCCTGATCGCCGACCCCGCTCATATCGACCAGGCCAAGGCGCTCGCCGAGAAGTTCGGCGTCCGCGAGGTCTTCTCGCTCGGACCGGGCGGCGACGAAGAGATCGATCAGTGGTTCGACGATGCATCGCTCGTCGTCGATCCGTCGGGGCGGCGCGCGGACGATCTCGCGCTGATCCTCTTCACCGGCGGCTCGACCGGCATCCCGAAGGGCGTCGACCACACGTTTCGCGGGCTGATGCACGGCATCCTGCAGCACGTCGCGGTGTGGCCGCTCGAGTGGGGCGAGGAACGCTTCCTCACGGTCGCGCCGATGTTCCACATCTGGGGACTCGCGTATACCGCGTGGGTGCCCATCTACTCGCAAGGCACGCTCGTGATCGTGCCGAGATACGATCCCGAGAAGGTCGTCCGCGCGCTCGGCGAGCATCGCATCACGGTGTTCGGCGGCGGGCCGGCGCCGATCTACATGGGGCTGCTCGCGAATCCGGCGTTCGACGAGCAGGACTACTCGTCGCTGAAGTACTCCCTGTCCGGCGGCGCGCCGGTGCCGGAGGACCTGCACAAGGAGTGGGAGCGTCGCACCGGTTGCCCGATCTCGGAGGGCTGGGGCATGACCGAGGGCGCGCCGTTCTGCCTGAACCATGCCGCGGTCCCGCATCGGCTGCTCTCCGTCGGCAATCCCGTGCCGGAGACGTACGTCGAGATCGTCGACATCGAGACCGGCGAGCGCGTGCTGCCGATGGGCGAGGCGGGCGAGGTGCGCGTGAAGGGCCCGCAGCTCATGGTCGGCTATCGGAACAATCCCGAGGAGACGGCGCGTCAGCTTCGAAACGGCTGGATGTACACGGGCGACGTCGGCTACGTCGACGAGGACGGTTATCTGTTCCTCGTCGATCGCAAGAAGGACATGGTGATCGTCGGCGGCTACAACGTCTATCCGCGCGAGGTGGACGAGGTGCTGTTCAATCACCCGGCGATCCGCGAGGCCGCGACGGTCGGCAAGCCCGATCCGCGGCTCGGCGAGGTGCTCGTTGCGTTCGTCGTGCTCGATCGCGGCAAGACGCTCACGGAAGAGGAGTTCTTCGCGTACTGCGAGCGGCAGATGGTCAAGTACAAGCGTCCGGTCGAGGTCTATTTCGTCGACGCGCTGCCGAAGACCGGCACGAACAAGATCGATCGGCCCGCGCTGCGCACGATGCTGAAGCAGATGAGCGCCGGCGCGTGATCAGAAGCATCTCGTCGGACCCCTTCATCGGGGTCCGACGGCCGGCGCGTCGAGCCCGTTGCTTCGCAGCACGGCCATAGACCCCTCGATCTCCGCGCTCGCATGCTTCGACGGTGCAAGCGCCCGCGGAGCCCAGGCGCTACGGCGAGACCGAGAAATATTCGTGCGGACCGGCATCCTTTCGTTTCTGTCCTTTCTGTTCCTGGCTGCGAACCTGCGGCCCTCGATCACCGCCGTGGGTCCGCTCGTTGCGAGCATCCAGAACGCGACTGGCCTGTCCGCCGCCGCGGTGGGGGTCTTGACCAGTCTGCCGTTGCTGGCATTCGGGGCGTTCGCCCCGCTCGCGAACTTCGGTCGTCGAGTCGGGCTCGAGCGAACGCTTGCGATCGCGATGCTCATGCTCTTCGCGGGGATTCTCCTGCGCTCCGCGGGATCCTCGGCGGCGCTCTTCGCCGGAACCCTCGTGCTCTCGGCGGGCGTCGCGGTAGGCAACGTGCTCGCGCCGAGCCTCATCAAACGAGACTATCCGGATCGAATAGGCACGCTGACGACGGTCTACGCGCTGATTCTCGCGCTCACCGCGGCGGTGGGCTCGGGTCTCGCCGTTCCGGTCGAGAGAGCGCTGCCCGGAGGATGGCGAAGCGCGCTCGCGATCTGGGCCGTGCCGGCCGCTCTTGCGGCGATGCTGTGGGCGAGGGCTTCCTTTCGACCGCGGCGCTCGGCCGCTCCGTCGATCGAGGCGTCGCCGACGTCTTCCGTTTGGCGTTCGCCCCTGGCCTGGTATGTCTCCGGTTTCATGGGCTTGCAGTCGACCTGCTTTTACGTGGTCGTCTCTTGGTTCCCGCGGGTCTTTCAGGACGGCGGCTACGACCCCGCAATAGCCGGGCTGCTGGTCACGGGCTTCCAGCTCGTCAGCTTTGTCGCCGGCGTGGCCGTGCCGCGTTTGCTCGCTCTGCGGCAGGATCAAAGCGCGCTCGCGGTGCTCGCATCGCTCGCGATAGCGGCGGGCGTCCTGGGCGTCCTTTGGCATCCCGAGTGGACGCCGGCTTGGGTGACGTTGGCGGGGGCGGGCGTCGGCGTTTGCTTCCCATTGGCGCTCGCGTTCATCGGTCTGCGCACGGCCGATCACCATCAAGCGGCATCGCTTTCGCTCATGTCGCAGTCGATCGGCTACTTGATCGCGGCGTCCGGCCCGCTCCTGTTCGGCCTTGCGCACGATCTGTCGGGCGGATGGGAGATTCCGCTGGCGGGCCTGGCGGGCTGCGCGCTGATGCAGGCAATCGTGGGCTTCAGGGGAGGACAGAACCGCACGGTCGCCGGAACGGCGACTTGACCGGGCCCAAGCCCTCGGACGGAGGGGCAGATCGCGGGGAATCGACGATAATGGTCGCGGCCAAGGTCGAAGGCTCGCCGATGCTCGAGAACCGTTCAGCGCAGCCCGCGCGGCCGACGTCGATGGTCGCGCTCAGCCTCGAAGCCGTGATTGTCGCGGTCACCGACGAGCGGCCGCGGCTGCTCGTGTCGCTGAAGGATCCGAGCCGCCCGTCGATCCCTTCGGGTCCCCTCGACGCCGAGGGGGACCTGACGCTCGAGCGTGGTCTACGCCGCTGGGTGCGGCATCGCGCCGGCCTCGAGCTCGGCTACGTCGAGCAGCTCTATACGTTCGGAGACCGCGACCGGCGGCCCGACGTCGGCGAGCGACTCCTGTCGGTCGCGTACCTCGCGCTCGTGCGCGAGGAGCAGCCGTCGCCCGGCGCCGCGTGGCTCGACGTCTACGACCTCTTCCCGTGGGAGGATCATCGCGGCGGGCGGCCCGAGAGCCTCGAGACCGAGATCCTGCCGAAGCTGAAGCGCTGGGCCGGTCGGAACGAGGCCCGCCAGGCGAGGGTTCGAGAGACGTTCGGCGTCTCGCCGATGCCGTGGGATGCGATCCGGGTGCTCGAGCGCTACGAGCTCTTGTACGAGGCGGGGCTGATCGCCGAGCACTACATCGATCGCGGCGAAGCGGTGCCCGAAGGTCTCGTGACCGGCACGCCGCTCGCGTACGACCACCGGCGCATCGCGGCGAGCGCGATGGGCCGGCTGCGGGGCAAGCTGACTTATCGTCCGGTGGTCTTCGAGCTGCTTCCGGAGACGTTCACGTTGACGCAGCTCCAGGGCACCGTCGAGGCGCTGATCGGTCTGCGGCTGCACAAGCAGAACTTCCGGCGCCTCGTCGAGCAGGGGCGGCTCGTCGAAGGCACGGGGAAATTCTCCGCCGCGACCGGCGGGCGGCCGGCGGAGCTGTTCCGCTTCCGCGAGGAGGTCCGCAGCGAACGGCCGCGGCCGGGCTTGAGGCTGCCTGGCCGCTGACGGCCGCCGCGGCCCACGAGCTCGGGAAGCTGCTATCCCGGGACGTCGACCAGGCGAGAGTCCCCGCTACCAGTATTTTCTCTCCCCCTTGCGATCCATTCGGCATTGACGTAGGCTGCGCGTAATGCTCAAGTTGAGCATAACTTCGAGGGTAGAGCCATGGCCGTAGCACGAGACGCGTTCGCCCGCCTCGGCAACATTCTTCCCGACGTCGAGATCGCGGTGCTTGCCCCCGTGATCGACGAGATCGAGCGGCTGAAACGCGAACGTAACGCCGTCGTGCTCGCGCACAACTACATGACGCCCGACATTTTCCACGGGGTCGCCGATCTCACCGGCGATTCGCTCGCGCTCGCGCGGCTCGCGGCGAAGACCGACGCCGATGTGATCGTCATGGCCGGCGTTCACTTCATGGCCGAGACCGCGAAGATCCTGAATCCGGAGAAGACCGTGCTGATTCCGGATCTGCGCGCGGGTTGCTCGCTCGCGGAAGGTATCACCGCGGCCGACGTGCGCAAGCTGCGTGAGCGCTATCCCGGCGTGCCGGTCGTGACGTATGTGAACACGTCGGCCGAGGTGAAGGCCGAATCGGACATCTGCTGCACGTCGTCGAACGCCGTCGAGGTCGTGCGTTCGCTCGGCGTGCCGCGCGTGATCTTCATTCCCGACCAGTATCTCGGAAAGTGGGTCGCGTCGCAGACCGACGTCGAGGTGATCCTCTGGCAAGGCAGCTGCGAGGTGCACGAGCGTTTCACCGGCGAAGAGCTGCGCGAGTATCGGAAGCAGCACGACGGCATCCGGATCATCGCACATCCGGAATGTCCGCCCGACGTGCTCGACGAAGCCGACTACGTCGGCTCGACGTCCGGGATGATCACGTACTTGAAGCGCGAGAAGCCGCGCAAGGTCGTGCTGATCACGGAATGCTCGATGAGCGACAACGTCGCGGTCGAGGCGCGCGAGACCGAGTTCGTGCGTCCCTGCAATCTGTGCCCGCACATGAAGCGTATCACGCTCGAGAACCTGCGCGACGCGCTGCGTGACATGAAGCACGTCGTCGACGTCGATCCCGAGATCGCGGCGCGTGCGCGCTCGTCCGTCGAGCGCATGCTCGCGGTGAACGCGTAAGCGCGGGCTCGAGCGCGCGGACTCGCCATGATGGACGCGGCCGGACGAATCACCGACGCGAGACGCGCACGCGCGGTCGTCGTCGGCTCGGGCGTGGCGGGCCTCTCCGCGGCGCTCGGTATCGGCGATTGCATCGTGCTGACGCGCGGCGCGCTCGGCAGCGGCTCGAGCCGACACGCGCAGGGCGGCATCGCGGCCGCGCTCGGCCCGGGCGATTCGCCGGAGAGCCACGCGCGCGACACGGTCGCGGTATCGGCCGGACTGTCCGATCCCGACGTCGCGTACGCGGTCGCCGAGGCGGCCGCCGGACGCATCGATTGGCTGCTCGAGCTCGGCGCACGTTTCGATCGCGACGAGGAAGGGCGTCTCGCGCTCGGCCGCGAGGCCGGGCATTCGGCGCGCCGCATCGCGCATGCCGGCGGCGACGAGACCGGCGCCGAGGTCATGCGCACGCTCGTCGAGGCGGTGCGCTCGAGACCCGATATCGAAGTCCTCGAAGGTTACGACCTCGTCGATCTCGTGCGCTTTGGCCGACGGGTCGTCGGCGTGCTCGCGCGCACGAGCGACAGCGAGCTCGCAGCGATTCTCGCCCCCGCCGTCGTGCTCGCGACCGGCGGCATCGGCGGGCTCTATGCGCGCACGACGAATCCGGTCGAGGTCACCGGTGACGGTCTCGCCGTCGCCGCACGCGCGGGCGCCGAGCTTGCGGATCTCGAGTTCGTGCAATTTCATCCGACCGCGCTCGACGTCGAAGCCGATCCGGTGCCGCTCCTGACCGAGGCGCTGCGCGGTGAAGGCGCGCGGCTCGTCGACGATCGAGGCGTGCGCTTCATGCCGAGCGAGCATCCCGACGCGGAGCTCGCGCCGCGCGACGTGATCGCACGCGCGATCTGGCGCCGCACGGTCGGCGGCCGCAAGGTCTATCTCGACGCGCGCGGCATCGGCGAGGCGTTTCCGCAGCGCTTCCCGAATGTTTGGCGCACGGCGAGGCAATACGGCTTCGATCCGCGCATCGAGCCGTTGCCCGTGACGCCCGCTGAGCACTATTTCATGGGCGGCATCGCGACGGATCTCGAAGGCCGGACGTCGCTGCCCGGGCTCTGGGCCGTCGGCGAGGTCGCGGCGACGGGATTGCACGGCGCGAATCGTCTCGCGAGCAACTCGCTGCTCGAGGGGATGGTGATCGGCGCCCGCGTCGCGCGCTCCGTCGTCGAGCACGCGCTGCCGCCGCCGCCGCTCGAGGGGCTCGACGTGACGGACGCCGCTCTTGCGCCGCTCGGCGAGAACGATGCGGAGATTCGCAAGGCCGTGCGCGCGCTGATGTGGACGCACGTCGGGCTCGTGCGCGATCGCCGCGGGCTCGAGCACGCGCTCGCGGAGCTCGAGCGGCTCGAGCGCGATGCGGGCTTCGCGGCGCGCAATGCGCTCCTCGTCGCGCGGCTCATCGCGACGGCCGCGCTCGCCCGCACCGAATCGCGCGGCGGTCACTGGCGCGCAGACTATCCCGAGAGCGATCCGGCGCAGCAGAGCCGGCGCTTCGTGCGGCCCGAGCCCGCGCGACGCGTCGCGCTCGAGGTGCCGAAACGCCAGGCCGCGTAAGCTCGAGAATCCTGCCGCTTGACCTTCCCGCGATGGGAAGGCTTAACCTCGCCCGACGAGTCGGCTCGAACGGTCGACCGTGTCTACGATGACCAGCGTATCGACCAAGTCCTTCGCGCTCGCGCTTTCGAGGCGGCGCTTCGTCGAAGGGCTCGCCGCCGCGGGCGTCCTGGGCGCCGCGGGACCGCTTCTGCTGCCGCGGCCCGCGTTCGCGAGCACGGGCTATGCCGAGCCGCTCACGGGTAGCGAGATCGACCTCACGATCGCGCGGCATCCGGTGAATTTCACCGGACGAATCCGCGAGGCCGTGCTCGTCAACGGCTCGCTGCCCGCGCCGATGCTGCGTTGGCGCGAAGGCGATACCGTGACGATCCGCGTGCATAACCGGCTCGACGAGGAGACGTCGATCCACTGGCACGGGATCCTGCTGCCCGCGAGCATGGACGGCGTTCCGGGGTTGAGCTTCCGCGGTATCGCGCCGGGCGAGACCTTCGAGTACCGCTTCCGCGTGCGGCAGAGCGGCACGTACTGGTATCACGGCCATTCGGGCTTTCAGGAGCAGCTCGGGCTGTACGGTCCGCTGATCATCGATCCGCGCGAGCCGGAACCCTTCTCGTACGATCGCGACTACGTCGTGATGCTGTCCGACTGGACCGACCGCGATCCGTTCGCGCTCTACAAGCTACTGAAGAAGCAGTCGCACTACTTCAACTACAACCGCCGCACCCTCGGCGACTTCGTCGACGACGTGCGCGGCGAAGGCTTGAAGCGCGCGGTCCGCGACCGCCTCGACTGGGCGAGGATGCGGATGGCGCCTTCGGATCTCGCAGATATCAGCGCGCATACCGTGCACGGCTACACGTTCCTGATGAACGGCACGCCGCCGGCTGGCAACTGGACCGGTCTGTTTCGCCCGGGAGAGAAGGTGCGGCTGCGCTTCATCAACGGCTCGGCGATGACGTATTTCGACGTGCGGATCCCGGGCTTGCCGATGACCGTCGTCGCCGCGGACGGACAGAACGTGCATCCGGTGACCGTCGACGAGTTCCGGCTCGGCGTCGCCGAGACGCTCGACGTCATCGTCGAGCCGCGCGGCGCCGATGCGTTCACGATCTTCGCGCAAGCGATGGATCGCTCGGGCTACGCGCGCGGGACGTTAGCGGCTCGCGACGGGCTCGCCGCGCCCGTGCCGGAAGTCGACGAAGTCGTGTATCTCTCGATGGCCGATATCGGCCACGGCGGCGATGGACACGACGCGCACGGCTCGGCGGCCGACGCGCAGACGGGAGATCATGCCGCGCACGGCGCGGCCGCGGCGGCTCCGGCCGCCCGCCTCGACGTGACGCATCCGCCGAGCGAGCGCCGCAACCCGCGCGTCGACATGCAGGCGACGGCGCCGAAGGCGAGACTCGACGATCCCGGCATCGGTCTCCGCGGCAACGGCCGCCGTGTGCTGACGTATGCCGACTTGAAGACGCTCGGTGGCGACCCCGACGGCCGAGAGCCGGGTCGCACGATCGAGCTTCATCTGACGGGCCACATGGGACGCTACACGTGGTCGTTCGACGGCGTGCCGTTCTCGCGCTCGGAGCCCGTGCCGTTTCGTTACGGCGAACGGCTCAGGATAGTGCTCGTCAACGACACGATGATGGAGCACCCGATTCATCTGCACGGCATGTGGAGCGACGTGGAGGACGACGACGGCGCGTTCCATCTGCGCAAGCACACCGTGAGCATTCCGCCCGGCACGCGGCGCACGTACCGCGTCACGGCGGACGCGCTCGGCCGCTGGGCTTACCACTGCCACATGCTCTACCACATGGCGGCCGGCATGTTCCGCGAAGTGCGCGTCGAGGCTTGAGGGCGCGCGGGCGTGCGAGCTTTCATCTCGATGGAACGACTTCCGAAGCCTGCATCTCGCGCGCGTTGCTTCCGCGGCGTGGCGTCGCTCGCGATCTGTGCGACGTGGCTTTCGGTCTCGTCGCTCGACGTCGCGGAAGCGCAAGCGACTCCACGCGGCGCCGATCCCGCGCATCACGGCGAGCACGCGGCGCACGAGAGCGCATCGTCCGCACCCGAGATCGATGCCGCCGAGCTCGAAGCCGCGTTTCCGGACCTCGGCGACGACGAGCGGCGGCATTCGATGCACGAGGAGGATCCGTTGAACAGCCTCGTGCTGCTCGATCGGCTCGAGGTTCGCGAGGCGGACCGTGCCGAGATCGTCGATTTCGAGCTCGAGGCGTGGGTCGGCCGAATGCTCGATCGGCTCTGGATCCGTTCCGAAGGGCGGAGGCAGGGCGGCACGACGGAGCACGCGTCGCTCGAGCTGTTGTGGGGGCGCGGGATTGCACGCTGGTGGGATCTCGTCGCGGGCGTTCGCCGCGATCTCGAGCCCGGCCCCGCGGACAGCTGGGCCGCTTTCGGCGTCGTGGGCCTTGCGCCGTATCGCTTCGAGGTCGAGGCGACCGCGTATCTCGGCGAGGGCGGACGCACGGCCGTGCGCGTCGAGGCTCGCCATGAGCTCTCGATCACGCAGCGTCTCGTGCTCGAGCCGGTCGTCGAGCTCGAGGCGTACGGCAGCAGCGATGCCGCAAGGGGCATCGGATCCGGCCTTTCGAGCGGCGAGATCGGCCTGCGACTTCGCTTCGAGCCGAGACGGGAGACGGCGCCCTATATCGGCATCGTGCGCGAGAAGAAGCTCGGCGATACCGAAGCGCTCGCGCGCGCCGAAGGCCGGACGACGAGCGAGACGCGCGTCGTCGTGGGCATTCGCGCGTGGTTCTAGAGCGGCGGGACGCGTCGACCAGGAGCGAAACTCGGGCCGACGTCCCGTTTCGTCATGCGCCGAGCCTCTCGGCGTGCGCCTTCATCGCGCGCGTCAGGTAGTCGCAGAAGCCGGTTGCGAGCTGCTCGTAGCGGGCCTCGAAATCCGGATGGGAGCGGTAAAGATCGGCGAGACCCGCATACGCCGACGGCGGACACGGGCGATCCCACATCGCCGCGACCCATTCCCGATGCCGCTCGAGCACCGGCGCGAGCGCCGGCGAGTCGACCGGAATCTTCCGCCGGCAAGCCTCGGCGAGATCGGTCTCGATCTCCGCGAGCTCCTCTTCGATCCGTGCCTTCTCCGAATCCGTGAGCGCCCCGAGCTTTCTCCGGCTTCGATCGATGTGCTCGCGCATGTTCTCGCCGTAGCGCTCGATCAGCCAGCGCTCGTACTCCTCCTGCTTCTCGGCCGAGAAGCCCTCGTACAGCTCGGCGTGCGTCATGATCCGTTCTCCTTCGCCGTTCCAACCCTCGAGCCGCGTGATCGTGCGATCGATCGTCGCGACGAGACGGCGGTAGCGTTTCGCTTCCGCCTCGAGCCTCGAGCGCTGCGCTTTGAGCGCCGAGAGCCGATCGAAATCGCGCGCGTCGAGTAGCGCCGCGATCTCTTTCAGCGCGAACCCGAGCTCTCGGTGCAGCAGGATCTGTTGGAGCCTGAGCAGCTCGTCCTCGGTGTAGTAGCGGTAGCCGTTCTCCCCCACGTACGCCGGGCGGAGCAGCCCGATCTCGTCGTAGTAGTGGAGGGTGCGGATCGAGACGCCCGAAAGCGCTGCGACCTGCTTCACGGTGTAGTGCCGCATTCGACTCGTCCTCGCGTTCGTCGCCGGGCCGAAACGATAGCGCCTCACGTAACGTGAGGGTCAAGCCGCCCTCAAGTTCCGATCCGAGCGGCCGTTACATGAGACGATGGTTCATTCGAAGGACACTCCGGGCCCGGCCGAGGGCTTGCCCTTGGCCGGCGTGCGCGTGCTCGTCGCGGACGATGCCGCGGCGAACCGCCGTTTTCTCGAATGGTGTCTCGCGCGCGCCGGGGCGAGCGTCGAGACCGTGGCGAACGGCGTCGAGCTGCTCGCGGCGCTGACCGTGCCCGGAGCCCGCGACGCGACGCTCGTCGATCCGCCGCCGGCCGATATCGTGCTCACGGACGTCGAGATGCCGACGCTCGACGGCTTGGCCGCGACCCGGCTTTTGCGCCGGCTCGGCTGCGCGCTGCCGATCGTCGCGCTGACGGCGCGGACGGCGCCCGGCGACGTCGACGACTGCCTCGCCGCCGGCTGCGACGCGTTCAGCCCGAAGCCGATCGACGCCGAGGTCCTGCTCGCGCTCGTACGTGAGCTGGTTCACAACGGGAGCCGCCGCGGCGCATCGAACGGCGCCGACGCGCCGAGCTCGAGCCCGAGGGAATCGCGCACGGGCACGACGCCCGTTCCATTCGGTATCGAAGCGAATGCGGCCGACGCTCTTCACAGCGACTTCGCGGACGATCCCGACATGGCCGAGCTGATCGACGCGTTCGTCGGGAACCTTCCCCCGCACGGTCGCGAGCATCGAGGACGCGCTCGCGTCGAATCGCCTGGACGAGCTCGCCCGGCTCGCGCATCAGGTCAAGGGCGCGGGCGGAAGCTTCGGCTACCCCTCGTTGACCGAGGCCGCGCGCGCCGTCGAGGCCGAAGCGCGCGGGGGAGCCGTGGGCGGCGCGCTCGAGACGAAAGTCGGACGCCTGACGGCGCTTTGCCGGGCGGCGATCCGCGCCCGCGAGCCGTCGTCTTCCGGGTTGCGACACGAGGGAGCGGCATGATCGAGGCGGCCGCACGGGGCATCAGCAAGGTGCTCTTGATCGACGATGCGCCGGAGATTCACGCGCTGTTTCGTGCGCATTTGAAGGCGCTGCCGATCGAGCTCGTGCACGCGTTCTCCGGAACGGAAGGGCTCGACGCGGCGTCGACGCACCGTCCCGCGCTCATTCTTCTGGACTATCAGATGCCGGACATGGACGGCATGACGGTGCTGAAGACGCTGAAGGAGAACGCCGACCTCGCGTCGATTCCGGTGATGCTCGTCACGGGCGCGGACGACCAGAAAACGGTCAGTGAGGCGTTCGCGCTCGGTGCCGCCGACTATATCCGCAAGCCCGTGTGCGCGGCCGAGGTCAAGGCGCGCGTCACCCGCGAGCTTCACACCCAAGCGTTGATGGCCGAGCTCAGCCGCCGCGCGTACCACGATACCTTGACCGGCTTGCCGAATCGCGAGTTTCTCGTGGAGCAGATCGAGCGCACGATCGAGCGCAAGCGGCGCGATCCGGCCTATCACTTCGCGGTGCTGTTCTTCGATTTCGATAGGTTCAAGAACGTCAACGACAGCCTCGGGCACGAGGTCGGCGACAGCCTGCTGATGGAGATCGCGGAGCGTTTCCGCTGCAACCTCCGCTCCGTCGGCACGGTTTCACTCTACGAAAGCAGCACGGTTGCGCGGATCGGCGGCGACGAGTTCGTCGTGCTGCTCGAAGGTCTCTCGTCTCCCGGCGACGCGGAGTCGATCGCGGGCCGACTGCTGGAGGCGTTCGCGCAAGGCTATCAGCTCGGCGAGCACGAGGTGTTCTCAACGGCGAGCGTCGGCATCGTGACGAGCGAGCTCGGCCACGAGACCGTCGCCGCGCTGCTCCGCGACGCCGATACCGCGATGTACGAAGCGAAGTCTGCCGGCAGGGGGCGATACGCGGTATTCGATCGATCGATGCGCATGCGCGTGAAGCGCAAGCTCGAGATCGAAAGCGCGCTGTATCAGGCGATCGAGCAGCAGCAGTTCGTGCTGCACTATCAGCCGATCATTTGCCTGACGACCGGGCGCGTCGAGAGCGTAGAGGCGCTGATCCGCTGGAAGCATCCGGAGCGCGGGCTGCTCTACCCGGATCGGTTCGTCTCGATCGCGGAGGAGGTCGGCTTGATCGTGCCGATCGGCGATTGGGTGCTTCGCGAGGCCGTAAGGCAGTTCGCCGAGTGGCAATCCCGCGGCGCGCACGCGCCGTCGAGCGTCAGCGTGAACCTGGCTCGTCAGCAGCTGCTCGTGCCCCGATTCGTCGAGCGCGTCGAGCAGATCCTCGCGGAGGCGGGCGTCGCCCGTTCCGATCTCTACCTCGAGGTGACCGAGAGCGAGATGATGCGCGACGCGGTGGCGACGACCGCGGTGCTCAAGGCATTGCAGGAGCTCGGCGTCCGAATCCAGATGGACGACTTCGGCACGGGCCATTCGTCGCTCGCATGTCTTCGCGACTTCCCGTTCGACGTCCTCAAGATCGATCGCTCATTCGTGCAGTCGATGGGCGACGGACGCGATCTGATGGCCGTGCTGAACGCGATCATCGAGCTCGCGCACGACCTCGACATGAGAACGGTCGCCGAGGGGATCGAATCGGCGGAGCAGGTCATCAGCCTGCAAGCGCTGAACTGCGACTTCGGGCAGGGTTACTACTTCGCGAAGCCGTTGCCGGCCGAGGAGATTCCGGCGTTTACCGAACGGATGAACACGGGAGTCGCGATGGCAGAGGCGATCCCGGCCGGCGACGTTCCCGTCTTCCGCCGGGTCGGCATCGCCGGACATTGACCGATGAGCGGGAACGGGACGACGCGCGCCGACATTGCGGCCGCGGTGGTCGCGTCGATGAAGCGTTTCGCGATGCTGCCGGAGGTCACGCTGCGGATCATCGAGGTGGTTCGCGACCAGCGGCGCACGATCCGGGAGCTCGCCCGCATCGTGTCGACCGATCCCGCGTTGTGCATGCGAATCCTCAGGGTCGTGAATTCCGCGTTCTACGGCCTTCCCCGGTCCATCGCTTCGATCGAACGCGCGATCATGATGCTCGGCGCGGAGGGCGTGATGAGCATAGCGATCGCCGCGAGCTTCGGGCGCCTCATTCGTAGCGGCGCGTTCGCGAGGGAGCTCTGGCAGCACTCCCTTGCGGTCGCTTGCGCGACGAAGAGCCTCGCGGAGGTCGCGAGGCTCGCCAATTCGAGCGAGATGTTCCTCTGCGGGCTGGTGCACGATATCGGTTTCCTCGTCGAGCTGCGGCACGATCCGGCGGCGTTCGCCGCCGTCGCGCACGAGCGCGCGCGCAGCGGACGCTCGCTCGGTGCGATCGAGGAGGAGACGCTCGGGGCGAACCATGCCGACTTCGGCCGCGAGCTTTGCGACCAGTGGCAGCTCCCGCCCTGGATCGGCGAGGTGGTCGGAGCGCTCGATGCTCCGCTCGAGCTCGAGGGGCCGTCGAGAATCGCGGCGTGCACGGTGAACGTCGCCGATGCGCTCGCGGCGGCGGCCGGATTCGCCTTCCTGCCCGTCCCGGACGAGCGCGCGGCGCCCGATCCCGCCGTCGTCGCCGAGCTCGGTATCGCCGGCCGTGACGTCGACGCGATCGCTGCGGCGATCCCCGAGCTCACTGCGGAGCTCTGCGCGGCGCTCGCGGCCTAGGCGGTTGCGCGGCGCGAATCGGCGCGTCGCCACGCGCACGCCTCCTCGTCAACCGTTCGTGAACGCGAGCGCCCGCACGACGTCGATCAGCTGCGCGGGGAAGATGCCGAGCCAGATCACCGCAACGCTCGCGACGGCGAGCACGACGTGGCCGCTCGGTGCCGCCGCGGCTCGCGCGCCGTCAGGCGTGACGTCGTCGGGCTCGAGATAGAGCGTCACGAGCACGCGCAGGTAGTAGAACAGCCCGATGCCGCTCCCGACGATCACGAGCGCGAGCAGCACCCAGAGCGACGCGTCGATGCTCGCCGCGACGACGTAGAACTTCGCGACGAAGCCCATCGTCAACGGGATCCCGGCGAGCGACAGCAGCATCAGCGAAAAGACGGCGGCGAGCCACGGACGGCGCCAGTACAGGCCGCGGTACTCGCGCAGCGTCTGCGTCTCGCCCTCGACCCCGGACGAGAGGATCGCGACGACGCCGAACGCGCCGATCGAGCTCGCGAGATAGGCGGCGAGGTAGTAGCTCGCCGATTCGATCGCAACCGCGCCTCCCGCGATGAACGCGACGAGGAGATAGCCGATGTGCGCGATCGACGAGTACGCGAGTATCCGCTTCACGTTGTTCTGCAACAGCGCGAGCACGTTGCCGAGGAGCATCGACGCGCCGGCAAGGAGCGAGAGCGCGACGATCAGCGGCCGATAAGCGTAGGCATCGGCCAGCATGAAATAGCGAAGCAGCACGACGAAGACGGCCCCCTTCGACACGGTCGCGAGGAACGCGGTGATCGGCGCCGGCGCGCCCTGATAGACGTCCGGCGTCCAGAGGTGAAACGGCACGAGCGACATCTTGAACGCGATGCCGGCGATCACGAAGCCGAGGCCGCCGGCGATGTACACGCTCGATGCGCTTTCGAGGGGAACGAGCTCCGCGATCCGGGCGAACTCGAGCGTGCCGAGCTCGGTGTAGACGAGCGCGATGCCGAAGAGCAGAAACGCCGACGAGACGCCGCTCAGGATCACGTACTTGAGCGATGCCTCGAGATTCGGTTTCTCGTCCCGCGCGTACGCGAGCAGCGCGAACAGTGAGACGCTGACGAGCTCGATGCCTAGGAAGAGCGACGCGAAATGCGAGCTCGCCGAGAGAACGGCGGCGCCCAAGGCCGCGGTGACGAGCAGAATGCAGAGCTCGCCGACGGATTCGCCGAGGCCTTTCAAGTACGCCGTCGACAGGCCGAGCACCCCGAGCGTGCACGCGACGAGAAGCCCCGTATAGAGGAGCGCCGCGCCGTCGATGCGGATCAGCGGGCTCACGTCGAGCGGTATCACGCGCGCGGCGATCGGCAGCGTCGCGAGCGTCGCGGCGAGAGCGATCGCGGTCGCGCCGGTCGTGACGCGCCGCGACGGCGAGAAGGCCGCGAGCAGCAGCACGACGATCGCGGCGCCGCCGAGCACGACGATCGGCAGCAGCGCGACGAGATGCGCGGAGGTGAACGTCACGGCTCGGCACCTTCGTCGGAAAGCACGGCGGGGACGCCGAGCTCCTCGAGCGTCGGCCTCGCCGCGTCGAAGACCGGTTGCGGCCGAAGCCCGAGCCAGACGAGCGCGACGATCATCGCGGCGGACCACGCCATCTCGCGTCGGTCGAAATCCGTCGCGCGGATCTCCTTTTTCGCCGGTCCGTGGAACGATCGCTGGATCAGCACGAGCGAGTAGACTGCCGCGAAGATCAACCCGACCGCGGCGAGCACCGCGGCGGCCGGCGCGACGGCGAACGACCCGAGCAGCACGAGGAACTCGGCGACGAAGTTCGCAAGGCCCGGCAGCCCGAGCGATGCGATCGCGAAGAAGAGCGCCACGGCGCCCATCCGCGGCAGTCGCAGCCAGAGGCCCCCCATCCTGCGCATGTCCCGCGTGTGCAGCCGTTCCTGAAGCGCGCCGGCGACCGCGAACAGCCCTCCGGTCGAAAGCCCGTGTGCGATCATGCCCATGATCGCACCCTGCAGCGCGAGCTCGTTCCACGCGAAGATGCCGAGCAGGACGAAGCCCAGGTGGCTCACGCTCGTGTATGCGACGAGCCGTTTGAAGTCGACCTGCGCGAAAGCGAGCACGGCGCCGTAGAGAATGCCCGCGACCGCGAGCGCCATGGCGACCGGCGCGATCCGCATCGCAGCATCCGGGAAGAGCGGCACGACGAAACGGATCAAGCCGTAGGCGCCGGTCTTCAGCAGCACGCCGGCCAGGATGATGCTGCCCGCCGTCGGCGCGTCGGTGTGCGCGTCCGGCAACCACGTATGAAACGGCACGGCGGGCAGCTTCACCGCGAACGCGATGAAGAATCCGAGCATGAGCCACATCGCGATATTCGGCTCGAGATCCGTGCCGAGCAGAGCGAAGTAGTTGAAAGTCCACTCTCCGGTTGCGCTCGCGTTGATCCACGCGAGCCCGACGATCGACGCGAGCATCAGCAGGCTGCTCGCCTGCGTGAAGATGAAGAACTTGATCGCCGAGTAGATGCGGTTCTCGTGCCCCCAGATGGCGATCAGGAAGTACATCGGCACGAGCATCACTTCCCAGAGGAAGAAGAACAAGAACAGATCGAGCGCGACGAAGACGCCGACGATGCCGGCGATCGACCAGAGCAGATTCGCGTGGAAGAACCCGACGCGCTCGCGGATCTCGGTCCACGAGCACGCGACCGCGACGATCCCCAGGAACAGCGTCAGCGCGACCATCAGCAGGCCGAGCCCGTCCATCGCGACGTGGAAGTCGATGCCGAAGCGCGGGATCCACGGACGCGCGGCCTCGACGAGCCAGCCCGAGCGCACCGTCGGGTCGATCGCGGGCGCGTTCAGCCAGATCGCCGCGAGCAGCGCGAGATCGGCGCCGAGCGCGAGCAGCGCGATCCAGCGGCAAAGCCGCGCGCTCTGCCGTTCGCCGAGCCACGCGAGCGCGCCTGCGACGAGCGGAACGACGATGAGCCACGCGAGGATCATAGGAGCAGCGCCACGGCGAGCACGATCACGAGGCCCGCGAGCATGCCGGCCGCGTACCAGCGAAGCTCGCCCGTTTGGCTTTCGGCCGCGCCGCGCCACGCGGCGCGAAGACCGGCCGCTACACCCGAATACGCGTCGTCCACCGGATCGCCGCGCAGCGCCGCGGCGATCGCGACGAACGGCTTGACGAAGAGCGCGTCATACGCGCGATCGAAACCCCAGCCGGACGCCCAGAGACGATCGAGCGCCGCGGGCCACGGCGCGCGCTCGCGCACGGCGGGCGCCTTGACGCGCCCGCCGTGCGGGAAGAACAGCCGATACGCGACGACGATGCCGGCGAGCGAGACGATCGCCGCCGTGATCTCGAGCATGACGGCGGCCGTTTCGTTCTCCGCCGTCTCCGCGCGAGGCAGCGCGGTCGACATGAAGTCCGAGAAGGCGCTCGCCGGCGCATCGACGAAGCCGCCGACGATCGAAAGCATGGCGAGCGCTACGAGCGGGAGCAGCAACGCGATGCGCCCGCCGCGCGTGGACTCGCCGCGCCCGTCGACGAGCGCGACGTCGGCCGCGTCGCCGTGCCCGGCCTGCGGTCCGAAGAACACGATGAAGACCGCGCGAAAGATGTAGACGGACGTGACGAAAGCCGCGACGAGACCCGCGAGCCCGAGCAGCGCGCCGCCGCGGTCGAAGGCCCACGCCCCCGCGAGGATCTGCTCCTTGCTGTAGAAGCCGCTCGTCACGAGCGGCACGGACGCGAGCGCCGCGGCGCCGATGAGGAACGTCCAGAACACGGCCGGCAGGCGGCGGCGCAGCCCGCCCATGCGGAAGATGTCCTGCTCGTGATGGAGCGCGAGGATCAGCGCGCCGGCAGCGAGGAAGAGCAGCGCCTTGAAGAACGCGTGTGTCATGAAATGGAAGATCGCCGCGCTCCACGCGCCGACGCCGAGCGCGAGGAACATGTAGCCGATCTGGCTCATCGTCGAGTACGCGAGGATGCGCTTGATGTCGCGTTGCGCGAGCGCGGCGAACGCGGCGCCGAGCAGCGTCAACGCGCCGATCACGGCGACCGCGAGCTGAACATCGGGCGCGAGCGAGAAGAGCGTGTGCGTGCGTGCGATCAGATACACGCCGGCCGTGACCATCGTCGCCGCATGGATCAGCGCGCTGACCGGCGTCGGGCCCGCCATCGCGTCCGGAAGCCACGTCTGAAGCGGAAGCTGCGCGGACTTGCCGACCGCACCCGCGAGCAGCAGCGCGGCCGCCGCCGTCGCGATCCCGGAGCCGACCGCCCAGCTGCTCTCGGCGCGCTCGAGGAGCTCGGCGATCTCGAGCGTGCCGAGCGACGTCGCGAGCAGCAGCAACCCGATCAGCATCGCGGTGTCGCCGGCGCGGGTCACGACGAACGCCTTGCGCGCCGCGTAGCCGTTCGCGGGATCCTTGTACCAGAAGCCGATCAGGAGATAGCTGCAGAGACCGACGCCTTCCCAGCCGAGATAGAGCAGCAAGAGGTTGTCGGCGAGCACGAGGACCAGCATCGCCGCGGTGAACAGATTCATGTACGCGAAGAAGCGGCTGAATCCTTCGTCGCCGGCCATGTACGCGGTCGAGTAAAGATGGATCAGGAAGCCGACGAGCGTGATCACGAGGATCATCACGAGGGACAGCGCGTCGAGGTGCAGCCCGAAGCGAAGCACGAGCCGATCGGATGCGATCCACGTCGCGATCCCGGAGCGCACCGTGTCGCCGTCCGATGCGAGGAAGCCGCTCGCGACGAGCAGCGCCGCGACGGCCGAGAGCCCGACGGAGCCGGCGCCGATCACCGCGACCGTGCGCGCCGAGAGCTCGCCGCGCGTCACCATCAGGATCGCGCTTCCCGCGAGCGGCAACAGCGGAACGAGCCAGAGCATGTCGAGCATCGGCTAGCCCCTCATCTCGCTGACCGCGTCCGCGTCGAGCGACTTGAAGCGGCGGAAGACCTGCATCAGCAGCGCGAGCGCGATCGACACCTCCGCAGCGGTCAGCGTCAGCACGAGAATGAACATCACCTGTCCGTCGGCCGCGGCCCAGCGCGCGCCGGCGGCGATGAACGCGAGCGCGGTCGCGTTCAGCATGATCTCGATCGAGAGCAGCATGAAGATCAGGTTGCGCCGCACGAGCACGCCGATCAGACCGAGGCCGAACAGGATCGCGGCGAGAAGCAGCGCATGCTCGATCGGCACCGCGGTGCTCATTCGCCTTCTCCGTCGTGGGCGAAGACGCTCGCCGCGGTCGCCTCGACGCGTTGCGGCGCATCCGCGCCTGCTGCAACCGGCTCGCGTTCGGCGCTCGACGTGCGTTCCGCCGTTCGCTCGTCGAGGATGCGGCCGATCCGATACGCGCCGACGAGGCCCGCGAGGAGCAGCATCGATGCGAGCTCGACCGCGAGGAGGTACGGCCCGAAGAGTCTCGCGGCGACTGCCGCGGCGCCGACCGGCTCGCCG
>Ga0207873_1000387_pt1 | contig 48800 bp, 43 predicted proteins | sample BGWIniCompost_FD_187373 | JGI IMG/M metagenome (GOLD analysis project Ga0207873, IMG submission 187373) | Cellulose adapted compost microbial communities from Newby Island Compost Facility, Milpitas, CA, USA - BGW Initial Compost (SPAdes)... ...
CGGCGGATCAGCCGCAGCGCCTCGATGCCGATCTGGATGTGGGTGTCGACGAAGTGCTCGGTGACCTTGCGGTCCGAGGCCTCGGTCTTCACGCCCTCGGGCACCATCGGCTGGTCGGAGACCAGCAGCAGCGCGCCGGAGGGAATGCTGTTGGCGAAGCCGGCGGCGAAGATGGTTGCCGTCTCCATGTCGATGGCCATGCAGCGCAGCTTGCGCAGGTAGGCCTTGAACTCCTCGTCGTGCTCCCAGACCCGGCGGTTGGTGGTGAACACCGTGCCGGTCCAGTAGTCGTGGCCGAGGTCGCGGATCATGGTCGAGACCGCGCGCTGCAGGGCGAAGGCCGGCAGCGCCGGCACTTCCGCCGGCAGGTAGTCGTTGCTGGTGCCCTCGCCGCGGATGGCGGCGATGGGCAGGATCAGGTCACCCAGCTGGTTCTTGCGCTTTAGGCCGCCGCACTTGCCCAGGAACAGCACCGCCCTGGGCGAGGTGGCGCTGAGCAGGTCCATCACCGTGGCGGCGTTGGCGCTGCCCATGCCGAAGTTGATCATGGTGATGCCGTCGGCGGTGGCGCTGGGCATGGGCCGGTCCTGGCCGCGGATCACGCCACCGGTCAGGCGGGCGAAGGTGTCCAGGTAACCCCCGAAGTTGGTCAGCAGCACGTAGTCCCCGAATTCCTCCAGCGGCACGCCGGTGTAGCGGGGCAGCCAGTTGCTGACGATTTCCTGCTTGTCCTTCATGTCTTCTCCTTCTTTTTTCTTGTTCTTCTGTCTACAGCCCCGCCATTCTCGCACGGCCCACCCGAACCATGACCGACCGGGCTTGGCAGCGGCCCCCGGCTGTGGCTAGGGTGGCCGGACCTCCGGGGGAGCCCGACATGACACCGACACTGAAGACCCGCCTTCTCGCCCTGGCCCTGGCGGCGACGCCCCTGTTGGCACCGGCCGCCGATGCCAGGACGCTTACGCCTGTCTACCCCAGCACCTACGAAGCCGTCCCCTCCGGCCCGGTGCTGGTGCGTGGCGCCACCGTGCTGACCGGTGACGGCCAGCGCCTCGAGAACGCCGACGTGCTGATGCGCGACGGCCGCATCGCCGCGGTAGGCCGTGGCCTGAACGCCGGCGATGCCACCATCGTCGACGGCAGCGGCAAGTGGGTGACGCCCGGCCTGATCGACGTGCACTCGCACCTGGGCGTGTATCCCGCCCCGGGCGTGAACGCGCACAACGACGGCAACGAGATGACCAATGCCGTGACCGCCCACGTCTGGGCCGAGCACGGCGTCTGGCCGCAGGATCCCGGCTTCGGCGCCGCCCTGGCCGGCGGCATCACCACCATGATGGTGCTGCCCGGCTCGGCCAACCTTATCGGCGGCCGCGGCGTGGTGCTGAAGAACGTGCCTGCCACCACCGTGCAGGCGATGAAGTTCCCCGATGCCCCGCACGGCCTGAAGATGGCCTGCGGCGAGAACCCGAAGCGGGTCTACGGCAGCCGCGGCCAGGCGCCGATGACGCGCATGGGCAACATCGCCGGCTACCGCGCCGCCTTCATCGAGGCGCAGAAGTACCGCGAGGCCTGGGATCGCTACAACGAGGCCCAGGAAGGCCGCCGCGGCAAGTCCGGCAACGGCGAACCGCCGCAGCACGACCTGCGCCTGGAAACCCTGGCCGGTGCCCTGCGCGGCGACATCACCGTGCACATCCACTGCTACCGCGCCGACGAGATGGCGCAGATGATGGACCTGGCCAAGGAGTTCGGCTTCCGCATCGCCGCCTTCCACCACGGCGTGGAGGCGTACAAGCTGGCCGACACCCTGGCCGAACGCGGCATCTGCGGCGCCCTCTGGGCTGACTGGTGGGGATTCAAGATGGAGGCCCTGGACGGCATCCAGGAGAACCTCGCCCTGGTGGACCGGCCGGCCAACAGCTGCGCCATCGTCCATTCCGATTCGCCCGAGGGCATCCAGCGCCTCAACCAGGAAGCCGCCAAGGTGATGGCGCGCGGCGAGGCCGTGGGCCTGAAGCTGCCGCCGGAACACGTGATCCGCTGGCTGACATCGAACGCCGCCCGCGCCCTCGGCATCGCCGACCAGGTCGGCACGCTTGAGCCGGGCAAGATGGCCGACGTGGTGCTCTGGAACGGCAATCCCTTCAGCGTCTACGCCAAGGCCGAGAAGGTCTGGATCGACGGCGCGCTGCTGTACGACCGCGACGACCCGGCCCGCCAGCCGGTCAGTGATTTCATGCTCGGCCAGGAGGTGTCGCCGTGAAGCGCCTGTTCGCCATTGCCTTCGCCTGTGCCCTGGCCCTGCCGGCCGCGGCCCAGGACCTGCTGATCCGCGGCGCCACCGTGCACACCGCCGATGCCGCCGGCACCCTGAAGGACCACGACGTGCTGGTGCAGGGCGGCGTGATCCGCGCCATCGGCCCCGGCCTGCAGGCGCCGGCCGGCATCATCGTGGTCGAGGCCCAGGGCCGGCCGCTGACGCCCGGCCTGTTCACCGGCCTCAGCGGCCTGGGCGTGGAGGAAGTGTCCGGCGAGAGCGCCACCGTCGACGCCAACCTCGCCCTCGGCACCCTGGTGCCGCCGCATGAGGCCACCTGGCGGCCGGAGTTCGACCTGGACCTGGCCTTCAATCCGCGCTCCATGGTGATTCCGGTGGCCCGCGTCGAGGGCCTGACTTTCACCGTGCTGGCGCCCGGCTCCACCACCGGCGGCAGCCTGCTGGCCGGCCAGGGCAGCGCCTTCGTGCTGGACGGCAGCCCGGCGCCGCTGGCCGGTACCCGCAGCCTGTTCGTCAACCTCGGCGGCGATGCCTCGCCGCTGTCCGGCGGCAGCCGCGCCGGCCAGTGGATGCTGCTGGAGCAGGCCGTGTCCGACGCCCGCAACGGCAGCGACGAACTGCTGACCCGGGCCGGCCGCGCCGCCCTGGCGCGCTACCTCAATGGCGGCCGGGTGGTCTTCCATGTGGACCGCGCCGCCGACATCCGCCAGACCCTGGCCTTCGCCCGCCGGCATGGCCTCCGCGCGGTGATCGCCGGCGGCGCCGAGGCCTGGCAGGTCGCCGACGAGCTTCGTGCGGCTGACGTGCCGGTGCTGCTCGACCCGCTGCTCAACCTGCCCTACGACTTCGACCGCATCGGCGCCCGCATGGACAACGCCGCCCTGCTGCACCGGGCCGGCGTGACGGTGGCCTTCAGCCAGACCGGCGACGCCACCCACAACGCCCGCAAGGTGCGCCAGCTGGCCGGCAATGCCGTCGCCGCCGGCCTGCCCTGGGAAGCCGGCCTGGCCGGCCTGACCTCGGCGCCGGCGCGCATCTTCGGGATCCGCGACCGCGGCCGCATTGCGGTCGGCCAGGTGGCCGACCTGGTGCTGTGGAGCGGCGATCCGCTGGAGGTCACCAGCCTGGCCCAGCAGGTCTGGCTGGCCGGCAAGCCGATGCCGATGCGCTCGCGCCAGACCGAACTGCGCGACCGCTACCTCGCCCCGGCCGGCGACCTTCCCCGCGCCTACGTGAAGTAGCCCCCGATGACGCCCGACCCCGGTTTCCCCACCGGGGTCAGAGTAAAGGGTCAGAGTAAAGGGTCTGACCCCGGTTGTTGGCGGGGGGGTTTTCTCGGGGCGCGCCTTGCGCTTCACTGGGCACCTGCCCCGGCCCGGAGGGCCCATGGACGGCACGCCCCTCCATCGCCCGCTGCATGTCCATCACCAGGACGATGCCCTGGGCCGCTGGACCGTGGCCTGGCGGGCGCCGCCGCCGGGCCTGGCCGGGATCGCCAGCCTGCTCTGGTACGGCGAAGGACGGGTGGCCTACCAGCGCGACCGCATCCTGCCCTCCGGCGGCAGCCAGCTCCTGATCAACCTCGGGCCCACCCAGTACCGCATCGAACCCGGGCCGCCGGAGCGGCGCGTTCCCTTTCGCGATGTCTGGTATTCCGGCCCGCACCAGGGCCCGATCGACACCGAGGCGCCGCACGGCAATGCCCTGTTCGGGGTCGCCTTCGATGCCGCCGGCGCGCGTCCCTGGCTGGGCGTGGATGCCGATGCCCTGGTCGATCGCGTGCTGCCGCTGGAGGACCTGATCGGCCGCGAAGCCCTGCTGCTGCGCGAGCGCCTGCTGGAAACCCGCGCCCTGGAAGCGCGCTTCGCCCTGGTGGAAGCCTGGTTGCTGGCGCGCCTGCAGCCACGTTTCGAACCTTCGCCGCTGGTGTGCTGGGCGCTGCAGCGTATCGAGGCCAGCGCCGGCCGGTTGCCGGTGGAAACGCTGGCACGCGAGGCCGGCGTCAGCCGCAAGCACCTGGCCGTGCTGTTCCGCCGCCAGATCGGCCTGGGCATGAAGAGCCTGGCCCGCCTGCACCGATTCCGTGCCGCCACCGCCCTGCTGGCCGGTCGCGAGCAGGTACCCTGGGCGGAACTGGCCGAAGCCTGCGGCTACTACGACCAGTCGCACCTGGTGCGGGAGTTCCGCGACTTCTCCGGCCTGACGCCCGGCCAGTTCATCCGTCACGCCATGGCCGACGGCAGCAGCCTGGTGCTCAGGTAACGAATTTCCAAGACGCCCGGCCCCGGGGGCGGCAGACTGGGGCGCATCCGCAGCAACCATCAGGGGAGACGGCAATGGAAGGATTCAACATCTGGGCCATCCTGACCGCCGCGGTCGCCAGCTTCGTGCTCGGCGGCGTGTGGTATTCGCCCATGCTGTTCGGCAAGGCCTGGCAGCGCGAGGTCGGCCTCAGCGACGAAGAGCTGGCCAAGGGCAACATGGCGGTGATCTTCGGCTCGACGCTGGTGCTGTGCTTCATCGCCAGCTTCGTCTTCGCGATGTTCCTTGGCCCGCGGCCGCCGCTGGCCCTGGGCCTGGGCGCGGGTTTCTCGGCCGGCCTGTGCTGGGTGGCATCCAGCTTCGGCATCAACTACATGTTCGAGCGCAAGAGCTTCAAGCTGTTCGCCATCAACGGCGGCTACCATACCCTGCAGTTCACGGTGATCGGCCTGATCCTCGCGCTCTGGCCGGCAAGCTGAGGCACATGCGCTGGTATTTCGATTTCATCTCGCCCTTCGCCTGCCTGGCCTGGCCGCGGGTGCGCGCGCTGATGCGCGGGCACCCGGTCGAGCTGCGGCCGATCCTGTTTGCCGCCCTGCTGGACCGGAACGCGCACAAGGGGCCGGCCGAGATCGCCGGCAAGCGCGAGTTCACCTACCGGCACGTGCTGTGGCGGGCGCGCCAGGCGGGCATGCCGATGCGCTTCCCGCCCGGTCATCCCTTCAACCCGCTGGCGGCGCTGCGCCTGTGCCTGGTCCTGGGCGCGACGCCGGAGGCGGTGCAGGCCATCTTCGACTGGATCTGGATCGAGGGTCGGGCCGGCGACAGTGCCGAGGCGCTGCGGCCGCTGGCGGAGACACTGGGCATCGCCGACATCGAGGCGGCGATCTCCGCGCCGGCGGTGAAGCAGGCCCTGCGTGACAACTTCGAGGCGGCGCTGGCCGATGGCGTGTTCGGCGTGCCCACCCTGGTGGTGCACGGCCAGCCCTTCTGGGGCGAGGACGCCATGGATTTCGCCCTGGCGGTGCTGGAAAACCCCGGCCTGCTGGAGGAGGAAGAATTCCGCCGCGTGGCCAGCCTGCCGGTGGCGCAGTCGCGGATCTGAAGCGCGCGCTCAGCCGCGCGTCGGCGCGGTGGCGGAGTCGGCAACCACCATGTTGCGGCCGCTGTCCTTGGCCAGGTACATGGCGCGGTCGGCACGGTCCATCAGCGCGTCGATGCTTTCCTCGGGGCCCAGGTATTCGGCGGCGCCGAGGCTGACGGTCAGCTCCACCACTTCCTCGCCGACGACCCGGCACTGCCGCTGCACCGCCTGGCGGATGCGCTCGGCGACGGCGATAGCGTGGATGCGCTTGGCGCCGGGCAGCACCACCGCGAACTCCTCGCCGCCGAGCCGGCCCAGCACGTCGCCGCCACGCAGCTCGGAACCGACCACGTTGGCCACCGCCTTCAGGCATTCGTCGCCGACGGCGTGGCCGAGGCTGTCGTTGACCAGCTTGAACAGGTCGATGTCGAAGTACAGCAGCGACAGCGGCCGCTTGTCCTGCCAGGTTTCCTCGGCCAGGCGCTCCAGGCGCTGGCGCAGGGCGCCACGGTTGTAGATGCCGGTCAGGGCGTCCCGTTCGGAGTTGAGCTGGGCACGCTTGGCCTCGGCGCGGGCGTGGTCGCGGTCGTCGAGCAGGGCGCGTACCCGCGTGCTGAGCCGGTTCACCAGCCACAGGCCCCAGATCACCAGGGCCAGGGCGATCAGCAGGGCCGGCAGCGGCAGGCGCAGGCCCAGCCAGGCCAGCACGGGCAGCGCCACCAGGCTGGTGATGACATAGGGGCCCCATTCGGATCGCGGCGCGACACGCTCGCGCAGCACCCACCAGCAACCGGCGAAGGCCGCCGCCAGGCCGAGGGCCAGGCCCAGGCCGAGCCAGACTGCCCACATCAGGCCCTGCGCCACGGCCGGCGGCGCCGACGGCGCAGCGGCGGCGGGCCCGGCCAGCGTCAATGACGCGACCAGGCCGACAAGGCACACAGCGGGGGGCGAACTGCGTTCCATGGCATTCCTACTGTCCCGTACCGGCGACCGGGGCACAAGCATGCCCCCGGATGGCCTCCCGTAACCGCGAACCACCTCACGCTTTGTCGGGCATGACGTTCGTACCGGTGCCGGCACGGCGTTTTCGCCTAGCATCGGGGGCCCGTTCCCCGTTCACGGAGTCGCCATGTCGCCCCGTCCGCTCGTGCTCGCCCTCGGCCTGGTGCTTGCCACCGGCCTGACCGTCCCGCCCGCGCCCGCCGCCGACAGCAAGGAGGCCAAGTGGGATGTCCAGGCCGCCCATGCCGGTGGCAGGACCATCAGCTTCAGCACCGACGAAGGCACCTGGCTGGACCTGGACCTGAGCCCGGACGGCAGGACCATCGCCTTCTCGATGCTGGGCGACATCTACCTGCTGCCGGTCGAGGGCGGCCAGGCCCGGCGCATCACCTCCGGCCCGGCCTGGGACGTGCAGCCGCGCTTCTCGCCCGACGGCAAGGAGATCGCCTTCACCTCCGACCGCGGCGGCGGCAACAACCTCTGGCGCATGAAGACCGACGGCAGCGGCCTGGTGCAGGTGACAAAGGAGGACTTCCGCCTGCTCAACAACCCGGCCTGGACGCCGGATGGCCAGTACCTGATCGGCCGCAAGCACTTCACCTCCACCCGTTCGCTGGGTGCGGGCGAGCTGTGGCTGTACCACCGCGACGGCGGCGCCGGCCTGCAGCTGACCAGGCGCAAGAACGAGCAGCAGGACCTGGGTGAACCGGCCGTCTCGCCGGACGGCCGCTATGTCTACTTCTCCGAGGACGTCAGCCCCGGCGGCGCCTTCGACTACAACCGCAACGTCCACGACCTGATCTACGCCATCAAGCGCCTGGACCGCGAGACCGGCGAGATCCGCACCCTGCTGTCCACGCCGGGCGGCGCGGTGCGGCCGCAGCCCTCGCCGGACGGCAAATCGCTGGCCTTCGTCAAGCGCGTGCGCGAACGCTCGGTGCTGCATGTACTGGACCTGGCCTCCGGCGCGGTGCGGCCGGTCTGGGACGGCCTCTCGCACGACCAGCAGGAAGCCTGGGCCATCTTCGGCCCCTACCCGAACTACGACTGGACGCCGGATTCGAAGGCGGTGGTGATCTGGGCCCAGGGCAAGCTCTGGAAGGTGGACATGGCCAGCGGCCACGCCGCCAACATTCCCTTCCGCGCCGAGGTGAAGCAGACAGTGCTGCCGGCCCTGCGCTTCGAACAGAAGCTGGACGGCGACAGCTTCGCGCCGAAGATGATCCGCGACGTCGCCACCAGTCCGGACGGAAGCACCCTCATCTTCCACGCGGTCGGCCAGCTGTGGCGCAAGGCACTGCCGGACGGCAGGCCCGAGCGCCTGTTCAACGACGACAGCCGCTTCGAATACCAGCCGGCCTTCAGCGCGGACGGCCGCAAGCTGCTGTTCACCACCTGGTCCGACGCGGACATGGGCGCCATCCATGAGCTCGACCTGGGCAGCGGCCAGACCCGCAAGCTCAGCGGCGAGCCGGGCTTCTACTACGGCCCGCGCTATTCGCCCGACGGCAGCCGCATCGTCTACTCGCGCCAGGGCGGCGGCGGCCTGACCGGCAGCCTGTGGAGCGGCGACCGCGGCGTCTACGTGATGCCGGCCGCCGGCGGCGAGGCGGTGAAGGTGGCCGACAACGGCGCCGAACCGCAGTTCTCCGCCGACGGCAGCCGCATCTACTACCTCACCGGCGGCGGCCTGGAGAAGAAGCTGATGAGCGTGGGCCTGCATGGCGAGCGCCCGCGCGAGGTGTTCAACCTCAAGTACGTCAACCACGTCTCGCTCAGCCCGGATGGCCGCTGGGTGGCCTTCACCGAGCTGTTCAACGGCTACCTGGCGCCGCTGCCGGCCACCGGCGGCAGCATCGAGCTGAGCAAGGACACCAAGGCACTGCCGGTGACGTCGCTGGGCACCGACATGGGCAGCTACCTGCACTGGTCGGCCGACAGCCGGCGACTGCACTGGATGGTGGGCGACCGCTACCACAGCCGCGCCATCGACGCCGGCAAGGCCGATGCCGGCGTGCCGGTCGGCCTGACCGTGCCGACCGACCGCCCGGACGAAAGCTTCGCCCTGGTCGGCGGCCGCGTGATCACCATGCGCGATGCCGAGAACCGCGAGGAAGTGATCGAGGATGGCGTGGTGCTGGTGCGTGGCGAGCGCATCGCCGCCGTTGGCCGCCGCGGTGAGGTGGCCATCCCGGCCGGCGCCCGCGAAATCGACGTGAGCGGCAAGACGGTGTTCCCCGGCATCATCGACGTGCACGCGCACGCCGCCCACTTCGGCCAGGGCGTGATCCCGCAGCGCAACTGGGCCTACGACGCCAACCTGGCCTACGGCATCACCACCCTGCACGATCCCTCGGCCACCACCGAGTTCGTGTTCTCGCAGGCCGAGCTGGTCAAGGCCGGCAGGATGGTCGGCCCGCGGATCTTCTCCACCGGCACCATCCTTTACGGCGCCGACGGCGACTTCAAGGCGGTGGTGAACTCGCTGGACGATGCCCGCCGGCACCTGCGCCGGATGCAGGCCAACGGCGCCTTCTCGGTGAAGAGCTACAACCAGCCGCGCCGCGAGCAGCGCCAGCAGATCAACCGCGCCGCCCGCGAGCTGGGCATGCTGGTGGTGGAGGAAGGCGGCAGCACCTTCCACCACAACATGACCATGATCCTGGACGGCGTCACCGGCGTCGAACACAATATCCCGGTGGCGCCGCTGTACCGCGACGTGCTGGAGCTGTGGCGGCAGACCGGGGTGCGCAACACGCCGACCCTGGTGGTCAGCTACGGTGGCCTGAGCGGCGAGCGCTTCTGGTACGCCCGCGGCGAGGTCTGGAACGAGCCGCGCCTGCAGCGCTTCTTCCCGCGCCAGAGCCTGGATTCCAACATCCGCCGCGAACTGGCGCCGGAATGGGACTACTACCACGTGGAGGTGGCCAGGACCGCCAAGGCGCTGCGTGATGCCGGCATCCGTATCCAGATCGGTGGCCACGGCCAGCTGCAGGGCCAGGCCACGCACTGGGAGATCTGGTCGCTGGTGCAGGGTGGCTTCTCGCCCTGGCAGGCGCTGCGCGCGGCCACCATCGACGGCGCCGACTACCTTGGCTTCGCCAGGGAGCTGGGCTCGATCGAGCCGGGCAAGCGCGCCGACCTGGCGGTGGTGGACGGCAACCCGCTGGAGGACATCCAGCGCAGCGACGACACCGTCTACGTGATGGTCAACGGCCGCCTGTTCAACGCCGCCGACATGTCCGAGCTTGGCGGCAAGCGCCGGCCGGCGCCGGAGTTCTTCTGGCAGCGGCACGGCAACGGCCTGCAGATGGGCGTGGAGTACGGTCCGACCGCGCCCTGCCACTGCCCGAAGTCGGCACCGCACCGGCACTGACCGGTGCGGCCCGCACGGCCGCCGCTATTTCACGCGGCGGCCGTGCTTGATCACCATGTCCACCCGCTGCAGCAGGTTGATGTGGCGCAGGACGTCGCCGCGCACGGCGATGATGTCGGCGTACTTGCCCTCGGTGACGCTGCCGTAGTCGGCATCGGCCTTCATCGCCACCGCCGGCCAGTAGGTGGCGGCGCGGATGGCGTCCACCGGATCGACACCGAAGCGGTTCACCCAGACGTCCAGCTCGTTCCAGGTGCTCTGGCTGTGGAACTTCATCGGAATGCCGGAGTCGGTGCCCACCAGCAGCACCACGCCCGACTGCCGCAGCTGCTCGAACTTGCGCCGCAGGGTCGGCTGCCGCTGCGGGGTCTGCTGGAAGTAGGCGATGCGCTCGGGGTACCGCAGCGAGTCGCGGATGTCCTGGATGATGTCCGGCGGCAGGCCTCGGTGCCAGGAGTCGTCGTCGATGAACTCGTGGTTGCGAACCGTGTAGGGGAAGTTGAACAGGCCCTCGACGGTCGGCGTCCAGAACAGGGGCCCGGCGGCCATGTTGGCGGTGCGCTCGGCCAGCAGCTGCATGACGTCGGCCGGGAACTCGGGCGCGGCGGCGAAGCCGGTGTGCTCGAAGCCGTCGACGCCGTGGCGCAGGCCACGCCGCACTTCCTCCGGCCGGTGTGCGTGCGCGATCACCGGCAGGCCGTGCCGGTGCGCCTCGTCGACCACGGCGGCGACCTCGGCGTCGCTCATCTGGTCCTGGTCGATCAGCTTGATCACGTCGACGCCGGCCTGGGCCAGCCGGCGCACCTTGGCGCGGGCGTCGGCCGGCGAATCCACGCCCCAGCGGAAGGCCTCGGTGCCCGGATAGGGCTTCTTCTGGATGAAGGGACCGGAGATGAACAGGGTCGGCCCCGGAATCTTGCCGGCGCGGATGGCCTCGCGCACGGCGATGCTGTCATCGAGCGGACCGCCAAGGTCGCGGGCGCCGGTGATGCCGGCCATCAGCAGCTGTTCGGCCGAGGCCGGCATGATCACGTCGCGCTGCCGGTCCATGTAGGTGCGGTCCCAGTGCGCGTAGTCGGCGTGGCCGTTGATCATCAGGTGCACGTGCATGTCCCAGAGGCCGGGCAGCACCGTCATGCCTTCGGTGGAGATGACCTCGGCGTCGGCGGGAATGGCCAGGCTGCCCTGGCGGCCGACGGCGACGATGCGCTCGCCCTCGATCAGGACCACGCTGTCATGGATCGGCTCGCGCAGGGTGCCGTCCACCAGGGTGCCGCCCACCAGGGCCAGTTTCGCCGCCAGCGCCGCCGGCGCCAGCAGCATCAGAAACGTCATGGCCAGCAATCTCGTCCGCATGTCCTTCCCTCCCCGTATCGGTCCGGCGATGGTAGCGTGAGCGCAGTCCCTGTCACCGCGCCGGAGGACCCATGGCCATCCGCTACCTGCTCCGTCTCCCCGACCCCGCCCAGGCCCGCGGCGCCGAGCCCCGCCTGGCCTTCCGCGCCGAGGGCGCCGACGGCTTCGCCGAGGAACTGCAGGACGCGCTGCGCCGGCCGGACCTGTTCCTGCGCTGGCGCGCGCTCCAGGACGAACCTGAGAACATCGACGAGGCCCTGGGCGTCACCGATCCGGACGCCGTGGTCACCGGCGAGCAGGACGACCTGGCCATCCGCCTGGAAGTCCGCACCACCCTGCCTTCCTCGGTCCTGCGCCACCGCCTGAACATGCTGGCGGGCAAGCACTGGGAACTGCGCGACGTGCGCTGATCACGGCCACCGGCCAGCCGCGCCGGCGCCTCAGCCGGTGTTCTGGATGCCGGCGGCGATCCCGTTGACCGTGGCCACCAGGGCCCTGAACAGCGGCCCGTCCTCGGGCCGGCCCTCGGCCCGCCAGCGCGCCAGCAGATCGGCCTGCAACAGGCTGATCGGATCGACGTAGGGATTGCGCAGGCGGATCGAGGTGCTCAGGCGGAAATCGCCGGCCAGCAGGCGCTCGCTGCCCTTGAGCGCCAGGATGGTTTCGCGGCTGCGGTGGAACTCGGCGGCGATGACCGGGAAGAAGCGGCCGTGCGCCGGCGACAGCCGTGAATAGATTTCGAAGATGTCCAGGTCGGACTTGGCCAGCACCATTTCCACATCGTCCACCAGGCTGGCGAAGAAGGGCCAGTCGCGGGCCATCTCGGCCATCGCCTCCTGGCCGAAACGTTCGATGCCCCAGGCCAGGCCGCTGCCCACGCCCAGCCAGGCGGTGAGGCCGCAGCGGCATTGCGACCAGGCGAACACCCAGGGGATCGCCCGCAGCGACTGCACGCCGCCGGCCTGGCCACGCTTGCTCGGCCGCGAGCCGATCCGCAGGCGCTCGATCACATCGATCGGCGTGGCGTCGCGGAAGTAGTCGACGAAGCCCTCGGTCCCGTACACCAGGCCGCGGTAGAAGCCACGGGCGGCCTGCGCCACCGCCGCCGCCATCTCCCGCCAGCAGGCCTCGCGCGGTTCCGGCGGCCGCGGCCGCAGGCTGGCACGCAGCACCGCGCCGGTGGCCTGTTCGAGGTTGCGCAGGGCGATGGCGCGGATGCCGTACTTGCGGTGGATGACCTCGCCCTGTTCGGTCAGGCGCAGGTAACCGTCCACCGAGCCGCGCGGAGCGGCGATCACCGCCCGCTCGGTCTTGCCGCCACCGCGCGAAAGCGAGCCGCCACGGCCGTGGAAGAAGGCGATGCGGATGCCGGCCTCCTTCGCCAGCGCGGTCAAACGCACCTGCACCTGCTGCAGGGCCCAGCGCGAAGCCAGCAAGCCGCCGTCCTTGGCGCTGTCGGAATACCCCAGCATCACCATCTGCCGGTCGCCGCGCCGGCGCAGGTGTTCGCGGTAGGCGGGGTCGGCCAGCAGGGAGCGCAGGGTATCGGGCGCCGCGTCCAGGTCGTCCACCGTTTCGAACAGCGGCGCCACGTCCAGGGGAACGCCGCCGGCGCCGTCATCCAGGCCGCCGAGCCGGGCCAGGGCCAGCACCGCCAGGGCATCGGCGGCGCTCCGGCTCATGCTGATGATGTAGGGGCCGATGGCACGGGCGCCGTAGTGCGGCAGGGCCTCGGCGACGGTGCGGAACACCGCCAGCACCCGCTGCGCCGCCTCCGCCGACGGCGCCGGCACGCGCGGCGCCGCCAGCAGCTCGCGCAGGCGCTGCGCGCGCGCGCTCCAGTCCCGTTCCGGCCAGGCCGGATCTTCCAGCAGGGCCGCCAGGGCGGCGTCATGCGCGCTGGATTCCTGGCGCAGGTCCAGGGTGGCCAGGTGGAAGCCGAAGGCCTCGGCGCGGCGGCGCAGCCGGCGCACGGCGAAGGCGCCGGCATGCTCGCCGCGGTGCGCCGCCAGGCTGGCCTCGATCAGGCGGATGTCGGCGATGAACTCGCCGGCGTCGTGGTAGCCGGCCGCATCGCCCTCGAGGGTGGCATCCAGCCGCGCCGCCATCAGGGTGGCGAAGCGGCGATAGGGCATGTCGGCGTGGCGCAGGCGGATCGCCGCGGCGGCATCGGGCAGGCGGGCGGCGTAGTCCTGCAGGCGTTGCAGAAGTTCGGGAGCGAAGCCGACCCGGTCTTCGGTCTGGCTCAGCAGGGAGCCCAGCCGGCCGAGCTCGGCCCGGTACAGGCCCAGGACCAGTTCGCGCTGCCGGGCCAGGGTGGCGGCGATGGTGTCGGCGCCGGCATTGGGATTGCCGTCCATGTCGCCGCCGACCCAGGAACCGAAGGACAGCAGCGGCGGCAGGGCGATATCCGGCACGCCGGCGTCGGCCAGGGCGCGCTCGAGGTCTTCGTGGAAGACCGGCAGCACCCGGTACAGCACCTCGGCCAGGTACCAGGCCACGTGTTCGAGCTCGTCGCCGACGGTGGGCTTGGCTGCCGGCGTTTCCGCGGTCTGCCAACCGGCGCTCAGGGCCATGCGCATGCGTTCGATGGCGGCCTCGCGCTCCTGCGGGGTCAGGCCGCGGTCGATATCCTGGACCAGGCAGCGCACCAGCTCGCTTTCCTTTTCCAGCAGGGCCCGGCGCACTGCCTCGGTGGGGTGGGCGGTGAACACCGGCTCGATGCGCAGGCGGGCCACCGCGGCGGCGATCTCCGCCGGCGATACGCCCTCGGCCCGCAGCCGGCCCAGCACGTCGTCCAGGCCGCCGGGCTGGGGCGGGCCCTGCAGACGCTGGTAATCGCGGCGGCGGCGGATCCGGTGCACGCGCTCGGCCAGGTTCACGGCGCCGAAATAGGTGGCGAAGGCCCGCACCAGAAGCTCGGCCCGGTCCAGGGGCAGGCCGCGCAGGCGTGTCGCCACCTCCGGCAGCGGCGCCCCGGCTTCCCGGCGCCGGATCGCCGCCACCCGCAGCGCCTCCACCTCCTGCAGGAAGGCCGGAGAAACCTGCTCGGCCAGGATCTCCCCGACCAGGGCGCCCAGCCGGTTCACGTCCTCGCGCAGCAGGTCGTCGGTAGGCGGAAGCTCGACCTCGCGCACTTTGTCGGCGTCGTCAATCACCCGCACAGCCTAACCCCAGTTGCCGCGGGATAGGGTTTGGCCTGCGTCGCTAGTAGGCGAACTCGCGGAAGACCGGATCCACGCTGCCCTTCCAGGGCCCGTGGAAGAGTTCCAGCTTGCGTTCGGCCGGCGTCTGGTTGGCCTGGGCGAATTCGATCAGCGGTTCCAGGAAGACCGCCTCGGTGGCGCCGCTGTCGTTGCGGCGGTTGCGCCGGGCCAGGCCGTGGCCGGCGATCTTCAGCACCTCCAGCGCCAGCTCGCGCACGGTGGCGCCGCGGAAGGGCAGCTTGAAGCCGTGCCTGGGCACGCCGTCGCGCAGGGCGTGCCGCTCTTCCATGTTGAAGTCCTTGACCAGGTCCCAGGCCGCGTCCAGGGCCGCGTCGTCGTAGAGCAGGCCCACCCACAGCGCCGGCAGGGCGCAGATGCGGTTCCAGGGGCCGCCGTCGGCGCCGCGCATCTCCAGGTACTTCTTCAGCCGCACTTCCGGGAAGGCGGTGGTCATGTGGTCGGCCCAGTCGCGCAGGGTCGGCAGCTGGCCCGGCAGCTCGCCCAGCTCGCCGCGCAGGAACTTGCGGAAGCTGCGGCCGGCCAGGTCCAGGTACTCGCCGTTGCGGTAGCTGAAGTACATCGGCACGTCGAGCAGGTAGTCGACATAGCGCTCGAAGCCGAAGCCGTCCTCGAAGACGAAATCGAGCATGCCGGTGCGGTCCGGATCGGTGTCCGACCAGACGTGCGAGCGGTAGCTGAGGTAGCCGTTCGGCCTGCCTTCGGTGAAGGGCGAATCGGCGAACAGCGCCGTCGCCACCGGCTGCAGGGCCAGGCCGACCCGGAACTTGCGCACCATGTCGGCCTCGTCGGCGAAGTCGAGGTTGACCTGCACCGTGCAGGTGCGGGTCATCATGTCCAGGCCGAGCTTGCCGCGGGTAGGCATGTAGCGGCGCATGATCCGGTAGCGGCCCTTGGGCATCCAGGGCATGTCCTCGCGCGGCCACTTGGGCTGGAAGCCCATGCCGAGGAAACCCAGGCCAAGCTCGTCGCCGACCGCCTTGACCTCGCGCAGGTGGCTGCGGGTCTCGCAACAGGTCTGGTGGATGGTTTCCAGGGGCGCGCCGGAGAGTTCCAGCTGGCCGGCCGGCTCCAGCGTCACCGAGGCGCCGTCCTTGGACAGCGCGATCAGCTTGCCGTCCTCGACGTAGGGTTCCCAGCCGTAGCGGGTCAGGCCCTGCAGCAGCGCGCCGATGCCGCGCTCGCCTTCCCAGGTCGGCGGGCGCAGGTCGTCGAGGCGGAAGCCGAACTTCTCGTGCTCGGTACCGATCCGCCACTCGGACGCCGGCTTGCAGCCGGCCTCGAGGTACTCGACCAGCTCGCGCCGGTCGCTGATCGGGCTGTCCTTGGCGCTGCTGGGTCCGGACACGGGGTCTGCCTTGGGTACCATCACGAAGATGCGAATGCTAACCCGCGCCCTGCCTTCCGGCGTCCTGCTGGCCGCCCTGCTCTGTTCCGGGGCGGTGATGGCCGGCGCCGGCCGGCTGGAACGTGGCAACGGTCCCGAGCCCTCCACCCTGGATGCGCACCGCTGCCCGGAGGTGGCCTGCGCCAACATCCTGCGCGACCTCTACGAAGGCCTGGTGGCCGAGGACGGCGCCGGCCGGCTGATCCCGGGCATGGCGGAAAGCTGGGAGGTCTCGGCCGACGGCCGCACCTGGACCTTCCGCCTGCGGGAAGGCCTGCGCTGGTCCAATGGTGAGCCACTGGACGCCGGTCAGATCGTCGCCTCCTTCCGGCGCGCGCTGGAACCGGCGACGGCCGCGCCCTATGCGCATCATTTCGAAGCGGTCGGCGACATCGCCGCGCCGGACCCGCGCACGGTCGTGTTCCGGCTCGAGCGCAGCCTGGACCTGCCGCGCCTGCTGCTGTTGCCCATCGCCTACCCGGTCTACCTGCCGGCCCTTGAGCAATACGGCGCCCGCCATACCCGCCCGGGCCGACTGGTCGGCAATGGCGCCTACCGGCTCAAGGACTGGCTGCCGCAGGCGCATGTGCAACTGGAGCGGAATCCCTACTTCCGCGAACCGGCGCCGATCGCCGAGGTGCGCTTCCACGTCACCGAGGACGCCGCCAGCGAACTGCGCCGCTTCGAGGCCGGCGACCTGCACATCACCGAGACGGTGCCGCCGCAGCCGCTGGCCTCGCTGCGCGAACGCTTCGGCGAGCAGCTGCGCATCAGCCCCTACCTGGGCAGCTTCTGGCTGGGCCTGAACCTGCGCCGGCCGCCGCTGCGCGACGAGCCGCTGCTGCGCGAGGCCCTGTCGCTGGCGGTGGACCGCGACATCCTCACCCGCCACGTCACAGGCCTGGGCGAGACGCCTGCCTTCGGCGTGGTGCCGCCGGGCATCGCCGGCTACGAGCCACCATCACCCGGATGGGCGCAGGGCACGCAGGCCGAACGCGAGGCCCGCGCCCGCGCGCTGTATGCACAGGCCGGCTATTCGCGCGAACGGCCGCTGGAACTCGAGCTGCGCTACAACACCTCCACCCCGCACCGGCGCCTGGCCCTGGCGGTGGCGGCGATGTGGCGCGAAGTGCTGGGCGCGCGCGTCACCCTGCGCAACGAGGAATGGAAGGTCTTCGTCGGCAACCGCCGCCAGGGCGTGATCACCCAGGCCTTCCGTGGCGGCTGGATCGCCGACGTCGATGATGCCCGCGATTTCCTGCAGCTGTTCCAAAGCGGCGGCGCCAACAACTGGAGCGGTTTCGCCGATCCCGGGTTCGATGCGCTGCTGGCGCAGGCCGATGCCGCCGCCACGCTGGAGGAGCGCGCCGCCGCGCTGCAGGCCGCCGAGGCGCGGCTGCTGCAGGCACACGCGCTGGTGCCACTGTACTTCTACACCTCCAAGCACCTGGTGCGGCCGGAAGTCGAAGGCTTCGAGGCCAATCCGCTCGACCGCCACCCCAGCCGCTTCCTTCGCCTGCGCGACTAGAGCGATCGCAGCCAGCGCTCCCAGGCGGTGCGCGATACCGCGTACAGCACGAAATAGCTGAAGCCGGCCAGCAGCGCCACCTTCAGGTGCTCCGTCTCCAGTGGATCGTAGTGCTCGAAGCGAATCTCGCGGCCGGCCAGGCCGAGGTCGGGCAGCAATGCATCGAGGATCACGCCGCCGAAGACGGCAGGCAGGATCAGCAGCAGCGGGCCCAGCGCTTCCAGCCAGTACACCGGCTTCTCGTGCGCGGGCCGGCGCAGGCGCAGCAGGTTGCGCAGCAGCAGCGGCCCCTGCGCCAGGCCCAGCGCCCACCAGTCCGGCATCACCTGCCCACCGGCCGAGGCCACGTAGACCGCCAGCGCGAAGATCGCCAGGTGGCCGAACACGCACCAGAAGATGCCGCGGGCGCCGCGCGGCGTGACCGCGCCCAGCAGGGCCGCCGGGAACCACAGCTGCAGCAGCACCGCCACCACCATGGCCAGCAGCACGCCATCCGGCAGCCAGGGCGCGAACAGCCAGGCCAGCAGGTAGCTGGCGGCCACCGCCAGCTCGCCGCCGGCCTCGTGCAGGACCTGCTGCCGGAAACCCGTTTGCCGCATCGCGCCCTCCCCGGCGCAAGGGTGACAGCGCCGGGCCGCTTGGGCAAAGTCCGCGCATGCCCGCCGCCCGCCTGTTCGCCGCCCGCGCCCTCGAGGCGCTCGTCACCCTGTGGCTGCTGGCGACGCTGTGCTTCCTGCTGCTGCGCGCCGCGCCCGGCGGTCCCTTCGACAGCGAGAAGGCGGTGCCACCCGAAGTCGAGGCGGCGCTGGCCGAGCGCTACCGCCTGGACCAGTCGCTGCCGGCGCAGTACGGACACTGGCTGGCCGACGTGCTGCGCGGCGATCTCGGGCCTTCCTTCCAGTACCCCGACTACACCGTCAACGAACTGCTGGCGGCGGCCTTCCCGATCTCGGTGCTCAACGGCGTGGCGGCATTGGCGCTGGCGTTGGGCCTGGGGATTCCGCTGGGCGTGTGGGCGGCGCTGCGGGCCGGCCGCGTCACCGACCGCGTGCTGATGTTCGGTGCAGGACTGGGCCTGGCGATACCGAAGTTCGTGGCGGCGCCGCTGCTGATCCTGGCCTTCGCCGTGCTGCTGGGCTGGCTGCCGGCCGGCGGCTGGGATGGCACCTGGCGCAGCATGGTGCTGCCGGTGATCGCCCTGGCCCTGCCCAACCTGGCCTACTGCGCCCGCCTCACCCGCGCCTCGCTGCTGGAAGTGCTGGGCGCCGACTACCTGCAGGCCGCCCGCGGCCGCGGCATTGCCGGCGCCCGCCTGCTGCTGGTGCATGCGCTGCGGCCGGGCCTGCTGCCGGTGGTGGCCTGGCTGAGCCCGGCGCTGATCAATGTGGTCAGCGGCTCGGCGGTGGTCGAGCAGGTGTTCGGCATTCCCGGTGTCGGCCGCTACTTCGTCCAGGGCGCGCTCAACCGCGACTACACCCTGGTGCTGGGCGTGGTGCTGGCGATCGGTGCCGCCATCGTGCTGATCAATGCCCTGGTGGACGGGCTGCGGGCCTGGATGGACCCGCGCCTGCGCGGCTGAGCCGGCGCGGTCAGGCCCCGTCGCCGGCCAGGTCCAGCCAGCCGGTCAGCACCGCCCTCGCCTCCTCCACGCCCAGCCGGCTCTCGGCGGAGAAGACCTGGGCGGTGGCGATGTCGCCCAGCTCGCGGCGCACGGCGGCGAGGATCTTCGACTGCTCGCCGCGGCCGAGCTTGTCGGCCTTGGTCAGCAGGCAGTGCGCCGGCAGGCCGCGGGCGGCGGCGTAGTCGAGCATTTGCCGGTCGTAGTCCTTGAGCGGATGCCGGATGTCCATCACCACCACCAGGCCGGCCAGGGACTGGCGTTGCCGGAAATAGGCATCGATCACCTTGCCCCAGGCCTCGCGCATGGCCTCGGGCACCTTGGCGTAGCCGTAGCCGGGCAGGTCCACCAGGTAGCGGCCCTCGCCCAGCCCGAAGTAGTTCAGCGCCTGGGTGCGGCCGGGGGTCTTGGACACCCGGGCCAGGCTGCCCTGGCCGGTGAGGGCGTTGAGGGCGCTGGACTTGCCGGCGTTGGAACGGCCGGCGAAGGCCACCTCCCTGCCCTCATCGGGCGGGAGCTGGCGCAACTGGTGCACCGAGGTCAGGTACTTGGCGCGGGCCAGGGGGTTGGACATGGTCTGGAAGGGGCCTTGACGCGGGCTGGGAGCAACGAGGGGCACGCCGGCGCTGGACCGGCGAGGGCGCCAGCATGGCCGCTCGCGGCCGCCCTGACCAGCCCGGACCCCGTCGCCGTGCGCTTCAATTGACCCTTCCCGGCGGGTGAAGGGATAATCCGCGCCTTGCGTGCGCATGCCGCACCGCCCGATTTCCCACTGAATTTACGAGCGTTCCGGAGCAGCCCATGAAGTTCTCGCGCATCCTCGGTGTCGCCGCCGCCCTGGCCGTGGCCCCGGTCATGGCCCAGGAAGCCGCCACCGTGTCGGCCGCTCCCGAGGCCGATCCGGCCCCGGTGACCACCCTGGAGGCGGACAACACCCCGGCCACCTGGGGCGATGCCACCGCCGGCGCCAGCAAGGCCGCGGTCTGCGCCGCCTGCCACGGCATGGACGGCAATTCCGCCGACCCGCAGTACCCGAAGCTGGCCGGCCAGCATGAGCAGTACATCGCCCGGCAGCTGGCCCTGTTCAAGAGCGGCGAGCGCCAGAACGCCATCATGCTCGGCTTCGCCGCCCCGCTGAGCGCCCAGGACATGCGCGACATCGGCGCCTACTTCGCCAGCCAGAAGGCCATCCCGGGCGTCGCCGACGACACCCTGATCAGCGAGGGCCCGAACGCCGGCCGCAAGTTCTACGAGGTCGGCCAGACCCTGTGGCGCTCGGGCGACGCCTCGCGCGGCATCCCCGCCTGCCAGGCCTGCCACGGCCCGACCGGCACCGGCATCCCGGGCACCTACCCGGCCATCGCCGGCCAGCACGCGCAGTACACCGCGCTGCAGCTCAAGGCCTTCCGTGACGGCCAGGTCTGGGGCCAGGGCGACAATGCCAACGCGGTCATGGCCGGCGTCGCCGGCAACCTGACCGACGAGGAGATCCAGGCCGTGGCCAGCTTCGTCGAAGGCCTGCACCACGTGGCCGACGCGCCCAGCGCCGACGCCCTCGCCCAGGCCACCGGGGAGTAATCCATGAAGCGCCTGCTCCTGACCGCCCTGCTGACCTTCGTCCTGGCCGGGTGCGGCCAGGAGCCCGCCGCGCAGCCGGCCACGCCGGCACCCGAGACCGGCGCGCCGGCCACCCCGGCCGAAGACGCCGCGCCGGCTGACGAGGCCAACGCCACCGAAGACGGCGCCGCCACGGACGAGGAGGCCAGCGACTCCGCGGAGCCGGCCACCGGGGCCGAGGCGTCGGCCGAAGGCAGCGATGCCACCGTCGCCGACGTTCCCCCGCCGAGCGGCCCGCCGCCGCGCGAGGGCGTGGACTTCGAAGTGCTGCCGACGCCGCAGCCGACCTACGGCACCGGCCCGGGCATCGAGGTTGCGGAGATCTTCTCCTACACCTGCATCCACTGCGCCAACCTGCAGCCGCACGTGAACACCTGGAAGGCCAGGCTGCCGGCCGACGTGCGCTTCGTCTACGTGCCGGCCGCGTTCGGCGGCGCCATCGACAATTTCGCCCGCGGCTTCTTCGCCGCCGAGGCCACCGGCCTGCTGGATTCGACCCACGACGCGATGTTCTCGGCCGTGCTGGTCGAGCGCGCCTTCCAGGCGGGGTCGGAGGAGGAGATCGCCGACTGGTACGCCGCCCACGGCGCCAACCGCGAGACCTTCCTGTCGACCATGCGCAGCTTTGCCATCACCGGCAAGGTGAACCGGGCCCGCCAGTTCGGCCTGCGCACCGGCGTCAACGCCACCCCGACCATCATCGTCGCCGGCAAGTACAAGGCCACCGCCACCCGCGATCGCGGCATGGAAGGCCTGCTCAACACGGTGGACTGGCTGGTGGCGCGCGAGCGCGGCAACGCCCCCGAATTCTGAGCGCCGGCATCACGCCAGGCTGAACGAAGGGCCGCGAAAGCGGCCCTTTGCGTGTCCGGCCCCTTGTCCCTGCCGGACCCCGGCCGCACCATGTCGGGCATGAACGCGACACCGGACCGCCTGCGCCTGCTCAGCGCCAATATCCAGGCGGGATCCAGCACGCGCGCCTATGCCGACTACGTCACCCGCAGCTGGACGCACGTCCTGCCCAACGGCAAGCGCCTGAACCTGGACAGCCTGGCGAAACTGGTGCGTGACTTCGACCTGGTCGGCCTGCAGGAAAGCGACCCCGGCAGCCTGCGTTCCGGCTTCACCAACCAGGCCGACTACCTGGCCGAGATGGCCCGCTTCCCCTTCTGGAGCCACCAGCCGAACCGGCGCGTCTCGCGCATCGCCGGCAGCGGCAATGCCCTGCTGAGCAAGCTGGAGCCCTCCGACCTGCTCGACTACGCCCTGCCCGGCCGCATCGCCGGCCGCGGCGTGCTGCTGGCCCGCTTCGGCGAGGGCGAGGATGCCTGGCACCTGGCCATCACCCATCTCTCGCTGGGCGCCCGCTCACGGCAGCTGCAGCTGTCCTTCCTGGCCGAGCTGCTGTCGGACTACCCGCGCCTGGTGCTGATGGGCGATTTCAACTGCGACGCCGACGCGCCGGAGATGCGGCCGCTGTACCGGCACACCGCGCTGGAGCCGCCGCCGCAGCGGATCTGCACGTTCCCCAGCTGGGCGCCGCGGCGCTGCCTCGACCACGTCCTGACCGGCGGTTTCGAAGTGCACGACTACCGCGCCCTGCCCGCCGCCGGTTCCGATCACATGGCGGTGGCCGTCGAGCTTTCGCCGCGCCGCGACTGAAGGCAGCCGGCGCCACTGCCGGCATGTCGCGCCCTCCGGAAAAAGAGGGCCGGCGGATGACCGCCGGCCCAAGCCGTCGCAGGGACAAGAGAATCAGAAGTCGAGCTGGGCCCGCACGTAGTAGTAGCGGCCACCCGGGATGTCATAGGTGGACGCGTCGTAGCCGTTGAGCGAGCAGGACAGGCAGATCGGCGGATCCTCGTCGAAGACGTTGTTGACGCCGAAGGTCACCTGGAAGCCGTCCATCCAGTCGAAGCGGTAACCCAGCTGCACGTCGTGGTAGGTGGTCGCCGGCAGCACGTTGGTGTCGGTCGCCGGGTTGGAGCAGACCGGGAAGCCGCCCGCACCGCTGCAGCTCTCGCGCAGCTCGCTGATGTGGCGGACGCCCCAGGCGGCATTCCAGGCGCCGTGCTTCCAGTCCAGGGTGAAGGTGGAGGTCCACTCCGGAATGCCGCTGTCGGCAACCTCGATGCCCGGACCCTGCGGCTGCGGCTGGCCAGCCGCGCCGACCGCCGAGTACTCGCCGACCAGGGTGTTGCGCCAGGCGGCGGAGAACTGGCCCCAGCGGCTCTGCGGGAACACCCAGATCAGGTCGATGTCCCAGCCGTCGGTCTTGATCACGCCGAGGTTGGTCAGCCGGTTGTTGAAGCCGTTGATGCCGCCGGTGCTGGCGCGGCTGATGCCGTCGCAGTACACCGGGTCCAGGGTCTGCACGCACAGGTTCAGCTGCACCTGGGCGTCGATGGCCTGGATGGCGCCCTCGACTTCATGCCGGTAGTAGGTGATCTCGAAGTCCACCCGCTCGGCCCAGGCCGAATCGGCGAGGAAGGACGGGCTCCAGATCAGGCCCAGCGCGTAGCTGTCGGACTTCTCCGGCTGCAGGTCGGGATTGCCGCCGGTGGTGACCGAGATCTGCGGATTGGGCTGGGTGTAGCCGTTGGGCACGCCCAGCGCGGTGCAGTTGGCCTGGTTGGCCGGCGGTTCGCCGTTCGGGCCCAGCGAGCAGGGATCGACCATCTCGCGGTCGAAGCGGCTGGCCGAACCGTAGAGCTCGCCGATCGAGGCGGCACGCAGGCCCTCGGCATAGCTGGCACGCAGCACCAGCTCGCGGACCAGCTGGAAGCGCAGGCCGACCTTGGGCGTGAACTCGGAAACGCCGGTGGAGTAGTCGGAGTAACGGCCGGCCAGGGTCAGGTCGAGGCGGGTGCCCTGGTCGTTCTCCGCCAGCAGCGGCACGTTGGCCTCGAAATAGACCTCACTGACGTCGTAGTCGCCGCGGGTCGGCAGCGAGGGCACGCCGTTGTAGTGGCCGGCGACGGTCAGCGGGTCAGGCTGGTACCAGCCTTCCAGGCGGCGATGCTCGAGGCCGGCGGCGAAGTCCACCGGACCGGCCCAGTTCTCGAACAGGGTGCCGGAGAGGTTGGCGGTGAACAGGGCCAGCTCGTTCTCGCTGCGGTCCCGCACCACCGGCTGGATCCAGGCCAGCATCTCCGGGGTGATGGTGCCGGGGCCGCCGAAGATGTTCAGCGGCACGCAGCCCGCCACCGCGGCGCAGGCGGCCGGATCGCCCAGGGCCAGGGCGATGTTGAAGATGTTGTAGCTGCCGTAGTTGGTCTGCTCGGCCTTGTTGTTGCTGAAGGCGACGTTGACGTCCCAGAACAGCGAACGCCCGCCGACATCCCACAGGCCCTCGAGGCCGGCGCCCAGGTACCAGGTGTCGACATCCTGGTAGAACTGGCGCGGGCCGCCCTCGACCGGACGGCGGCCGATCAGGATCAGGTTGCTGGAGGAATCCAGGTCGAAGCCGAACGGGTTGTAGGGGTTGAGGGCGGAAATGAAGATGTTGTCCGCCAGCGGATTGCCGGTGCCGGCCTCGGGGCCGAAGAACAGCGGCTCCGGCGCCGCCTGGTTCATCGACTCGCGGCGGTTGTACAGCAGCTTGACGTAGCCGCTGGTGCGCTCGTTGAACTCGAAGCGGAACTGGCCGAAGGCGCCGTAGCGCTCCGACGGCGTCACCAGCAGGTTGTACTGCGCGAAGTTGAAGCGGTCGGCGGTGCCGAAGCAGTGATAGTCGTCGGTGCGGGTGCAGTCGAGGATGCCGCCGTCATAGGTCGGGGCGGAGGCGCCGTCATTGGGCGTGATGTCGTGCACGACACCGGTGTTGGGATCCTCGAAGATGAAGCGGCCGGTCGGCGTGCCGGAGCTGCCGAAGGCCAGGCCGGTGCCCGGCTTCGGGAAGGCCGCCTGGGCACGGTCGCGCGACAGCACCGAGTCCTGGTCGGTGTAGCTCAGGCCGAGGAAGAAGTTGGAACGCGCGCCGGAACGGCCCCAGGCGAAGTCCACGCCCTTGGAGAAGCCGTCGCCCTCGTCGTACTGGCCGAACTGCGTGCGCAGCTGCATGCCCTCGTAGTCGCGGCGGGTGATGATGTTCACCACGCCGGCGATGGCGTCGGAGCCGTACAGCGAGGAGGCGCCGTCCTCCAGCACCTCGATGCGCTCGACGATGGCCAGCGGGATGGTGTTGAGGTCGGTGGCCGCGCCGACGCCGGAGGCGGAGGACTCGTTGACCCAGCGCACGCCATCGACCAGCACCAGCACGCGCTTGGCGCCGAGGTGACGCAGGTCGACCTGCGCCGAACCGGCACCGACGCCGGAACCGTCGGCCGGGAAGCCGAAGTTGCCGCTGGAATTGAACTTGGTGTTGAGCGCCGAACCGGACCCGGTCAGGGCCTGGATGATGTCGCCGATCGAGGTCAGGCCGGTGCGGTCGATGTCCTCGCGGGTGAGCCGCTGCACCGGTACCAGGCCTTCGGCTTCCGAGGTCTTGATGCGGGTACCGGTGACTTCGACGCGATCGAGCGTCTTCACTTCCTCGCTGGCGTCCTGCGCCAGGGCCAGCCCCGGCAGGCAGACCAGCAGCAATGCACTACGGACCGCCTTGCCCAGGCGGGAAACACGCAAGTTGTTCATGTCCTTCCCCAGAGTGAGTTCGAGCCGATGCCGTCCCCCCAACGCATCGACTCCACCCTTGTAAAAAAAGGGTAAAGAACCGGCAAGCCGGAATATCCATAACGGTGTTAGTGAGGCTCACCCGAAGGGAGCCGCGGCAAAACAGGCGCCCGGGCGCACCTCAGCCGAGCAGGACGCTGCTGCCGACCAAGGCCAGGAAGGCGGCGAAAACCCGCCGCAGCGCGGGTCCGGACAGCCAGTGCGCCAGCCGTGTGCCCAGCGGGGCGGTCAGCACCGAGGCCAGGGCGATGCCGATGGCGGCCGGCAGGTACACGTAACCCCAGCTGCCAGCCGGCAGTCCCGCTGTCGGGCCGTGGCTGGCATAGCCGGCGGCGCTGGCCAGGGCGATGGCGACGCCGCAGGCGCTGGAGGTGCCCACCGCCCGGACCGGGCGGACGCCCCGCCAGACCAGCAGGGGCACGGTCATGCTGCCGCCGCCGATGCCGACCAGGGCCGAGACCGCGCCGATGCCGGCGCCGGCCAGGCTGTAGCCGGGGCCGCGTGGCGGGTCGCCGCGTTCGGGCCGCGAACGCGGCCAGTCGGTAGCCATCTGCAGGGCGGCGAGGTAGCAGTAGACGGCGATGAACCAGCGCAGGGATTCGCCCTGCAGGCGGGTTGCCAGCAGGCTGCCCAGCCAGCCGCCCAGCAGCAGGCCCGGCACCAGCCAGGCCACGGTCGGCCAGAGCACGCTGCCACGCAGGTGGTGCGAACGCGCCGAGGACAGGCCGGTGAAGATGATGCTGGCCAGGGCCGTGGCCAGGGCCACGTGCACCGCCTGTTCGGCCGGCACGCCCAGGCCCGGCAGCAGCCAGACCAGGGCCGCCACCAGCACCAGGCCGCCGCCGATGCCGAGCAGGCCGGCGCAGACGCCGGTGAAGGCGCCGAGGGCCAGGAACAGCAGCCAGGACGCGCTCATGCCGTCCGCATCCGCGGGCACGGGGCCGGATCAGGCATGGGCTACACTCACTCGCATGTTCCGCATTCTCCTTTGCCTGTTCTGCCTGGTCCTGGCGGGCCCGGCGGGCGCCGACGACGTGCGGCCGCCCGACCTGAGCCGGCAGCGGCCGGCCATTCTCGAAGCCTTCCGCCTGGCCGAACAGGGAGCGCTCAGCGTACAGGACGTCGCGCGAATCTCCGACCACCCGCTGCGCGGCTGGGTCGAGGCGGTGAACATGCGCCGCCGCCTCGGCGGCGCCCGCAATGCCGACGTGCGCGAACTGCTGCGACGCCTGGCCGGCGAACCTGCCGCCGACTGGCTGCGCAGCGCCTGGCTGGACCACCTGGCCGGGCGCGGCGACTGGAAGACCTTCCTGGCCGAATACACGCCCGCCGGGAACGACAGCGAAACGCGCCGCTGCCAGCACCTGGCCGCGCGCCTGGCCACCGGCGACAACGGCGAGGCCTGGCTGGCCGACGCCCGCGCCCTCTGGCTGACACCACACAGCCTGCCCGATGCCTGCGACGCGCCCTTCAAGACCCTGCAGGCGCGCGGCGGCATCGACAACGAACTGCGCTGGCAGCGCCTGGAGGGCGCCCTGCTGGCCGGCCAGACCGGCCTGGCCCGCTGGCTGGCCAACGGCCTGCCGGCCGAACAGGCGACCCTGGCCCGCAGCTACGCCGATTTCGTCGACGAACCGCACGACCGCGCCAGCGGCTGGCCCAGGGACGCGCGCAGCCGCGCCGTCGCCGCCGAGGGCCTGGCCCGGCTGGCGCGCCGCTCGCCCGACGGCGCCGAAACCCGGCTGGCAGCGCTGGCACCGGCGCTGGGCCTGGAAGACGCCCAGCGCGCCCGCGTGCTCTACGAGATCGCCCTCTGGACCGTCGCCAGCTACCTGCCGCGCAGCGCCGAGCGCCTGGCCGCCGTGCCGGCCTCCGCCTGGGACGAACGCCTGCACGAATGGCGGGTGCGCGAGGCCATGAACCGGCGCGACGATGCCGCCGCCCTGCAGGCCATCCGCGCCATGCCGGCAAAGATGCGCGAGGACCCGCGCTGGCTGTGGTTCGAGGCCCGCCACCTGGAACGCCTGGGCCGGGTCGCCGAGGCGAAGGAGGTGATGGCCCGGGCGGCGCGCCACGCCAGCTTCCACGGCTTCCTCGCCGCCGACCGGCTGAACCTGCCCTACGCCCTCTGCCCGCTGGAGCCGAGCCAGGATCCGGCGCTGCGTGAACGCGTCGCCGGCGAGCCGGGCCTGGCGCGCGCGCTGGAGTTGTTCACCATCGACCAGCTCTCCCTGGCCACCTACGAATGGCGGGCGCTGGTGAAGCTGCTGTCGCCGGAGGAGCGCAAGGTCGCCATCGAGTTCGCCCGCGACGCGCACTGGTACGACCGCGCCGTGTTCTTCATCGGCGACTCGCCGGATGACCTGCGCTACTACTCGCTGCGCTTCCCGCTGCACCACGAGAACGTGCTGCGCCGCGAAGCCAACCGCAACAATCTCGACCCGGCCTGGGTGGCGGCGCAGATCCGCGCCGAAAGCGCCTTCATGCCGCGCGCACGCTCGCATGCCGACGCCCGCGGCCTGATGCAGCTGCTGCCCTCCACCGCCCGCCAGACCGCGGCCAAGCTCGGCATTGCCTACAGCGGCACCGCCAGCCTCTACGACCCGGAAACCAACCTGGTGCTGGGCATCGCCCACCTGCGGCACATGCTGGACGAGTACGGTGTCGCCTATCGGGCCATCGCCGCCTACAATGCCGGGCCCGGCCCGGTCGCCCGCTGGAACCGCGACCGGCCGAACTTCGAACCCGACTTCTGGATCGAGACCCTGACCTACCGCGAGACCCGCGACTACATCGCCCGCGTGCTGGCCTTCAGCGTCATCTACGATTGGCGCCTGGACGGCAAGGCAGTCCCGGTCAGCGACCGGATGCTCGGCCGCATCACCCCCACCGGCAGGCGCAAGGAATTCGCCTGCCCCAGCGAACCCGAACCCGTCACGCCCACACCGCCATGACCCCGCTCAAACTCGTCATCCTCGGCGGCACCGGCTTCGTCGGCCGCCACCTGGTGTCCCGGCTGGCCCGCGACGGCCATCGCATCACCCTGCTCAGCCGCAACATCTCCCTGCATCCGGAACGGCTGCTGCCGCCGGGCGTCGAGCTGCGCGAGATGGACGTCTACGACCCGACCGCGCTGCAGCAGGCCTTCACCGGCGCCGACGCGGTGATCAACCTGGTCGGCATCCTCAACGAGCGCGGCGACAACGGCCGAGGCTTCCGTCGCGCCCACGTCGAGCTGACCAAGCTGGTGATCGCCGCGATGAAGCTGGCCGGCGTCCGCCGCCTGCTGCAGATGAGCTCGCTCAACGCCGGCCGCGGCCGCAGCCACTACCTGAAGTCGCGCGGCGAGGCCGAGGCGGCGGTCAAGGCCTCGGGCCTGGACTGGACCATCTTCGAGCCCTCGGTGATCTTCGGGCCGGGCGACGGCTTCTTCTGCCGCTTCGCCGCCCTGATCCGGCATGCGCCGGTGCTGCCGCTGGCCCGGGCCGGCGCCCGCTTCGCCCCGGTCTACGTCGGCGACGTGGTCGAGGCCTTCGTGCGCGCCCTGGGCAACCGCCGCACCTTCGGCGAGGTCTACGAGCTGTACGGGCCGGAGGTGTTCACGCTCAAGGAAATCGTCAGGAAGACCGCCCGCCAGTGCGGCTATCGCCGGCTGGTGCTGCCGCTGCCGGACGCGCTGGGCCGGCTGCAGGCCTTCATCTGCGATTTCGTGCCGGGCAAGCCCTTCTCCTCGGACAACTTCCGCTCGCTGCTGACCGATTCGGTCGGCGGCGTCGATGGCCTGCACCGCCTGGGCATCGAGCCGACGCGGGTGGACGCGAAGCTGCCGGAGATCCTCGGGCACGTGCACGACCGGCAATCGCGCTACACGCGCTACCGCGCGGCCCGCTGAGCCATGCGCAGCTACCTGGTCGGCGGCGCGGTGCGGGACCGGCTGCTGGGCCGGCCGGAGGGTGACCGCGACTGGGTGGTGGTCGGCAGCACGCCGCAGGAGATGATCCGCGCCGGCTTCCTGCCGGTGGGCAAGGATTTCCCGGTCTTCCTGCATCCGCAGACGAAGGAGGAGTACGCCCTGGCCCGCACCGAGCGCAAGACGGCGCCGGGCTACCACGGCTTCACCTTCCACGCCGATCCGGGCGTCAGCCTGGAACAGGACCTGGCCCGGCGCGACTTCACCATCAATGCCATCGCCCAGGCCGAGGACGGCAGCCTGGTGGATCCCTACGGCGGCGTCCGCGACATCGAGGCGCGGGTGCTGCGGCATGTCTCGCCCGCCTTCGCCGAGGATCCGGTGCGCATCCTGCGCGCGGCCCGCTTCATGGCGCGCTTCGCGCCGCTGGGTTTCCGCGTGGCGGAGGAAACGCTGCAGCTGATGCGCGACATGGTCGCCAGCGGCGAGGTCGACCACCTGGTCGCCGAGCGTGTGTGGCAGGAACTGCGCAAGGCGCTGGAGGAAGCGCAGCCCTCCGCCGCCATCCGGGTGCTGCGCGACTGCGGTGCGCTGGCGAAGCTGCTGCCGGAAGTCGACGCCCTGTTCGGCGTGCCGCAGCGGCCCGAATACCACCCGGAGGTGGACACCGGCGAACACCTCTGCCTGGTGCTGGACATCGCGGCGCGGCTGGCGCCGGGCGACGCCCTGGTCGGCTTCGCCGCCCTCACCCACGACCTGGGCAAGGCGCTGACGCCGAAAGACCAGCTGCCGCGCCACATCGGCCATGAGCACAGCGGCGTGCGGCCGCTGCGTGCCGTCTGCGCCCGCCTGAAGGTACCGGCCGAGTACGCCGCCGTCGCCGAGATCGCCTGCCGCGAGCATCTCAACGTGCATCGCCTGGACGAGCTGCGTCCGGACACGGTGCATGACCTGGTCGCGCGCGCCGACGGCTTCCGCAAGCCCGAACGCATCCGCCAGCTGGCCCTGGTCTGCGAGGCCGACAGCCGCGGCCGCCTGGGCCGGCAGGAGAACGACTATCCACAGGGCCGGCGCCTGCTCGCCCTGCACGAGGCCATGCTGGCCGTCACCGCCGGCCAGGCGGTGGCCAAGGGCCTGTCCGGTCCCGATGTCGGCGAGTGGCTGCGCAAGGCGCGGGCCGAGGCGGTGACGAAGCTGCGCCAGCAGTGGAGCGAAGGCGCCGCGCCCTGAGCGCGGCTGCCACTCAGTTTCCGGCGCTGCCGGTCGCGCCGGCCTTCCACCACAGCGCTTCCAGCCGCTGCAGGCCGGTGGCCGCGCGCGTGCGCGCCAGCGACAGGCCGGCGAGGATGCCCAGCGCATTGGCGGCGAGGTCCTGCCATTCGCCCAGCCGGCTGCGGGTCAGCGTCGCCTGCAGCACTTCCAGGCCGGCGCCGAGCAGCAGCAGCGACAGCCCCGCCAGCAGCAGCGCCCGCCAGCCACGGAACAGCATCGCCGCCCAGCCCGCGAGCAGGAAATAGGCCAGCAGGTGGCCGAGCTTGTCCGAGCCCGGCGGCGCCTCCAGCCGCGGTGGCGGCAACAGCGACAGGGCGATGCACAGCAGCCAGCCGCAGGCCCAGATGCCCAGCCACAGCCAGGGCTTGCGGAACCCGCGCAGGCTCACAGGCGCCGGCTCAGGTCACCCTGGGCGAAGGCCCAGCGGATGTCGACGCCGCGCTGGAAACCCATGGCCTGGAAGCGCTCGCCCATCTCGCCCGGCAGCATCAGCCGCTTGATCTCGTTGTGACGCTGGTGGCGCTCGACCGGGTCGGCAATCGCCTCGATCTCGGCCAGGCGCTCGGCCAGGCCGCAGTTGATCAGGAAGCTGGACTGGGCGCAGTAGCCGGCCAGGTCGAAACCGGCGCCGACGCCCGCTTCCGCCAGGGCGGTGAAGTCGACGAAGGCGGTGATGTCGGTCAGGCCAGGCAGGTGGAAGGGATCGCCGTGGGCGCGGTGGCGGTGGTGGCAGACCAGGGTGCCGTCGCTGCGCTCGGGCAGGTAGTACTCGCTGCGCGGATAGCCGTAGTCGACGAAGACCATGGCGCCGTCGTGCAGCAGGCCGCCGACCGCCTGGATCCAGTAGGGCAGCTGCGGCAACAGCTCGCTGCGGTAACCGTCCGGCAGCGGCGCGCCCAGGTCCTGTTCGACGTGGCGGACGGCGGCGTGCAGCAGCGCATCGGCGGGCTGGTCGACACGGATCAGTGTGCCCTCGCGGTCCAGGGCCACGTGTTCCTCGAAGACTTCGCCGCCACGGACGGCGAACCGCGGGGTCGGCAGCGCGTCGATCACCTCGTTGGCGAACAGGAAGCCGTTCCACTCGCGCTCCGGCGGCCCGTTGAGCCAGTGCACCCGTGCCATCACCTCTGGCGGCAGGGCCGCGCGCAGCCGCTCCTGCTGGCGCTCGCGCAGGTCGGCGCTGGGCTCGAGGATCAGGTAGCGGCCCGGCAGCGCCTCCTGCCCGTGCAGGCGCAGCAGCGCCGCCTCGGCGAAGGCGCCGCTGCCACCGCCGATCTCCAGGAAATCGCCCTGCCCGTCCAGCTGGCGCAGCACCTGGCGGGCGCAGTCGGCCACGCATTGGGCAAAGCTGGGGCCCAGCTCCGGCGAAGTGACGAAATCGCCCTCGGCGCCGAACTTGCGCGCGCCGGCGCTGTAGTAGCCCAGGCCCGGCGCGTACAGCGCCAGCTCCATGTAGCGGGAGAAGGGAATGGTGCCGCCGGCGGCGCTGATCTGCTCGCGGATCAGGGCCAGCAGGCGGTCGCTGTGGGCCTGGGCCTCGGGGCCCGGCGTGGGGATGGCTGTGCTCATCGTGGAATCTTGCCGCGTGTCCGCGCAGGATACCGGCATTCCCGTCCATGGCCCGAATGCAGATGACCCATCCCCGCCCCGTCGCCCTGGTCACCGGCGCCGCCCGCCGGGTCGGCGCCGCCATCGTCCGCCGCCTGCACGCGGCCGGCTACGACATCGCCCTGCACCACCGCGCCAGCGCCGCCGAAGCTGCGGCCCTGGCCAGCGAGCTGAACGCGGCGCGGCCCGACAGCGTGCTGCTGCTGCAGGGCGAGCTGGCCGACGACGCCGTGCCGGCCCGGCTGGTGGCCGACGGCCTGGCCCGCTTCGGCCGCCTCGACGCCCTGGTCAACAACGCCAGCGCCTTCTACCCCACGCCCGTCGGCGAGGCGACGCCGGCGCAGTTCGACGAACTCTTCGCCGCCAATGCCCGCGCGCCCTTCTTCCTGGCCCAGGCGGCGGCGCCGGCCCTGCGCGCCGCCGGCGGCGCCATCGTCAACCTGGCCGACATCTACGGCGAGCGGCCGCTGCGCCACCACACCCTGTACTGCATGGCCAAGGCGGCGCTGCTGATGCTGACCCGCTCGCTCGCCCGCGAGCTGGGCCCGGACGTGCGGGTGAACGCGGTGGCGCCGGGCGCGGTGCTCTGGCCCGACGCCGGCAAGGCGGAAAAGGAAAAGGCCGCCATGCTGGCGGCCACGGCCCTCGGCCGCGCCGGCGATCCCGCCGACGTGGCCGAGGCGGTGCGCTGGCTGCTGCAGGATGCCCGCTACACCACCGGCGAAGTCATCCGGGTGGATGGCGGGCGCAGCCTGAACCTTTGAATCACTTGCGGACGAAGGCCGCCTGCAGGGTGCCGTCGTCGAAGCCGGCCGGCGCGTGGCCGTCCACGGCGTAGCGGTACAGCGCCGCCGAGTAGACGCCGGTCAGCGCCGCCTGCACCACGCCGATGAAGGCGACCACCAGCACCGCGATCACGATCATCGGGATCGCCAGCGGGGCGCCGCCGATGCGGGCCGAGGCGATCACCAGGGCGATGCTGACGATGGCCACCACCGCCGTGATCAGGCCGAAGGCCAGGCCGATGCCGACATTGCCGGCCAGGTTCTCGCCCCAGCTGCGCTTGAGCAGGCTGACGCTTTCCTTCAGCGCCTCGATCGGGCCGACGTTCTGGCTGACCAGCACCGGCACCACCAGGAAGGTGGCCAGGGTCCAGGCCAGGCCGATGATGCCGACGACGATGCGGCCGAGGAAGCCGGCGCGTTCCTCCAGCGCCCGCAGGATCAGGCCCACCGTCGCGGCGATGGCGGCGTAGCCGAGGATGGCGCCGACGCGCTCGCGGGCGATGCGCAGGCCATCGGACACGGTCGGATCGCCGCCCTCCAGGCGGATCATCGCCGCGCCGACCAGGGCGGTGTTGAAGAAGAAGATGACGAAGTACTGGCAGAGGTAGAACAGGAAGCCGAACAGGTACAGCACCGGCCCCGGTTCGCGCCCCTCCAGCAGGCCCAGCCCGAACAGCGGCAGCAGGAAGGTGGCGGCCACCAGGGTGGTGGCGATGGCCGAGATCACGGGGAACCAGAGCAGTTCCTTGTCGGCGCGCAGCACGGCGGCACTGGCCTTCACCAGGGACCAGCTGCGGGAAATCCGGTCGAACATGGCCTCTCCTCCTCCCGGGCGGGGCTGCCCGGACTGCGACCGATGATCGGGCGTGGGGGCCGGCGCCGCAAGGCCGGAAGTCACCCGCCGCACCGCGGCGCCGACGGGCGGTTACAGCGACCAGTCCAGGCGCTGCAGGCCGGGCTCGCCCGGGTGTTCGCGACGCAGCTCGGCCAGGGTCCGGCCAATGCCAGGCACGCGGACGTCGGGTGCGATGTCGGCCAGCGGATACAGCACGAAGGCGTGCTTCAGCTCCGGCCGCGGCAGCTGCAGGTGGCCGGGGCCGCTGAGCACCAGGTCGTCGTAGAGCACGATGTCGATGTCCAGCGGCCGGCTGGCGAAACGCGGGCCGCCGCGCACGCGGCCCTGCGCCGCCTCCAGCGCGTGCAGCCAGTCGTTGAGCGCCTGCGGCGACAGCTCGGTGTCGATGCCGGCGGCGGCATTGAGGAAATCCGGGCCTTCGAAGCCCACCGCCGGCGTGCGGTACACCGGCGAGAACAGCACCTCGCCGAAACCTTGGCGCAGCGCTGCCGCCGCGGCGCGCAGCTTGGCCTCGGGATCGATGTTGCTGCCCAGGCTGAGCCAGGCGCGGCTCACGGCTGCCGGCTGCGCTCGATGATCACGCCCACCGAGCGCGCCCCGCGCACGGCGCCGGGCTTGCTCAGCTTCAGGCGAAGCCAGGTCACGCCGAACTCACTGAGGATGATGTCGGCGCAGCGCTCGGCCAGGGTTTCCACCAGGCCGAAACTGGAGTCGGAGACGAACTGGATCAGGCGCTTGCTCACCGCCTTGTAGTCCAGCGTGTCCTCGATGGCGTCGGTGGCGGCGGGACGGGTGTTGTCGAAGCCCATCTCGATGTCCAGCACCACCGGCTGGCGGATCTTCCGCTCCCAGTCGTAGATGCCGATCACGCACTCGATCTGCAGGCCTTCGATGAAAACCTTGTCCATTCCTTGCTCGCTCCCTCAGACGGCCGGCAGGCTGGCCATGTCCCAGCGCGGGGTGACGTTGACGGCGGCCGGCTCGCGCTGGCCGGCCTGCAGGCGCAGGGCGCCGGCGAAGGCGATCATGGCGCCGTTGTCGGTGCAGAAGGCCGGGCGCGGGAAGCGCACGCGGGCGCCGCGCTCGGCCGCCAGGGCCTGCAGCTTCTCGCGCAGGCGGCGGTTGGCGCCGACGCCGCCGGCCACCACCAGGGTATCGGCGCCGGTCCGATCCAGGGCGCGGGCGCACTTGATGGCCAGGGTGTCCACCACGGCGTCCTCGAAGCCGCGGGCCAGGTCGGCCCGGGTCTGGGCCTCCTGGTCCGAGCCCTGCCAGGCCAGCAGCACCTGGGTCTTGAGCCCGGAGAAGCTGAAATCCAGGCCCGGCCGGTCGGTCATGGGCCGGGCGAAGCGGAAGCGGTCCGGCCGGCCCTGCTCGGCCAAGCGGGCCAGCTCGGGGCCGCCCGGGTAAGGCAGGCCCATCAGCTTGGCGGTCTTGTCGAAGGCCTCGCCGGCAGCGTCGTCCAGGGTCTCGCCCAGCAGCTCGTAATCGCCCACGGCGCGGACCTGGACCAGCTGGGTATGGCCGCCGGAGACCAGCAGGGCCACGAAGGGCGGCTTCAGGTCGGGATCGTCCAGCATGGGCGCCAGCAGGTGGCCCTCCATGTGGTGCACGGCCACGGCCGGCACGCCCAGGGCCCAGGCCAGGGCCCGGCCGGCGGCGGCGCCCACCATCAGGGCCCCAACCAGGCCGGGACCGGCGGTATAGGCCACCCCGTCCAGGTCGGCCGGGGTCAGGCCGGCCTCGGCCAGGACCTGCCGGACCAGGGGCAGGAGCCGGCGCACGTGGTCCCGGCTGGCCAGCTCGGGCACCACCCCGCCGTATTCGGCGTGCAGGGCCACCTGGCTGTGCAGGGCATGGGCGAGCAGGCCGGCGGCCGTGTCATGGACGGCCACGCCGGTCTCGTCGCAGCTGGTTTCGATGCCGAGGACGCGCATGAGGGGGTTCTGGGGGCCCGGGAGCCCGGTTGCAAGGGAAAACCGGGGCCTGGCTTGCCCGCCGGACCCGGGACGGCGTATCATACGCGGCTCGCCGGCCAGGCCGGGCGAAATCCACGCATCCCGGAGCATTCCATGCCGTCTGTGAAAGTCCGCGAAAACGAGCCGTTCGAGTTTGCGCTGCGTCGCTTCAAGCGCACTTGCGAGAAGGCCGGCGTCCTCGCCGAGACCCGCAAGCGCGAGTTCTACGAGAAGCCGACCCAGGAGCGCAAGCGCAAGGCCGCCGCTGCGGTGAAGCGTCAGCTGCGGCGCATGTCGCGCGACGTCACCAAGCGCCAGCGCCTGTACTGATCGCGCATTCCCGCGTGGAACGCCGGCCGCGCGCGGCCGGTTTCCGCGACAACAGGAAGCCGGCATGCGTCCCGCTGCCGGCTTTTTGTGTTCCTGACATCCGGAGATCGAGCATGAGCCTGAAGGCCCGACTGACCGATGACATGAAGGCGGCGATGAAGGCCGGCGAGAAGGATCGCCTGGCCGTCATCCGCCTGATCAATGCCGCCATCAAGCAGAAGGAAGTGGACGAGCGCGTGGAGCTGGACGACGCGCAGGTCCTGTCCGTGCTCGAGAAGATGGTCAAGCAGCGCAAGGACTCGATCGCCCAGTACGAATCGGCCGGCCGCGAGGACCTGGCCAGCGGCGAGCGCTTCGAGCTCGGCGTGATCGAGGCCTACCTGCCCGAGAAGATGGGCGAGGCCGAGATCCAGGCCGCCATCGACGCCGCCAGGGCCGAAACCGGCGCCGCCGGCCCGGCCGACATGGGCAAGCTGATGGGCGTGCTCAAGCCGCGCCTGGCCGGCAAGGCCGACATGGGCCTGGTCTCCCAGCTGGTGAAGAAGTCGCTGGCGGGTTGAGGGCTCGATTTCCTTGACGCGGAACTGCGCGGACAAGGCAACAACAGGTCTTCAAGGTCCAGGAACGCCTTATCCGCGTTCATCCGCGTAAATCCGCGTCAAAAGCCCTCTCCCCCACCCCCGACGGGACCCCACGGGATGGGGGCTTTCGGGCATGCTAGGGGGCCATGGCACGGATTCCTGACGCCTTCATCGACGACCTGCTGGCCCGGACGGATATCGTCGAGGTCATCAGCTCGCGCGTGCCGCTGAAGCGGCAGGGCCGGGAGTACGCCGCGCGCTGTCCCTTCCACGACGAGCGCTCGCCGTCGTTCACCGTCTCGCCGACCAAGCAGTTCTACCACTGCTTCGGCTGCGGCGCGCACGGCACCGCGATCAGCTTCCTGATGAACTACGACCGCCTCGAGTTCCTCGACGCGGTCGAGGAGCTGGCCAAGCGCGCCGGCCTGGAGGTGCCGCGCGACACCCGCGCCCGCAACGAGAACGGCGAGAGCCGCGAGCTCTATGCCGCCCTGGAGGCCGCCGCCCGCTTCTTCCAGCAGCAGCTGCAGGGCAGCGCCAAGGCCAGGGCCTACCTGGACAAGCGCGGCGTCGACGCGGAAACCCGCGCCCGCTTCGGCATCGGCTACGCACCGGATGGCTGGGAAGGCCTGAAGACCGCCCTCGGTACCGACGAGCGGCGGCTGGCGCTGCTGGAGAAGGTCGGCCTGTTCTCGCGCAATGACGCCGGCCGCGTCTACGACAAGTTCCGCGACCGGGTGATGTTCCCCATCCACGACCGCCGCGGCCGGGTGATCGCCTTCGGCGGCCGCGTGCTGGAGAAGGACGACGGCCCCAAGTACCTCAACTCGCCCGAGACCGCCCTCTTCCACAAGGGCCGCGAGCTGTACGGCCTGTGGCAGGTGCGGCAGGCGCACGCGAAGATCCCGCGGCTGGTGGTGGTCGAGGGCTACATGGACGTGGTCTCGCTGTTCCAGTACGGCGTCGACACCGCCGTGGCCACGCTCGGCACCGCCACCACGCCCGACCACGCCGAGCTGCTGTTCCGCAACGCCGCCGACGTCTACTTCTGCTTCGACGGCGACCGCGCCGGCCGCGGCGCCGCCTGGAAGGCGCTGGAATCGGTGCTGCCGCGCATGCGCGACGGCCGCCAGGCCTTCTTCCTGTTCCTGCCCGAGGGCGAGGACCCGGACAGCATCGTCCGCCAGGAAGGCGCCGCCGGTTTCGACGAGCGCCTGCGCCAGGCGACGCCGCTGAGCGAGTTCTTCTTCGCCGAGCTGGGCAAGGACGTGAACCTGGCCGGCGTCGAGGGCAAGGCGCGGCTGGCGGAACGGGCGCGGCCGATGCTGGCGCAGATTCCCGACGGCGCCTTCCGCGACCTGATGTTCCAGCGCCTGGCGCAGCTGACCGGCGTCGGCGCCAGCACGCCGGTGCCGCCGCGCCCCGGCCCGGCGCCGCAAGCACCTTCGCGCGGCGGCCGCGGCCCCACGCCCAAGCGCAGCCTGGTGCGCACGGCCATCGCGCTGCTGCTGCAGAAGCCGGCGCTGGCCGAGGCGGTCGAGCCGCCCTACCTGTTCGCGGTGCTGCGGCAGCCGGGCATTCCGCTGCTCATGGAGATCCTGTCGCTGGCGCGCAGCCGGCCGGGCATCAGTACCGGCGCCGTGCTGGAGCATTTCGCCGGACGCGAGGAGGAGGCAGCGCTGCAGAAGCTGGCCGTGCAGGATTTCCCGGGCGATGAAGCCGGCTGGCGGGCGGAGTTGCTCGATGCGCTGGCGCAGCTGGACAGGCAGACGCGGCAGCAGCGCCTCGACGAGATCAATGCGCGCGTGCGCGAGGTCGGCATGTCGGGCCTGACCGAGGCCGAGAAGGCCGAGCTCCGCGAACTGCACCTGGCCAGATAGCCGGCGCGGCGGGCGACCCGGCCACGGGAGTCCGGCGATCCACGCGACGAACCGGGGTATCCTCCGGCCTTCCGATGCGAAAGGGGACGGAGCGATGAGGCCGATCGTGCTTGCACTGGTGCTGGGACTGGCGCTGCTGCCGGCGATGCCGGCGATGGCCGTGGAGAGGATCGAGGATGGCAACCGGGTCATGGAGAACCTGCCCGCGGTGCCGCCGGAACTGATCGAAAGGCTCGAGCAGTACCAGAACACCCGCGGCGCCTCGCTCGCCGGCTGGTTGCAGGACGGCAGCCTGCTGATCACCACCCGCTTCGGCGATACCGCCCAGGTCCATCGCGTCAGCACGCCCCTGGGCATGCGCGAACAGCTGACCTTCCATCGCGAACCGGTCAGCGCGGTAACCCCCGCGCCCGCCGGCGGCGCCAGGGGCTTCGTCTTCGGCAAGGACGTCGGCGGTTCCGAGTTCTGGCAGCTGCACTGGTACGACCTGGAAAGCCGCGAAGTCCGCATGCTCAGCGACGGCGGCCGCAGCCAGAACACCTCGCCGCTGTGGTCGCACGACGGTCGCCAGCTGGCCTGGGCCAGCACGGCCCGCAACGGCACCGACTACGACCTCTGGCTGTACGACATGGCCGGCGGCAGGTCGCGCATCGTGCTGCAGGAAGGCGGGTTGTGGATACCGGCGGATTTCTCGCCCGACGGCAAGCGCCTGCTGGTGGTGAAGTACGTCAGCATCAACGAGAGCCATCCCGGCGAGCTGGAGCTGGCCAGCGGCAAGCTGCGCATGTTCCCGGTCGAGGGCGGCAAGGCCGGTTTCCGCGCCTTCCGTTACGCGCCGGATGGCCGTTCGGTCTACTACGTCTCCGACGAGGGCCGCGAGTTCCAGACCCTGTTCCACCACGACCCGCGCGGCGGCGCGCCGGTGGCGCTGAGCGCGCACGTGCCCTGGGACGTGGAAAGGCTGGCCATTGCCAGTGACGGCAGGCACCTGGCCTATGTCAGCAACGAGGACGGCATCGGCCGTCTGCGCGTGCTCAGCCTGCCGGAGCATCGCGAGCTGGACCTGCCGGAGCTGCCCATCGGCGTGATCGCCGGCCTGGATTTCTCGCCGGATGGCAGCAAGCTGGCGCTCACCCTCAACAGCGCCACCTCGCCCAGCGACGTCTACGTGCTGGACCTGGGCACGCGCGAGCTGGCGGCCTGGACCCGCAGCGAGGTCGGCGGCCTGGACGCCTCGCGCTTCCGTGCGCCGGAGCTGGTGCGTTTCCCGACCTTCGACGAGGTGGATGGCCAGCCGCGCACCATCCCGGCCTTCTATTACCGGCCCGAGGGTGAAGGCCCGTTCCCGGTGGTGATCAGCATCCATGGCGGCCCCGAATCGCAGGCACTGCCGGTGTTCAATCCCAGCACCCAGTACCTGGTCAACGAGATGAAGGTGGCGGTGCTGGTGCCGAACGTGCGCGGCTCGACCGGCTACGGCAAGACCTACCTGGACCTGGACAACGGCCTCAGGCGCGAGGACTCGGTGCGCGACATCGGCGCCCTGCTCGACTGGATCGCCACCCGCGAGGAGCTGGACGCCTCGCGCGTCGGCGTGATGGGCGGCAGCTATGGCGGCTACATGGTGCTGGCCAGCATGGTCCACTACAACGATCGCCTGCGCGCCGGCATCGACGTGGTCGGCATCTCGCATTTCCGCACCTTCCTCGAGAACACCGAGAGCTACCGCCGTGACCTGCGCCGGGCCGAGTACGGCGACGAGCGCGTTGCCGAGATCGCCGAGTTCCACGAGAAGATCGCGCCGCTGAACAACGCCAGCCGGATCACCCGGCCGCTGTTCGTGGCCCAGGGTTTCAACGATCCGCGGGTGCCGTGGACGGAGGCCGAGCAGATCGTGAAGGCGGTGCGCGGCAATGGCGGCGAGGTCTGGTACCTGATGTTCCGGGACGAGGGCCACGGCTTCCGCAAGAAGGCCAACAGCGACTTCTTCGGCGCCGCCGCCATGCTGTTCTGGCAGGAGCACCTGCTGGGCGAGTAGCGCCGCGGGCTACCAGCGGATCCCGAAGGCGTAGCCGCCCAGCAGCCGGCACAGGCCGGTGATCAGCACGATCCCGGTCAGGTTGAGCACGAAGCCGCCCCGTGCCATCTGCGCGATGCTGACCGCCCCGGTGCCGAAGACGATGGCATTGGGCGGCGTGCCCACCGGCAGCATGAAGGCGCAGGTCGCCGCGAAGGCGGCCGGGAGCAGCAGCCCCATCGGATCGGCGCCGATGCCGGCAGCGATGCCGCCCAGCACCGGAATGAAGGTGGCGGCGGTAGCGGTATTGCTGGTCACCTCGGTGAGGAACAGCACCAGCGTCACCACGGCCGCCACCAGCAGCAGCGTCGGCAGCACGCCCAGCACCGTGACCTGCTGGCCCAGCCACTGGTCCAGGCCGCTGCCGGCCACCGCCGCGGCCAGGCTGAGGCCGCCGCCGAACAGCAGCAGCACACCCCAGGGCAGGCCGTCCTCGGCATCCTTCCAGTTCAGCACCATCTCGCCGCGGCCACGGCCGGGCAGCAGGAACAGGGCGATGCCGGCGCCGATGGCGATGGCGGTGTCGTCCAGCGCGCGCAGCCAGGCCCAGCCGGGCCCCAACCCTGCCAGCAGGCCGGGTACCACCCAGAGGAAGGCGGCGCCGGCGAACACCAGCAGCACCATCTTCTCGCCCTGGCTCATCGGCCCCAGCTTGCCCAGCTCGTCCTGCAGCATCTGCCGGCCGCCGGGGATCTCCGCCAGCTCGAAGCGGTACAGCAGCCGCGTCATCAGCACCCAGGCCAGCAGGATGAAGCTGAAGGCCAGCGGCACGCCGACCATCATCCATTCCAGGAAGCCGATCTCCCGCCCGAGTTCGGCGGCGACGTAGCCGGCGACGATGGCATTCGGCGGGCTGCCCAGCAGGGTGCCCACGCCGCCCATGCTGGCCGACCAGGCGATGGACAGCAGCAGGCAGATGCCGAAGCGCCGCACCTGCGCGTCATGGATGAAGTCGACGTGACCGCGCCGGTGGCGGCCGGCAGCGGGTGCCGGCGTACCCCCCTGGCCATGGCGTTCGGCCACCAATACCAGCACCGACAGGCCGATCGGCAGCATCATCAGCGTGGTCGCGGTGTTGGACACCCACATCGAGATGAAGCCGGTGGCCAGCATCATGCCCAGCACGATCCGCCGCGGCTGCGCGCCGACCCGCACCAGGGTCATCAGGGCGATGCGCCGGTGCAGGTTCCACTTCTCCATGGCGATGGCGATCAGGAAACCGCCGAGGAAGAGGAAGACGATCGGGCTGGCATAGGGCGCGGTGGATTCGGCCACGCTGCGTCCGGTCAGGGCCGGCAGCAGCACGATCGGCAGCAGCGAAGTGGCGGCCAGCGGTATCGCCTCGGTCATCCACCACAGCGCCATCAGCACGGCGATGGCGGCCACCCAGCGTGCGTCGGGCGTCAGGCCTTCGGAAGCGCCCAGCAGCCACCAGACCAGCACGGCGGCGGCCGGGCCCAGCAGGCGGAAGAACCAGGTGCGCGAGGCCGGACGCGGCCGCTGGCGGGTTTCCTCGTCGAACCGGTCGGCGTCCTGCTGGCGTCGCTGCTGCTCGTCCATGCCCTCCCCCGTCCTGTCCGCAGGCATCCCGCCGGTTGCTACTCGCCGGGAACGAACTCCAGCGCCGGCGCCACCGTCGCCCCGGCCGCCGGCAGCAGCCAGTGGTCGAGCAGCAGGAAGGCGAACAGCGCCATCAGGTAGACCACCGAATAGTTGAACACCTGCATGGCGAAGAACTCGCTGGGCGGATCCAGCAGGCGGATGGCGTACCAGAGGAACACGCCACCCAGCACCAGCGCGCCGCCCAGGTAGAACACCTCGGCCATGCCGGCGACGTAGGGCAGCACCGTCACCACCACCAGCAGCACGGTGTAGAACAGGATCTGCCAGCGGGTGTAGGTGACGCCGTAGACCACCGGCAGCATCGGGATCAGCGCCTTGGCGTAGTCCTCGCGGCGGAAGATCGCCAGCGCCCAGAAATGCGGCGGCGTCCAGACATAGATGATCAGCACCAGCAGCAGCGCGTAGTGGTACTGGAAGGCCGGCTCCCACAGCGCCGCCAGCGTGCCCGCCTCCGGGTAGCCGCGCACCGCCGCCCAGCCCAGCAGCGGCGGCGCCGCTCCGGCCAGGCCGCCGATGACGATGTTCTGCGGCGTGGCCCGCTTCAGCCAGCCGGTATAGACCACCGCATAGCCGATCAGCGAGCAGAAGGTCAGCACGGCGGTGAAGCCGTTGACGCCGTGCCAGAGAATCAGCATCGAGGCCGAACCCAGGGCCAGGGCGAAACCCAGCACCTGTCCCGGACGCAGCGAACCGGTGGCCAGCGGCCGGTGCTGGGTGCGCGCCATCACCGCGTCGATGCGCTGGTCGAGCAGGTGATTGATCGCCGCCGCCGAGGCCGCCGCCAGCCAGATGCCGAGGGCACCCAGCAGCAGCCGCTGCCAGGGCCAATCCTGGCCCGGCTCGATGGCCAGGAACATGCCGATCACCGCGGTGAACACGATCAGCGCCACCACGCGCGGCTTGGTCAGCTCCCAGAAGTCGGCGACATGCTTCATGCAGGCGTCCGCAAACGGGCCAGCAGGCCCACCACCGTGAACAGCAGCAGGGCGGCGCCGGCATTGTGCGCCACGGCCACCCACAGCGGCAGGCCGGTGACGATGTTGCTGATGCCCAGGCTCACCTGCGCCACCAGCAGCAGGGCCAGCACCACGCCCCAGTAGACCATGCCGGGGGTGCGGATCAGCCGCACCGCCAGCACACCGAGGTAGCCGACCACCAGCAGGGCGAACAGCCGGTGCGTCATCTGGATGGCGACGCGGGCCGGGCCGTCGAGCACGCCGCCTTCGTAGTCCACGCCGATGCCGCGCCAGAGCACGAAGGCCTCGCGGTAATCCTGCTGCGGCCACCACTGGCCCAGGCAGGTGGGGAAATCGGTGCCGCAGGCCAGCGCCGCGTAATTGGCGCTGGTCCAGCCGCCCAAGGCGATCTGCACCACCAGCAGGCCCAGGCCGATCCACAGCAGCCGGCGCAGGCGATCAGCCTCGGCCAGCACCAGGGCGCTGCCGGGCGTGGTGCCCCAGGCCAGCCAGACCAACAGCGAAAGGGTCAGCAGGCCGCCCAGCAGGTGCGCCATCACGATGACCGGCTTGACCAGCCAGATCACCGTCCACATGCCGAGCACGGCCTGGAAGATGATCACCATGAACAGCACCGTCGCCAGCCGCGAGGCGTCGGCGTTCGACCAGCGCAGCGCCTGCACCAGCAGCAGCAGCTCCGCCGCCAGGAACAGGCCCAGCGACACCGCGTGATCGGCCTCGAACACGCCGGGCACGCCCATGTAGGCGGGAATCGACAGCGCCACCAGCACCGCCGCCGCCAGCACGCTGGCGATGCCGAACGGGCGCCGGCGCGCCGCCAGCAGGGCCAGGCTCAGCACCGACAGGCCGAGCAGGCCGGCGATGTGGCGGTGCACCTGCTCGCGCCAGGCCTTGTGCGTCTCCACGGCGCGCTCGAAGCTGGCATTGGCGGCCTCGACCTCGTGCTCGGCCACCGGCCAGGTGGCCTGGCCATAGCAGGTCGGCCAGTCAGGGCAGCTCAGGCCGGCATTGGAGAGGCGGACGAAACCGCCGAACACGATCACGCACAGCGCCAGCAGGACGGCGGCCCAGGCGATGCGGTGGTAGTGGCGATGCGGGGCGTTCATGGGGTGACCTTACTTCAGCAGGCGTCCGAGGTCCTTGCGCAGGTGCGAAGGATCGAAGCCGGGGGCGTAGCGCAGGACCAGATAGCCATTGGGATCGGCCAGGTAGACCGGCAGGGCATCGGGACGCGCGGTATCGGGCAGCAGGGCCTGCAGTTCGGCCGAGGGCGCCATCGGCACCAGGCCGGAGAACTGCGGCGCCGGCACCGGCAGCTCGCCGAACCACAGCACCCGCAGGCGCTCGGCGTGGCGGCCTTCGCTCAGCCAGACCCGGTGCAGCACGTCCAGCAGCTCGGCACAGGAAGCGCCGCAGTCGGCCGGCGCCGGCACGATGATGTGCCACTGCCGCTCGGCCGGTTGCCAGCGCCAGGCCTGGCCGTCGGCCCGGACCAGCGCCAGGTCCTGCAGGCGCGGATAGGGATCGAACATCTCGCCAAAGTTGCGCGTCTGCTCCGGCTTCCAGCCGCCGAAGAACAGGCCGGCGGCGACGCCGAAGCTGCCAAGGAAGAAGACGGCCACCAGCAGCAGGGTCAGGCGCGAGCGGGTCTTGGAGGAGGAGTCGTTCATCGGCGTCGGCGCAGGCTCAGGACGATCAGGATGACCAGGGTGGCGGCGCTGAGGCCGAACCACTGGAGGGCGTAACCGCGGTGCTTCTCCGGCGGCAGTGTATTGGCCAGCAGGCCCAGGTCGCGTTCATGGCCCAGGGGCAGCGCCGGATCCAGACGCAGTACCTGCGGGGCCAGCTCCAGGCCCCAGGCCGCGGCCACCTCTGGCGGCTCCACCCGCAGGGCCAGCCAGCTGCCATCGTCCTGTGCCTGCATGCCCGGCCCCAGGGCCAGGCCCGGCGCCGGCGGGGCGACCAGCAGGCCGGCCACCCGCGCCTCGCCAACGGGGCAGCGCTCGGCCGGCAGGCGGCGATCGCCGGCCAGCGGCAGCCAGCCCAGGTCCACCAGCAGGGCCGGGCTCGCGGCGGGACGGAAGGCGCAGTACATGCGCAGCCCGACCCGTTCGCCGCGGCGCTGGTTGTCCAGCCACAGCACCGGCGCATCGAGGAAATGGCCCTCGCCACGCACCCGAACCGGCCCGGGTTGAGGCGCGGCCAGGGCCTGGGCCAGTTCCGAGGGAGGCGCCTGCAGCGCGGCTTCCGCCTGCGCCAGCAGATCGCGCTTCCAGGCCTCACGGCCCAGCTGCCAGCGGCCCAGCGAGGCGAAGGCCAGAGCCAGGCACAGGCCCGTCACCACCAGGGCAACGCGACGTTTCACCACCAACCCCCCGCCTGGGCGGATAATGGCCCGTTCGCCAAACCGGGCCCCGCCATGAGCAGTGAGCTGAAAACCCTCGTCGTCATCGCCTTCCTGATCCTGATCCTCTGGAATCTCGGCGCCGGCCTGTACTACATGATCGTGGACAAGGGCAAAACCAAGCGCACGGTGAAGTCGCTGACCTGGCGCATCGGCCTGTCCGTCGCCCTGATCCTGCTGGTCATCCTCGGCATCGCCACCGGCGTGGTGCAGCCGCACGGCATCGGCGGCTGACCCCCGCAAAGGCATCGGGCCGGCACATGGCCGGCCCGCGCCCGGTCTTCCGCGGTCGTCGCCGCGTCAGAGCACGTAGACGAACAGGAACAGGCCCAGCCAGACCACGTCCACGAAGTGCCAGTACCAGGCCACCGCCTCGAAGCCGAAGTGGTGGTCCGGGCTGAAGTGGCCGCGCACGCAGCGCAGCCAGATCACGATCAGCATGACCGTACCCAGGAACACGTGCATGCCGTGGAAGCCGGTCAGCATGAAGAAGGTCGAGCCGTAGATGCCCGAGCCCAGGGTCAGGCCCAGCTCGTGGTAGGCGTGGTAGTACTCATAGCCCTGCACGCACAGGAAGATCGCGCCGAGGGCGATGGTGGCGGCCAGCCAGAAGATCAGGGCGCCGCGCTTGTTCGCCTTCAGGGCGTGGTGGGCGATGGTGATGGTGACGCCCGAGCTCAGCAGCAGCAGGGTGTTGACCAGCGGCAGGCCCCAGGCGGAGATGGTCTGGAAGGAGCCGCCGATCTGGCCCGGGCCATTGGTCGGCCAGCCGGCGCTGTAGCCCGGCCACAGGTACTGGTTGGTCAGGGCACCGTCGCCCTCGCCCGACAGCCACGGCAGGGCGAACTGGCGGGCGTAGAACAGCGCGCCGAAGAAGGCGGCGAAGAACATCACCTCGGAGAAGATGAACCACATCATTCCCATGCGGAACGAGGCGTCGACCTGGGCGTTGTACTTGCCCGAGACCGATTCCGAGATGACGTTGCCGAACCAGCCGGCCAGCACGCCGATGGTGGCCAGCAGGCCGATGAAGAACACCGTCTGGCCCCAGCCATGGCCGTTGAACCAGTTCGCCACGCCGAGCGCGGTCACGAACAGGGTGATCGAGCCGATGAAGGGCCACGGGCTGTGGTGCGGAACGTAGTACACGTTGGCGTCGTGGGTCTGTGCCATGGGGTTCCCCGGTGCTCCTTGAAGGCCTGCGGTCACGGCGCCGAACGGACGGCGGCGGGAGCCTGCTGGCTGCCTGCCGTGACCCGGGCGGTGGCCGCGTCGTTGCTGAAGAAAGTATAGGAAAGCGTGACCGTGCGGACGTTGTCCGGCAGGTCCGGGTCGATGATGAAGCGCACCGGCATCAGGCGCTCCTCGCCGGCCTGCAGCAACTGCTCGGTGAAGCAGAAGCATTCGGTCTTGTTGAAGTAGGTCGACGCCACCGACGGCGCCACCGAGGGGGCGGCGTTGCCGACGATGGCATGGTCGGAAACGTTGCGGGCGATGTAGTTGGCCTCGTACAGCTGGCCCGGGTGCACTTCCATCCGCACGACCTGCGGCTTGAACTCCCAGGGCAGCTTCGAGTTGACGGTGCCGTCGAACTCGACGATCACCGTGCGCGCCTCATCCACCTGCATGCCGGCCACCCGCGCCTCGCCGGCCGGGCCCTGCTCGAGCTTGATGCCGAAGACCTTCTCGCAGGCGATCTGGTACAGCGGCACCATCGCGAAGGCGAAGGCGAAGCCGCCGACCGCCACCAGCACGGCGGCCTTGAGCGTGGAGCGGGAGCGCGGCGCGTTCATGGCAACACCGCCGAAAGGATGAAGGCGGCGTAGACGCCCAGCGCGACCAGGCCGACCGCCCAGGCCGTGCGGCGGATGCCGCGGCGGCGGGTTTCGGTGTGGTGCGGGTCCTGCTGGGCGTTCATGGGCCTGTGCCGAGGCGCCGGGGCGCCGCGTCCTCCGTCAGTGGGTCACGTCGCCGTGGGCGAGGTCGCCGTCCTTGATGACCGGCGGGGTGGTGAAGGTGTGGTGCGGCGCCGGCGAGGGCACGGTCCACTCCAGGCCCTTGGCACCTTCCCAGGCACGGGCCTCGGCCTTCACGCCGCCACGCACGCAGCTCCAGATGATGTAGGCGAACAGCAGCTGGCTCAGGCCGAAGCCGAAGCCGCCGATGGACGACCACATGTTGAAGTCGGCGAAGGCCATGTTGTAGTCGGGCACGCGGCGCTGCATGCCGGCCAGGCCGAGGAAGTGCTGCGGGAAGAACAGCAGGTTCACGAAGATGGTCGACAGCCAGAAGTGAACCTTGCCCAGCTTCTCGTTGTACATGTGGCCGGTCCACTTCGGCAGCCAGTAGTACACGCCGGCCATGATGCCGAACACGGCGCCGGTCACCAGCACGTAGTGGAAGTGCGCCACCACGAAGTAGGTGTCGTGGTACTGGAAGTCGGCCGGGACGATCGCCAGCATCAGGCCGGAGAAGCCGCCGATGGTGAACATGATCACGAAGCCGATCGCGAACAGCATCGGCGTCTCGAAGGTCATCGCGCCGCGCCACATGGTGGTGACCCAGTTGAAGACCTTCACGCCGGTCGGGATGGCGATCAGCATGGTGGCGTACATGAAGTACAGCTCGCCGCCCAGCGGCATGCCCACCGTGAACATGTGGTGCGCCCACACGATGAACGACAGGAAGGCAATCGAGGCGGTGGCGTACACCATGGCCTGGTAGCCGAACAGCGGCTTGCGGGCGAAGGTCGGGATGATCTCCGAGACCACGCCGAAGGCCGGCAGGATCATGATGTAGACCTCGGGGTGACCGAAGAACCAGAAGATGTGCTGGTACATCACCGGGTCGCCGCCGCCGGCCGCGTTGAAGAAGCTGGTCTCGAAGAACTTGTCGGTCAGCAGCATGGTGACCGCGCCGGCCAGCACCGGCATCACCGCGATCAGCAGGAAGGCGGTGATCAGCCAGGTCCAGACGAACACCGGCATCTTCAGCAGGTCAACGCCCGGCGCGCGCATGTTCAGCACGGTGGCGATGATGTTGATCGCGCCCATGATCGAGCTGATGCCCATCATGTGGATGGCGAAGATGGTGAACGCCGTGCTGGCGCCGCCCTGCAGGCTCAGCGGCGGGG
>Ga0207873_1000388_pt1 | contig 48763 bp, 32 predicted proteins | sample BGWIniCompost_FD_187373 | JGI IMG/M metagenome (GOLD analysis project Ga0207873, IMG submission 187373) | Cellulose adapted compost microbial communities from Newby Island Compost Facility, Milpitas, CA, USA - BGW Initial Compost (SPAdes)... ...
CGGCTCGAGCCGCAGCCGAAGTTCTGGTTCACCAGGAGCACCTGAGCGCCGCTGAACTTCGGCTCGTCGAAGGAGTGGGTCTTGCCCTGCTCCTTCAGCTGCAGCCGGTCGTCTTCGAAGGCGTGCTCGCCGAGGCCGTCGAAGGTGACGGTCTTGAGGAAGCGGGCAGGGATGATGCGATCGGTGTCGATGTCGTTGCCGCGCACCGGGATGGCGCGCCCACGGATCGTGACTCGTTTGGTATCCATTTTCGTTCCTCGCGGCTCAGTGAATGCCGAACAGCTCCCGTGCGTCGGTGACCTCGCCGGCGATCGCGGCGGCGGCGACCATCGCCGGGCTCATGAGCAGGGTGCGTCCGGTGGGCGAGCCCTGCCGTCCCTTGAAGTTGCGGTTGGAGCTCGAGGCGCACAGCTCGCGCCCCTGGAGCTTGTCGGGGTTCATCGCCAGGCACATGGAGCAGCCGGGCTCGCGGAACTCGAAGCCGGCCGCCGTGAGGAGCTTGTCGTAGCCGCGCTCGATCGCCGCCTTCTTCACCTGGTGGGAGCCGGGGACCACGATGGCCCGCACGCCCTCCTTGACCTTGAGGTTCTTGCCATCGAGCAGCCGGACGACCTCCTCGATGTCGCTCAGGCGCCCGTTGGTGCAGGAGCCGATGAAGGCCACGTCCACCTTGGTGCCCGCGATCTTCTGGCCGGGCTCGAGGGACATGTAGCGGTAAGCCTCTTGCACGGTGTCCCGCTCGCTGGGATCGACGTCGTCGAGCTTCGGGATCGTGCCTCCCACGGAGGTGGACTGTCCGGGCGTGATGCCCCAGGTGACCACCGGCTCGATCTCCTCCGCGGCGATGCGGACGACGTCGTCGTACTGCGCGTCGGGATCGCTGCGCAGGGACTGCCAGTCCGCCACGGCGCGCTCCCAGGCCTCGCCCTGGGGAGCATACTCGCGCCCCTTCAGGTAGTCGTACGTCGTCTGGTCGGGCTGCACGTAGCCGCAGCGCGCGCCGCCCTCGATGCTCATGTTGCAGACGGTCATGCGCTCGTCCATCGACATGGCGTCGAACACGTCGCCCGCGTACTCGTAGGCGAACCCGACGCCGCCCTTCACGCCGAGCTTCTGGATGATGTAGAGGGCGACGTCCTTGGCGTACACGCCGGGGCGCAGCTTCCCGTTCACCTCGATCCGCCGCACCTTCAGCTTGTCCATGGCGAGGGTCTGCGTGCCGAGCACGTCGCGCACCTGGCTCGTGCCGATGCCGAAGGCGAGGGCCCCGAAGGCGCCGTGGGTCGAGGTGTGGGAGTCGCCGCAGCAGATCGTCATGCCCGGCTGCGTCAGCCCGCGCTCGGGCCCCACCACGTGCACGATGCCCTGCTCCGACTTCTCCGGGGAGAAGAGGCGGATGCCGTGCCGCTTCACGTTGCCCTCGAGGGCGACCATCATCTGCTCGGCGAGGCTGTCCCCGTAGGGGCGCAGCTGGGAGGTGGTGGGGATGATGTGGTCCACCGTCGCGAAGGTGCGCTCGGGGAACATCACGCGCAGGCCGCGCTCCTCCAACATGGCGAACGCCTGGGGGGAGGTCACCTCGTGGATGAGGTGCAGCCCCATGAACAGCTGGAACTGCCCGGAGGGGAGCTTGCCGACGGTGTGCCTGTCGAAGACCTTTTCGTACAGAGTCTTGCCCATGAGGTGAGCCTTTCCTTACTTGGATTGTCCGCTGAGTGTTCGAATCATTTCTCTGCGCCCGCGCTGCCGGACGGCGCGCCCTTCCCGAGGGGCGCGGGGGAGTCGCCGGCGGGCGCGTCGGTGGATTTGCGACGCCCTCTGCCCTTCCGGGCCGACGCCGCGGCTGGTCCGCGGCTCGTGGTGGTGCTCTCCGCGAGCTCCGCCAGACGATCCGCGAGGGCATTGCCGAAGCGGGCGAAACCGGCGAGCTCGGCGGACTCGAAGGCGAGCCACACCTTCTCGATGGCCTGCTCGCGGCTCGCGCGCAGGGCCTCCATGGTGCGACGCCCCCGCGGGGTCAGAGCATACTCGCGGTGCCGCGCGTCGCCTCGCGCCACGCGCACCGTCACCAACCCCTTGTCCACGAGCTGCCGGATCAGCTTGCTCACGGCGGCGGCGCTGCTGTCTCGTCGCCGCGCGAACATCGTCGGCATGAAATGCTCGGAGCTGATCTCCTCGAGCACCTCCCACTGGGGATCGGTGAGCCCGGCCTCCTCCGCGAGCTGCTGGCGGCGCTGGCGAAACAGCTCCGCCAACCTCCCGAGCACCTCGATCCCCTGGTGCACCAGCTCGAGGCGCCCGGCGGTCGCGTCGGCGCGCGCCGGAGCCGCTCGGGGGGCGGGGCTGGGGGATGCTGGCACGGCTCAATAGTTAACCTGGGTAAACGAGATCGGCAAGGGGATTCGCGCGCCGAGCCGCCGGTGGTAGCGTCGGGGTGCTCCCTCCGGGTCCCGGTGGGACTCCCGAAGGTGTCGCCATGGTCAAGTTCGCGGACGAGCAGGTACGGAAGGCGCTCGAGCTGAAGGCGCGGAGCGTGGAGCGCGACGACGTGGAGCGCGTCGCGGGGAATCGGGCGGCGGTGCAGGCCCTGATCGACGAGCTCCCGCAGGATCTCGGCCGCGCACGGAAGCAGGCGACGCTCCTCTTCGAGTTCGTCGAGTTCGCCGCCGCGGAGATGCGCGCGAGCGACGCGGGCGAGGGGGGACACGTCCCGCCCTTCGAGGCGGTGCGCGAGGCCGTGGGCGCTTTGCTCTACCTTTCGGCGCCCATCGATCTCGTGCCGGACACGGAGGACGGCGGGTTCTTGGACGACGCGGCCATCCTCGAGCTCGCGGTGCAGAACATCGTCGAGGAGCTCCGGGCCTTCTGCGAACGGCGGGGTCTCGACGCCAGCGACGCGCTGTAGAGCCGACCCATGGCCGTCCCCCTCCTCGATCTGGCGGCGCATCACGCGCCGCTCCGCGACTCCCTCGCTGCCGCCGTGCAGGGGGTGCTCGACGCCAACGCGTTCATCCTCGGCCCCACCGTCGCGCGCTTCGAGGAGCAGATGGCGGCCCACCTCGGTGTGCCCCACGCGCTCGGCGTCTCCTCGGGCACCGACGCGCTGGTCGTGAGCCTGCTCGCTGCGGGGATAGGCCCCGGGGACGAGGTCGTCACGACGCCCTTCTCGTTCTTCGCCACGGCGGGGGCCATCCTCCGGGTGGGCGCGCGCCCGGTCTTCGTCGACATCGATCCGAGGAGCTACAACATCGACGCGGAGCGGGTCCCGGACGTCACGACGGAGCGCACCCGAGGGATCTTGCCGGTGCACCTGTTCGGTCGCGCCGCGCCGATGGCGCCGCTGCTCGCGTGGAGCCGCGAGCGGAGGCTCACGGTGATCGAGGACGCGGCGCAGGCGTTGGGGACCTTCGTCTCCGACGCGGAGCAGGGAGGCCCGCGTCCCGCGGGCGCGGTCGGTGACTTCGGTTGCTTCAGCTTCTTTCCCTCGAAGAACCTGGGCGCGGCCGGCGACGGGGGCCTCGTGGTGTGCCGCGACGCGCAACGCTGGGAGCGGCTACGGCGGCTCCGGGTTCACGGAGCGTCCCGGCCTCATCACCACGAGGAGGTGGGCGGGAACTTCCGGCTCGACGCGCTCCAGGCGGCCCTCCTGGAGGTGAAGCTCCCGCACCTGGAGTCGTGGGTGGAGCGACGCCGGGCGAACGCGGCCCGCTACCGGCGTCTGTTCTTGGAGTCGGGCTTGGTGAAGGACGGGGCTCCGTATCCCACGTCCGATCATCCCTTGGTCCTGCCGGAGGCGGCGCCGGGGCACTCCTACAACCAGTTCGTCGTGCGCGCGGGCGACCGCGACGGACTGGCGCGGCACCTTGGGGCGCGGGCGATCGGCCACGCGGTGTATTACCCGCGTCCGCTCCACCTGCAGCCTGCCCTCGCGGCGCTGGGCCACGCGGCGGGCGCCTTCCCCGAGGCAGAGCGGGCTGCGGCAGAGGTGCTCGCGCTCCCGATCTACCCGGAGCTGTCCGAGGAGCAGGCCTGCGAAGTCGTCGACGCAGTGGTCTCCTTCTTCGGGAAGCGCTGAACGTTCTTCGAGAAGTGCTGAACGGGGGAGCCGGGGAGCGCGCTCCGAGGCCGGGGTGTGCGCCGCTCCTGGCGCCGTGTTCGCGCGCGTGAAAGCGGACGTTTTCCGGGGAGCCGGCACGGAACGCTGCGTGCGCGCGTGCGCGGTGACGCGCGCAGGGAGGACCTGCGGTCGAGGAGCGCTCTCGCTCGTTCAGGTGTCGGCGGTGAGGCGAGCCCGTGCTATGAGAGCCGTGCGTTCTTCGCGGTGTCGTGCTGCACGGGCCGCCCAGGGCGAGGACTCGTGCGGGATCGCGATCCCGGAGCGAGTCGGCCGAGCGACGAACGGCTCTCCACGGCCTTCGCCTCCGCTAGGGAGTCCAAGTCAGGACGTGACCCAGAGCGCCGGGGCACCGCCTCCCCTCTCCGATCGGGAGTGGAGGGGAATACACAAGCAACCCCGGGTTGAAGTATAAGCCCGTCACCTCACGGACCTCACAAGGAAAGAACAGGATGATCAAGGTCGGTATCAATGGTTTTGGCCGCATTGGCCGCATGGTTTTCAGGGCCGCTGCCCAGCGCGACGATCTCGAGATCGTGGCCATCAACGATCTGCTCGACGTCGACTACCTGGCGTACATGCTCAAGTACGACTCGGTGCACGGCCGCTTCAAGGGCGAGGTCTCGGTCAAGGACGGCAAGCTGGTCGTCAACGGCAAGGAGATCCGCGTGACCGCCGAGACCGATCCCACGAAGCTGAACTGGGGCGGGGTCGGCGCGGACGTGGTGGTCGAGTCCACCGGCATCTTCCTCACCAAGGAGGGCGCCGAGGGCCACATCAAGGCCGGCGCGAAGAAGGTCGTCATGTCGGCGCCGTCGAAGGATGACACCCGGATGTTCGTGATGGGCGTCAACGACGACACCTACAACGGCGAGGCGATCGTCTCCAACGCGTCCTGCACGACGAACTGCCTGGCTCCGGTCGCCAAGGTGCTCAACGACACCTTCGGGATCAAGCGCGGCCTGATGACGACGGTGCACGCCACCACCGCCACGCAGAAGACCGTCGACGGCCCCTCGAAGAAGGATTGGCGCGGCGGCCGCGGCATCCTCGAGAACATCATCCCGTCCTCGACGGGCGCGGCCAAGGCCGTCGGCAAGGTGATCCCGGAGCTGAACGGCAAGCTCACCGGCATGGCGTTCCGCGTGCCCACCTCCGACGTCTCGGTGGTGGATCTCACGGTGGAGCTCCAGAAGGAAGCCACCTACGACGAGATCTGCCGCGCCATGAAGGCGGCCTCGGAGGGGCCCATGAAGGGCGTCCTCGGGTACACGGAGGACAAGGTCGTCTCCACGGACTTCGTGGGTGAGTCCTGCACCTCGGTGTTCGACGCCGACGCGGGCATCCAGCTCGACAAGACCTTCGTGAAGGTGGTCGCCTGGTACGACAACGAGTGGGGTTACTCCTGCAAGGTGCTCGACCTGGTGAAGCGCATCGCCGGCTGAGCGCGACGTCTTGTCCACGCGACGAACGCCCGGGGTCAGCCGACCTCGGGCGTTCGTGTATGGGGGCCGCGGACGGGCTCAGTAGTGCCAGGGGAACTTGGAGTAGTCGCGGGGGCGCTTCTCGAGGAAGGCGTCGCGTCCCTCCTGAGCCTCCTCCGTGCCATAGGCGAGGCGGGTGGCCTCGCCCGCGAAGAGCTGCTGCCCCACCATGCCGTCGTCCGGTAGGTTGAAGCCGAACTTGAGCATGCGCATGGCGGTGGGGCTCTTGCTGTTGATGATGGCGCCCCACTCCAGGGCGACCTTCTCGAGGTCGGCGTGGGGCACGACGGCGTTGACCATGCCCATCGCTGCGGCCTGCTCCGCGTCGTAGTCGAGGCCGAGGAAGAAGATCTCGCGCGCCTTCTTCTGGCCCACCTGGCGCGCGAGGAGCGCGGAGCCGTAGCCGCTGTCGAAGCTGGCCACGTCCGGATCCGTCTGCTTGAACATCGCGTGTTCGCGGCTGGCGAGGGTCAGATCGCACACCACGTGCAGGCTGTGTCCGCCGCCCGCGGCCCAGCCCGGGACCACGGCGATCACCACCTTGGGCATGAAACGGATCAGGCGCTGCACCTCGAGGATGTGCAGCCGCCCCAAACGCGCAGGATCGACCCCGGCGTCGCCCTCGTACTTGTAACCGTCCTTGCCGCGGATGCGCTGGTCACCGCCGGAGCAGAAGGCCCAGCCGCCGTCGCGCGGAGACGGGCCGTTGCCCGTGAGGAGCACGCAGCCGACGTCACTCCAACAGCGAGCGTGATCGAGGGCAGCGTAGAGCTCGTCGACGGTCCGAGGGCGGAAGGCGTTGCGCACCTCGGGGCGATTGAACGCGATGCGGACCGTGCCGTGGGCGCGAGCGCGGTGATAGGTGATGTCCTCGAAGGAGAAGCCCTCCACCGGGGTCCAGGCGTTGGCGTCGAAGATGTCGGAGACCATGGGCCCGGCATTATGCACGAACTCACGGTCAGCTCGACCTGAACGCGGCGCGATCTGGGTGGCGGCTCGAGGGGGCGTGGCTCCCCGGGGGCTCCCTTCGCGCGACGAGCGGCTCGGCTCGGGAGCCGCTCGTCGCTCGGGGGCGCCGTCAGAGCTTCCCGAGGGCGATCAGGAGCGTACGACGCAGGGGTTCGGCCGCGCCCCACAGGAGCTGGTCGCCCACGGTGTAGATCGAGAGGTACTCGGGGCCGAGGCGGAGCTTGCGGACCCGCCCGAGGGCGATGCGCAGGGTGCCGGACACGGCCGCCGGGGAGAGCCGGGCGAGGGTGGCCGCCTTGTCGTTCTCGACGAAATCCACCCACTCGTTGCCGGAGCGGAGCGCGTCCTCGATCTCCGCGAGGGGTACGTCCTTCGTGAGCTTCAGGGTGAGGGCCTGGCTGTGGGAGCGCATGGCGCCGACGCGCACGCACACGCCGTCGACGGGCACCTCCGGGTTCAGGCCGAGGATCTTGTTCGTCTCGACCTGCCCCTTCCACTCCTCGCGGGTCTGGCCACCGTCGACGGCGCGGTCGATCCATGGGATGAGGCTGCCGGCGAGCGGCGCGCCGAACTCACTCTGCGGGAAGGTCTCGCCCCGCATCAGGTCGATCACCTGGCGATCGAGCTCGAGGATGCTGGCGCTCGGATCGGCGGCTGCTGGCGCGGCGCCGAGCACGGCCATCTGACGGACGAGCTCACGCATGTTGCGGGCGCCGGCCCCCGAGGCGGCCTGGTAGGTGGCCGCGTTGATCCACTCGACCCAGCCCCGCTCGAACAGGGGAGCGATGGCCATGAGCATCAAGCTCACGGTGCAGTTGCCGCCGATGAAATCGCGCTGGCCCGCGGCGATCGCCTCGTCGATGCGTCGACGATTGACGGGATCGAGCACGATCACCGAGTCGTCGGCCATGCGCAGGGTGGAGGCGGCGTCGATCCAGTAGCCCTTCCAGCCGCTCCCGCGGAGGTCGCCGTGCACGGACGTCGTGTAGTCGCCGCCCTGGCAGCTGATGATGGCGTCCATCTCCGCGAGCGCCTTGGTATCGGTGGCGTCACGCAAGGGCTTCTTGCCCTGACCCACGTCCGGGCCGAGCTCTCCAGCCTGCGAGGTGGAGAAGAACACCGGCTCGAAGTGCTCGAAGTCGCCTTCTGCACGCATGCGCTCCAGGAGAACGGAGCCGACCATGCCACGCCATCCCACGATACCTACGGTGGTCACTGTGATTTCCTCTGTGGTGAGGCCCGCCGAGCGGGCGCGGCTGGAGTGAACCAAAGGGATGGCCGGCGCGCAAATCCGCGCCGCGGATGCCCTCAGCGCGGGGTCTGGAAATGAACGAGGCCCGGACCATTGGTCCGGGCCCTCGCGGGCAGCCCTCGTCGGGCCTCGGCTCGACGGAGCCGCGAGCGCCTGCCAGCGCCCTGCTACGGGCGCCGTCAGGGGCACGGGCTCACTTGATGAACAGCATCTCCTGATAGGTGGGCAGCGGCCACAGGTCGTCCGCGATCACCGTCTCGAGCTTGTCCGCCGCGTCGCGCACCGCGTTCATGGCGGGGATCACCGTGTCACGGCAGTAGAGCGCGCCGGCCATGCCCTCCTCGTGCTCGCTCTCGATGGCGGCGGCGAGCTTGGCGATACCCGCCTGGAGCGCGCCGACGAGCTCGGTGGTCTCGGTGAGCACCGTCAGATCGGGGCTGAGCCCCGCGCCCTTCACGTTGACCGCGGCCGCACCCAGCTCGCTCTGGTAACGCAGCGCGGCAGGCAGGATGGTCGTCTTGGCCATGCGCAGGGCGATCCGCGCCTCGAGCAGGATCGACTTGATGTACTGCTCGACGTAGGTCTCGTAGCGGCTCGCCAGCTCCCGGGGCGACAGCACCTTGTACTTGTCGAAGAGGGCCCGGGTCTCCTCCGAGTCGAGCGCCGTGAGCGCATCCGGCGTGGTCCGCAGGTTCGGCAGGCCGCGCTTCTCCGCCTCGGCGTGCCACTCCGCGGAGTAGCCGTTCCCGTTGAAGATCACCCGGTCATGCTTGTCCAGGATGCCCTTGAGCAGGACCTGCACGGCGTCCTTCAGCTCCATGCCGCTCGCCAAGGACTTCTCGAGCTCCGTGGCGCAGAAGTCGAGGGACTCGGCGAAGATCGTGTTCAGGGCGACGAGGGGACCGGAGATCGACTGGTTGCCGCCGACGGCGCGGAACTCGAAGCGGTTGCCCGTGAACGCGAACGGGCTCGTGCGGTTCCGATCCCCGGCGTCCTTCGGGAGCTTGGGCAGAGTGTCGACGCCGATCTCGAGGGTGCCCTTGGCCTTGGACGACTTGGCGCCGCCCGCCTTGATCTGCTCGAACACGTCCGTCAGCTGATCGCCGAGGAAGATCGAGATGATGGCGGGGGGAGCCTCGTTCGCTCCGAGGCGGTGATCGTTGCCCGCCGAGGCGATGGTGGCGCGCAGCACGGGCGCGTACTTGTCCACGCCGCGGATCACGGCCGCGCAGAACACGAGGAACTGCATGTTCTCGTGGGGCGTGTCACCGGGATCGAGCAGGTTGCCCTGGGTCGAGTTGCCGAAGGAGTAGTTCACGTGCTTCCCGGACCCGTTGAGCCCCTTGAAGGGCTTCTCGTGGGTGGAGCACGCCAGGCCGTACTTGGTGGCGACCCGCTTCAAGGTCGCCATGACGAGCTGCTGGTGGTCGCTCGCGACGTTGGCCGCTTCGTACACGGGTGCGCACTCGAACTGTCCGGGAGCGACCTCGTTGTGGCGCGTCTTGACGGGGATACCCAGCTTGAAGAGCTCGCGCTCGACTTCCATCATGTACGCGAGGACGCGCTCGGGGATGATCCCGAAGTAGTGGTCGTCGAACTCCTGGCCCTTGCCGGAGGGGGCGCCGAACAAGGTGCGGCCCGTGAGCATCAGGTCGGGGCGCTGCGTGTAGAACTTGGTGTCGACCAGGAAGTACTCCTGCTCGGGGCCGGCGAAGGAGTTGACCGCGGCGATGTCGTCGTGGCCGAACAGCTTGAGGACGCGCTGCGCCTGCTTGTTCAGGGCCTGGATGGACCGCAGGACCGGCGTCTTCTTGTCGAGGGCCTCGCCGGTCCAGGACACGAAGACCGTGGGGATGCACAGGGTCACGCCGTTCGGGTTCTCGATCAGGTAGGCAGGGCTCGTCACGTCCCAGGCCGTGTAGCCACGCGCCTCGTGGGTGCCGCGGATGCCGCCGTTGGGGAAGCTCGAGGCGTCGGGCTCACCCTGGATGAGGGTCTTGCCCGCGAACTCCGCCAGGGCCCGTCCGTCCGTGCCCGGTGACAGGAAGCTGTCGTGCTTCTCCGCGGTCCAGCCAGTGAGCGGATAGAAGACGTGGGCGTAGTGGGTGGCGCCCTTCGCGATCGCCCAGTCCTTCATGGCCGCGGCGACCGTGTCGGCGACCTCGGGATCGAGGGTCGCGCCCGTCTCGATCGTCTTGAGCAAGGACTTGTAGACGGGCTTGGGCAGATGCTCCTGCATCGCCTTGTGGCCGAAGACGTTCTGCCCGAACAGCTCACCCGTGGGCACCTTGTGATCGAGGGGAGCGACGGTGGACTGGTAGCTCGCGATAGCCGCGATGGCCTGTGCTCGGCTGTTGCTCATGTTCGTGACTTGCCTGTCAAAAAGGGGATGGGGGAAACTGCAGCCCAGAGGCCGGGCTGGGGATGGACCTGGCTCGGTGCGGGGCCCGACCGGGTCGGGGCGACCGCCGTTCCTGAACACGGAGAGCTATAACCCGCCCTGCTTTTCGGAAATGTTTCGTGGAGCCGGCGAAGCACGAAAGTTGGAAACGTGCTCTCCAGGGGTCCGCGAGAGCGCGAGCGACCCAGCTTAGCACCGCCCGGAGCAGGTGGGCGGGGACGGCGGGCAGCCGCCTCGAGAAAAATGCGGGGCGGCCCCCGCCGCGCGTCGACGGGGGCGCCAGCGGGGCTCAGCGCGTGGTCGGAAGATGGAGCCGGGCGTCGTGGATGCTCTGGAAGAAGTCGTTGCCCTTGTCGTCGACGACGATAAAGGCAGGGAAGTCCACGACTTCGATGCGCCAGACCGCTTCCATGCCGAGCTCGGGATACTCGAGTACCTCGACCTTCTTGATGCAGTCCTGCGCCAAGCGCGCGGCTGGTCCGCCGATCGAGCCGAGATAGAAGCCGCCGTAGCGGGCGCAGGCTTCCGTGACGGCGCGGGAGCGGTTCCCCTTGGCCAGCATGACGAGGCTGCCGCCCGCCGCCTGGAACTGCGCCACGTAGGAGTCCATCCGGCCTGCCGTCGTCGGACCGAAGGATCCAGAGGCGTAGCCTTCGGGTGTCTTCGCCGGCCCCGCGTAGTACACCGGGTGATTCTTGAGGTAGTCGGGGAGCGGCTCTCCTGCGTCGAGCCGCTCCTTCAACTTGGCGTGGGCGATGTCCCGCGCCACGACGAGCGATCCCGTGAGGGAGAGCCTCGTGCGGATGGGGTACTGGGAGAGCTGCGCGCGGATGTCCGACATCGGGCGGTTCAGATCCACACGGACGACCTCCTCGCGGAGCTGCGCCTCCGTGGTCTCCGGCAGGTACTTGGCGGGATCGGTCTCGAGCTCCTCGAGAAAGATTCCTTGGGCCGTGATCTTGCCGAGGGCCTGGCGATCCGCCGAGCACGACACGGCGATGCCCACGGGGAGCGACGCGCCGTGTCGGGGGAGCCGAATCACGCGCACGTCGTGGCAGAAGTACTTGCCGCCGAACTGAGCACCGATGCCGAGCTTCCTCGAGAGCGCCAGGACCTCCCCTTCGAGCTCGACGTCGCGCAGGCCATGGCCCGCCAGGCTGCCCTGGGTCGGCAATCCGTCGAGGTAGCGCGCCGAGGCCAGCTTGGCGACCTTCAGGTTGTGTTCGGCGCTCGTGCCCCCGATGACGATGGCCAGGTGATAGGGCGGGCACGCGGCGGTGCCGAGGGAGGCCATCTTGTCCTCGAGGAACTTCAAGAGCCGCTCTCGGTTCAGGAGCGCCTTCGTCTCCTGGTAGAGGAACGACTTGTTCGCCGAGCCTCCGCCCTTGGCCATGAAGAGGAACTTGTATTCGCCGCCCTCCGTGGCCTGGAGCTCGATCTGCGCCGGGAGGTTGGTGCCCGTGTTCTTCTCGGTGAAGGTGTCGAGGGGCGCCATCTGCGAGTAGCGCAGGTTCGCCGTCGTGTAGGTGTCGAAGATGCCGCGGGCCAGCGCTTCTTCGTCGTCGTACCCGGTGAAGACGAGCTGCCCCTTCTTCCCGAGCACGATCGCCGTGCCCGTGTCCTGACAGCTGGGCAGGACGCGTCCCGACGCCACGCAGGCGTTCTGGAGGAGCTCCAGCGCGACGAAGCGGTCGTTGTCGGACGCCTCCGGGTCGTCGAGGATGCTGCGCAGCTGCGCGAGGTGCCCAGGGCGCAGGAGGAACGCGATGTCCGTGAAGGCCTCGCGGGCGAGCAGCGTCAGGGCTTCCTTGTCGACCCTCAGGAAGGTGTGCCCGGCGGCGTCGAAGGTCGAGACGTGATCGCGGGTGATCAGGCGGTAGGGGGTCGAGTCCTCACCGAGGGGGAGCAGGGGCGCATAACGAAAGTCGGCCATCGGGGCCGTCTTACCGCACTTCTCGCCTCCTCGCCGCAAGGGTCGTCTCTCCCGCCGCGACGACGGTCGGCGCGCGGCCGCGTGGTGAGAGGCCATCGACGAAGGCCTCGGAGCCCCCAGGCTGACGCGCTCGCTGGGGCTCGACGAGGCCACGTCGAGGCTTCGCCCTGGAATGACGCCCGCTCTACGTCCGCGGTGGGCTCAGAACAGGATGTTGGCGCCGACCGAGCTGTAGGGATAGCCGAGGCGGACCGTCAGACCCACGCGGTCGCCGAACTGGAAGCGCGCGCCACCGGCGAAGACGGGGACGAAGGGATGGAAGGTGCTTCCGTAGTCCCAGCTCGCGTAGCGCATCGCGGCGCCCGGCTCACCGAAGACGCTGATGATCTCCGTGAGGTAGAAGTTCCACTGCAAGACCACCGGGACCCAGAGCGTCGTCCCGCTGCAGCGATCCCGCCCCCAGTCGTCCCAGCAACGATCGCCGAGGCGGCGCGTGCGGCTCCCGTGGGTCCACCAGGCGACGTCCAGCCCGAAGCCGATCGCCATGTTGTTGTTGATCGTGGAGATCGGACCGTTGTGGAAGAGCGGGATGTTGGCGCGGACCCCGAGCCCGGGGCCATGTCCCGGCCACGCCCAGGACCAGATGCCGTGGGGCTCCAGCTCGAAGTCGTACTGCGCGTGCTGACCTGGGCGCTTGATGACGTTCGCGGCGTCTGCGTCCGGCGTGTACGCGAGGGAGGCGAACGCTGCGGCGAACGCCACGAGCGCGGAGATCAGGGACCTGCGGATAATGTATGCCATGGGTGTCGCCTGTCGGTAGGCTGGGGCCCTCCCGGCCTCAGCGTTTGCACACGTCTTATCAAGCGCACGGATCCACTGTCACCTGGAAAACCAAAGAGCACCTCGGCAGCACCTCGTCCTGCCCTTGGGAGACGTGGTTTTCGGTGTCGGTGCGCGGTCTCCGGAGGTGTGCGTTCGCGGCTCGGCGGCTGCGGGTCAAGGCCTTCGCGCCGCGTCGATTCGCTGACTAAGTGCTCATGCCACCGGAGGTGCGGTGCGCGGTACGCAGTGCGCGGAAGAATGCGCGGAAGAATGCGCGGCAGGCAAGGCGCGATGCGCGCGCATGAGCCCATGCTGCTCACTCCACATGAAATCGGATGGTTGCGCTGCGGGCGGCGCCCGCCTCCACGTGGAGGCGGTGTGTGCCTGGCTCGAGCTGCCAGGGGAGTTGGTGATCGGAGCCAGCGGGACCCAAGGGCATTCCGTCGAGAACGAACACGGGACGCGCGCTCGCCGGGACCCCACGGGCGCGGAGCAAGATGCGCTGCTGGGCTCGGGCGAGGGAGGGATCGAGGGCGAACCGTGCCCCGTCGTGCGGAAACGCCACGGCGAGCGACGACGTCGTCGTCGAGGTGACGCCGCCCGGGCAACGGGGATCCTCCGAGGACGGCGGAAGAGGGCGCTGCGCCGCCCGGGCCCACGCGAGGTACTGCTCGGGGTAGACCTCGAACACCCGCTCGACGGCGTCCTTGCAGGCGCGGGTGGCGCGAAGCCCGGAGCTCGAGGCGACGGAGACGCGCTGGTGGAAGGTGCACCGGTGTCCGGGGACGTGGCCTGGGAGGAAGTGCTCCTTCACGCGGTGGGGACAGTCGGCGGTGGGGAGAGCGCCGCTCAGGGGGCACACCTCGGCGGAGACGAACTCCTCCGGGGTTCGGAGCGGCGCAGGGTCGCGATCGCGCATCGCCGCCAACATGACCTCCCGAAACAGCGGTCCGGCCCCGGTGACGCCGCTCGTGCCGCGCATGGGGCGTCCGTCGAAGTTGCCCACCCACACGGCCACGGTGACCTCGCGGGTGAACCCGATCGTCCAGTTGTCGCGGAAGCCCTTGGACGTCCCCGTCTTCACCGCGGCGGGGAAGGGGAGATCGAGCACGGTGTGCCTCCCGAAGCCTGCTTGGCGGGCGTGGGGATCCGCGAGCATGTCGGTCAGGAGGTGGGCGAGGGGCGCGGGGATCGCCCGTCGCTCCGTCGCGTCGGCGTCGTTCGGCGCCAAGGGCAACGAGTTCCCGGCGACGTCGAATGCGACGCGCACGAATCGCAGCGGCCGGTGAACGCCGTCTCGCGCGAGGGCGGCGTAGGCGCTCGCGAGCTCGGTGAGGGTGACCTCGCCGTCCCCGAGGGCGATCGCGGCGCCGTAGTGGGACGCGTCTCGCTCGAGGGAGTCGAAGCCGAAGCGGTGCAGCATCGCGAGCACGCGAGCGGGGCCGACCCGCTGGGCGGCGTAGACGGCGGGCACGTTCAGCGAGCTCGCCAGGGCCTCCCGCAGGCGCACGGGGCCGCGGAATCGGCCGTCGTAGTTGCGGGGCGCGTAGTCACCCTGCGGCGTCGGCAAGCGCAGCTCCACGTCCGGCAAGAGCGTGGCCGGGGTGAACGCCAACGACTCGATCGCCGCCGCGTAGACGAAGGGCTTCAAGGTCGAGCCGGGTTGACGGAGGGCGCGCGTGCCGTCGTTCTGCCCGAGCCCCTGCTCCGACCAGAAGTCGGGGGAGCCGACGTAGGCGAGGACCTCGGCGGTCTCGTTGTCGACGACGAGCACGGCTGCGTTGGAGACGTCGTGGGCGACGAGCTCCCCGATGAGTCCGCGCGTGAGCCCTTGCACCGTGGCCTGGAGCCCGCCGTCGATGGTGGTGTGCACCTCACGGATCCGCTCCCGAGTCTCCGGGGGCAACCAGCGCCCGCTCCCGGCGCTGCGCACCAGGTGCTCGGCTCCCCCGAGTCGACGGGCCCGTTGCAGGACGATGGGCTGCTCCTTGGCGCGAGCAACGGCGTCCGGCGCAGCGAGCCCCGCTCGTTCCATGCGATCGAGCACGCGGTCCCGCCGCTGTCGGGCGCGCTCCGTCCCCCGGCTGGGATCGTAGAAGGACGGACCGCGGGGTAACCCGGCGAGGAGCGCCGCCTCGGCGAGATCCAGGCGTTCGGCGGGTTTGTCGAACAGAACGCGGCTGGCCGCCTCGAGGCCTCGCACCCCCGGCGCGTACTCTATCCGGCTCAGGTACTCCGCCAGGATGGTGTCCTTGTCGAGATCGCGCTCGAGGCGCAGCGCGATCACCATCTCCCGCACCTTGCCGCGGAGGGTGCGGGGGCGCGGCACGAGGTTCCGGGCGAGCTGTTGGGTGATCGTGCTCGCGCCCGACACGATCCGGCGATGCCGAACGGCCTGAGCGCCCGCCCGAGCCATGGCGAGCGGGTCGACCCCGGGGTGCCCGTAGAAGCGCAGGTCCTCTGCGGCGAGCACCGCGTCGATCACGTGGGAGGGCAAGCGCTCCAGGGAGACGCCCGCGGAGCGGCGCCCCTGCTCGGGCCTGTACTCGTCGATGAGCGCCCCCCCGCGGTCGAGGATCCGCACGCTGTTGCGTCCCGGTCCGCTCGTGAGGGCCTCCGGCAACGGCTCCCGGGCGACCGCGAGGAGGAGACTCAGGAGCAGAAGCGCGGCACCACCCGCGATGACGAGCGCCGCTCGGGTGAGCCTCATCGAACTTCGAAGGAGCTGGCGCCGGTGCGACCGAACACCTCGGGGTTGTACATCTCCTCGGCCTGCGTCGGCGGCACCACGAAGCGCCCCGGCGTGGTGGCCCGCGCCAGGTACCGGTAGTGGTAGATGCCCGCGGGCAGGTGATCGACGAAGAAGAGAACGCGATCGTCCCTGAGTTCGCGCCGGTAGTGACTGGGGCTCAGAGTCTGGCGAGCGGACAGACCCCGTTGCGGCGGCGCCCGATCGGTGGCCGAGCCGCCGATGTCCGCCCAGCCCGCGGTGGTGGAGAGGCGGGCGTCCACCGCCTCGAGCCCCGCCGGGAGCGGGTCGTCCAAGACGACGTATTCGCGATCGCTCGGCGCCACCAGCAGTAGATCCGCGAGGACCAACCGCCCGGCGGTGACGCTGTCCACTCCTTGGCTCGGGATCACCTCGAGGGCCTGGGCGAGCTCCGCGGGCGTGACCTCACGCAGGGTCTTCTGGACGAAGAAGCCGCGCTCGAGGCTCTCCGTCGGCAACGTGGTGCGGGCATAGCGGAGCCGCGCTTCGTAGAAGAGCGTCCCGGCGCCCTCCTTCTCGAACACCAGGTTTCCGCTCGTGAGCCGGGCCGTGGGGATCAGGCTCTGGCGTGCCGTGCCGCGCTGGGCCGCAGCGCCCCTCTTCTGGTTCCCCGTGCGGAAATCGTACTCGGCCACTTTCTCTCGATCGAACCAGAGCCGAGCCACGAAATCCGGCTTCACCGCCTCCTGGGCCGTGCGGTAGTCGTCGAGGGCGAGCAACGCGAACGCCGTCTCCTGGGTGGAGCGCCAAGTGCCTCCCTTGCGGCTGGCGAGCAGACCGCGCGCGAGGCGTGCTCCGAGGGGGTGATCCTTCCGCGCCGCCAGGAGGCCGCGCAGGACGAGGGCGGTGGAGCGCGTCGGCGAGTCCATGAGCGTGGCGTAGCGGCCGCCCGAGTCGTCTCCGACGAAGGCTCGGTCCGCCTCCAGGTGCAGCGTCGCCTCGAGCTCCCGCGTCAGCTCCGCCACGGGGCCCGACGGCTGCTTCGAGACGGCCATCGCGTGCAACAACAGCGCCCGGGAGAACACCGGGAGGTCCCGACGCTCGTCGAACAGCTGGCTCATGTAGCCCGGGTCCGGTGCGCCCAGCTCCGCCAGGACGTCGAGCAGGAGCGGCGCGGCGGCGCGGCTGATTTCGTCCTTCCCTACCTCGAGCTGACGCCGCAGGTACTGCTTCGCGCGCGTCATCGCCGGGGCGGGCACCGGGACCCCCCGGCGCGCGGCCTCGTGGAGCGTCCAGACGGCGTAGGCGGACACCCAAGGCGAGGAGGCGGGCGACTCGGGCCACATGACGAACCCGCCATCGTGCCCTTGGCGCGACAGGATCTCGGCGACGGTCTTCGCGACCACCGTGTCGACGTGCGCGGGGAGCTCCGTGTCGAAGTCCTTCGCGAGCGTGCGCAGCGGGAGCAACGGCAGGAGCTTGCTGGAGAGCTGCTCCGTGCAGCCGTAGGGGTACTCGATGAGCTGTCGGAAGCCGGCGTCGATGCCGACGAGCGCCGTCGAGGCCGCCTTGATCTCCAGCGCGCCCACGTCCCTGCGCACGGCCGAGAGGTCGCCGAGGGCCTCTGCCGCGGCGGTCTCCGTTTGGCCGTAGAGGGCGACGGCCTCCAGCGTCGCTGGTGAGAGCACGCGACGCTCCAGCTCGACGGCGTCCTTCTCCCCGCCACCAACGACCCGGAAGGTCAGGCGCGCGTCGCCGACCTCACGGGCCGCGATGGGGAACCGCACCTCCACCTGGCCGTCCCGCGGCAGCTCCACGCTCGCATGGGGGTCGCCGAGGAGCTCCACGCCGCTGGCGTCCAGCTGCACCTGCACGCGCGCGGGCCCGAAATCCTTGGCGCTCACGACCACCCCGGCCTCCGCCAGATCCCCCGCGCGGAGCAGGCGGGGCAGCGCCGGTCGCGCCATGAGACGCTTGCTCGTGACGACTCGTTCTTCCCCGTAGCCGTAGCGATCGTCGCGTGTGGTCACGACCGCCATCAGGCGGTACGTGGTCAGGCTCTCGGGCAAAGCGAAGGACACCCGCGCGCGTCCGTTGGCGTCCGTGACCAGCGTCGGGTTGAAGTAGACGCTCTGCCGGAAATCGCGGCGCGCTCCCGTCCCCTCGCTGCCGCCGCCGCCCCCCTCGGCGCCCTTGTTCGGGCCGAGGCCCAACAGGCCAGTCACGTCGGTGAGCACGCGCCCGAGCGAGGCGCGGGCCTCGATCGTCGCGGTGCGCAGGGGCCGTGGCGCGGTGAACACGGGCAGAGGGTCCGGCGTCTTGTAGCCGATGAGGCTGAGCACTCCCTCGTCCACGGCGTAGAGCGTCACCTCCCCGCTGACGGGCGCCCCGGCGCCATCGGTGACGCGCACCCCGACCTCGATCTGCTGTCCCGGCCTCGCCTCCCGGACGTTGGGGGACACGCTGATGCGCAGGCGTCGCGCCTCCGGGTCGATGGGCAGCTCAGCGTGACCGATCCGGTAGGTCGGCGCGCCCAGATCGACCTTCCCCGCTTCGGGAGCGGGGGCAGTGCGGGGCCGGACCAGATGCACGGAGACGTAGGCGTTCGGCCGGAAGCGCCCCTCGATCGGGATCTCCACCGTCGGGGTGGCCCCCTTCAGGACGACCCGCCGCTGCTCGAAGATGCCGTTCCCTTCGACCGTGACCAGCGCCTGCGCCTCGGGGAAGGGGGACTTCACGAGGATGCGCGCCGTGTCGCCCACGCCGTACTGCTTCTTGTCGGGGACGAGCTCGAGCTGCGCGGTGTCGTCGTCCGCCCAGTGGCTCTGTCCGGCGCCGAGCACGTAGGCGTCGATGGCGGCGCGGGCCGTCCGCCCCTGCCCGTCGCGGGCGGTGCCCAGCACGATGTAGTAGCCGGGCTCCGTCGCCTCGAGCCCGCAGCTCTGCGGAGTCGGCGCGCTCCGGACGGTGCACCGCGACACGACGTCGTCCACCACGCGCATCTCCGAGCGGACGCTCCCGCCCTCGGTGATCCGGGCGAGCGTCCATTGCCGGCGGACGAGCTCGAGGCGCACGCTGGTCCCCGCCCGACGCTCCCCCGCGGGCGACGTGACGATCACCTGGGGCTCGAGCTTCGCGGGCCCCTGAACGAAGTAGTCCTTGGGCTCCGCCAGGGCCACGTACAGATCCGCGGGGTGGACGATGGCGCTCGAGCTGCTGGCGACCGTCTGGCGTGAGACGTCCGTGACCTCCGCGTCGAAGGTCACCAGCTCGGGGCCGCGCTGCCCGGGAAGATCGAGCGGCACCTCTTGGAGGAAGCGGCCCTTCGCGTCGAGGGTGCCTTCCCCTTGGACGATGGTCCCGACGCTCGGCGAGCTCTCGGGGTGCGCCGCGTCGTAGATGGTGGCGTCGGTGATGAACCCTTCCGTGTCGGGGACGCGCCAGAACGTCTCGTGGCGGTGCGCCCAGTAGGTGACGGGCGCGTTCGCCATGGGGGCGCCGTAGAGGTAGTCACCCTGGACTTCGAAGCGCCCTCGCGCCCCGTGGATGTAGCTGGGGCGCGCGCTCGCCACGGTGGCCTGGAGCTCGGTGGGGCGATACTCCGCCACCTCGAAGCTCGTGGCGACGTACCCCCTCTCGACTCCTTTGAGCTCGAAGCGCCAGGGGCCGAGCGCCGCAGTCGGCGGCACGCGGAGATCCTGCGCGAACGTGCCGAAGGTGTTCGTCTCGAGCTCCCATTCCCCGGCGATCTCTCCGTCGGGTGCGCGCATGAGGAGAGTGAAGCGCTTGCCGGAGAGCACGTCGTTGCCGGTCTGGGCTTCGCGGCGCAAGATGCCCTTGAGCCGCACCTCGTCCCCGGGGCGGTAGATGCCGCGCTCCGTGAACAGGAGCCCGCGGGTGCGGGGCTTCCCGAACACGTCTGTCGGCACGTTCATCCGCCAGGGCGCCAGGTAGTCGCTGACCCGCCGGTGGGCCCAGTCGTCCCCCAAGCGGGCGGTGATCAAGGTGCGGAAGCCCTCCTTCTCCGGCTCGGGACCGAGGGCCTCAGGGGCCAGGGTCGCGAAGCCTCGCGCGTCGGTGAGCACCGCGGGCGAGGGGGACGCGTCGCTACGCAGCACGCGGACCTCGGCGCCAGCCACGGGCTCGGCGGTGGAGAGCTTGGTGACCCAGACCAGGGAGCCCTGCCGGCTCAGCTTCGCGGTGATGGCCAGATCCGTGACCTGGACCAGCTCCGTCGTGTGCTCCGGGGACTTCCCCGTCTGCCGGCGCGTGGCGATGGCCATGGTGCCACGGCCGCCCTGCGCGGCGAGCACCACCTGGGGATCGATCGACTCGGTGGCGACGCGGTTGCGGTGCTGACTCGTGTCCACCTGACGGAGGCGCGCTCCGGGTTGGGCTCGTAGAAAATCGAACCCGCGCTCCCCGGGAGTCGCCGCGTAGTAGGCGGCGACCTGCTCGGGAGACAGGGGCAGCGTCAGCAGGGAGTAGGTGGGGACGTTGATGGACGCGACGGGGATGGTCGCCCGCGCGCCGGGCTCGAAGGAGTCGCCCTCCAGCCCGACGGCGAGGTTCGGCCAGTGGTCGTCGATCGCGAGGCGATGGGTGAACGTCGTCGCGAGCCGCTGCCCGTAGATGTCCTGGAGCCCCGCGCGCACGCGCAGCGTGTACGTCTGCCCCGGAGTGAAGGGGCCGTGGAGGTAGAGGTACGAGACGGGCTCGTCGTCCTCGCGCCAGCTCTCCCAGGTGAGAGGGACCGCGGGCTCGATGACCACTGCTTTCTTCGCGTCACGCAGGAGCACCTCGTTGGAGAGATCGAGGGATACGGAGCCGAGGGGAGAACAGGCCCTGCTCGACGGCCCCTTCGGGCAGTTCACGTGCTGGACCTGGAGCGGCCCGTAGGTCTCGAAGCGCACGACCCGCGCCTCGCCCGTCGGCAGCGGACCCTCGCGGCCGCGCAAGCTCGCGTCGATGACCAGCTCGACCGCGTGGGCCGCAGGCAGCGGAACCGATGGGCGGATCGTGATCCGCTCTGGGGAGTCTGCGTCCCCCCCGAGCACGGTGAAGTCGATCGGCTGGCGCTTCCCTTGCGACGACGCCGTGAGCGTGGCGGCGCGCTTCAGCTCGGCAGGATCGATGGTTTGGTCGAAGTAGAGCTCGAGGTCTTGGCGCGGCCCGATGCCCCGCGAGCCGTCGTAGGGGTGCGAGTGGACCAGCCGTGGTCGCGGCGTCTCCACCGCGAAGCGCGCGGGCTCGTCGAGGGTGCTGCCGTCCTGGGCACGCACGCCTGCTGCCACCTCCACTTCGACGCGCGTCCCCAGGGGCAATCGTCCCGCGCTCGGCTCGAACACGAGCGCACTGCTGCCCACCCAGCGCCAGCGCCCGTCGATCGCGGGGGTCATCCCGATGGGAGGGAGCGTCTCTGCGCCAGCCGGGCCGAGGTCGCGCACGGGGCGGTTGAAGACGAGGTTCAACTGAGCGTTCGCGCCGACCTCTCCATCGGCTCCCGTCATCACGACGCGAAAGGGCTCTGCCGCCGGCGGCCCCAGGTCGCTCCCGAGCTCGAGGGTCCGATCAGGGGTGACCGGAGGCGGTTGGCTCGTGGGGATGCAAGCCATGAAGAGGAGGAGGGGGAGCAGCCAGGGGCGCAACCAGGGGGCGGTCGATCGAGGGGCCAGGCCGGTCCGCGAGAGGAAGGGGAGAACCATGGTCGATCGCAGTCAGCAACGAGCGTGCCGCGATGGCAATGGCGGAGAGACGCGAGGAACGGGGAGCCACGCCGTGGGCGGGCGTCCGCGCAGCGTGGCTCGGTGGACACGCCCTCCGGGGTCGCCCCCCGGGCTGCGGGCCCGCGCCCCTGCGAGTTCCAGTCAGACGGGACGGCGGCTCCAAGTCGGGGCGGACGAAAAAAAATCTCGGGCGAGCGACGGGTTTTGCCGCGAGCCGCGTTGAACCCATCGAGACCATCGGAAAGCCCCCTGGGGCACGAGAAACGAAGAGGACGAAATGAAGAAAGCACTGATTTCCCTGACCGCCGCTTCTGCCCTGATGATCAGCACCGCCGCGTTCGCCGGCGGGGGCAAGCACAAGGGGCCGGAGGCCTGGTTCAACAAGATGGATCAGAACCAGGACGGAAAGATCACGCAGGCAGAGGCCAGGGCGGCCAAGGACGAGCACTTCAACCGGTTGGACGCCAACGGTGACGGCTCGTTGACCCCCGACGAGCTCCGCGCGGGCCACAGCCAGATGATGGACAAGATCTTCAGCGAGAAGGACGCGAACCGAGACGGCAAGCTGACCAAGGCCGAGGCGCAGATGCCGGACAAGCGCTTCGAGAAGCTGGACACCAACGGTGACGGCGCGATCACCAAGGCGGAGTGGGACGCGGCCAAGGCCCAGAAGTCCCAGAAGCACGGCAAGTTCGCGCAGCGCATGTTTCAGCGGCTCGACACGAACGGTGATGGCAAAGTGAGCCGCGCGGAGGCGCAGACCGCGGCGGACGAGATGTTCCGCAAGGCGGATGCGAACGGCGACGGCGTGGTCACCAAAGAGGAGATGAAGAACGCGCGGGGTCGCCACATGGGCAAGCACGGCAAGGACGGGAAGGCCGGAAAGGACGGCAAGCGACGCGGCAACTGAGCCGGCGTGACGCTCGCGAACGGGGGGCGCGGAGCGCGTGGAGGTGCCCTCAGCGCCCCACGCGATCCGCCCCCGACGCGAGCTCCCCGGAGGGTGCATTACCGGACCACGGTCCCATGTCGGGGCGTCGAGCCCCTCACTCGCAGCGCCTTCGGCTGGACGATCCAAGGACCGCCCGCTCGTGCGGCGTGACCTCGACGGGGCCCGGGCGGGCCTTGCCAAGGAGCGGGGCGGTGCTTTCATCGGAGCCAAGTGACGGGGAAATCAGACGCCCTCCAGGACGACGCCGCGCTGATGCGTCGGATCGCCGATGGCGATGAGCGCGCCTATGAGGAACTCGTGAACCTCCACGCGCGCAGCATCCTGGCGTTCGGTTTTCGACTCCTGGGCACGCAGGAGGAGGCGGAGGAAGTGGTGCAAGAGACGTTCCTACGAGCCTGGCAGCATGCCGAACGCTACGAGCCCACGGCGCGCGTCACGACCTGGTTGCACACGATCGCCCGCAACGTGGCGCTCGACGGGTTGCGGAAGCGGAAGCCCCGCGCGGATCTCGCGCTCGTGGAAGCCGCCCCCGACTCGGGGCGAGCCGGTGCGCAACCAGGGACCTTCTTGGAACGAAAGCGGACGGCGCTGACGGTGGCCGAGGCGCTCGAGCAGCTCGCTCCGCGGCAGCGCGAGGCGATCACCCTCGTCCACTATCAGGAGCTGTCCCATGGGGAGGCTGCGGAGGTGCTCGGGGTCGGCGTGGAGGCGGTCGAGTCGCTGCTCTCCCGCGCTCGACGTAAGCTCCGGGAGCTCCTGGGCGGCGTTGCGAGGAACGAACGATGAAGCTCGAGACGGACATGGACCTGCAGCAGTTCGAGCGCTGCCTCGATCGATACGGGGCGGAGCTCTCGCGCTGGCCAGAGCCAGAGCGGGCGGCGGGGCGTAGGGCCCTGGAGAGCTCTGCAGAGGCGCGGAGCCTTCAGGCGGAGGCCGTTCGTGTCGCCCGGTTGCTCGACGAGGTCGAGACCATCGAGCCGACGCCGCTCCTGCTGGAGCGCCTCCTCGAAGTCCCTCGGCGACATCCTCGGACGCACGCGGCGCCGGAGACGCGTCGGACGTTCTCGTGGTGGCCGTTCGGCGGTGTGTTTCAGCCGACCCTCGCGCTCGCCGCGGCGGCGGCGCTGGGCATCCTGACGGGGAGCCTCGTCACCGAGGGCGGTTTCGTTACCGAAGGAGATCCGGTCGTCGAGGGGGCCTGGCGCGGCGACGGGACGGAGCTCGCGGCGGGCTACGATGCAGAGGACGCCGGCTTCACGGAGGAGGAACTCGAGGAGATGTCGGAGGTCGCGTTCGCGTTGCACCTCGGGGACGGCTGGGGGGCCCTGCCATGAGCCGCGGACTTCTGCGGAAGCTCGCGATCGGGCTCGCCGTGTCGCTGGCGTTCAACATGTTCTTCCTCGGGGTGCTCTCGGTGCAGCTCCTGCGTCCGGCGAACTCTGCGCGCGGTGGGCCGCCCGAGGGCGCGCCCAGACGCCCCCCGCCCGGCGAGGTCGGTCCGAGGGCGCTGTTCCACGCGGAGGAGATCTTCGGGCAGGATCGGCCACGGATCAGCCGCGTTCTGCGAACCCACAAGGGGGAGCTGCGGAGCCGCTGGCACGAGACGAAGAGAGCGCGGAGCCGCGTGGAAGCGGCCCTGCGGGCGGAGCCGTTCGATCGGGATCTCCTCGCTCGGGAGCTCGAGGGGCTCCGCCACGAGACCCAGCGTTCTCAGGAGGTGCTGCACCGCGCCCTGGTGGAGATGGCGGCGGAGGCGACACCGGAGCAGCGACGTCACCTCGCCGCCTGGGCCGACGATCAGCGCCCCCACAGGGGCTTGCGACGAGGCCAGCCCCTCCCCAAGCCCCCTCCGGGACGGAGCGCGGACCCAGGCGCGGAGCCAGGCGCGGAGCCAGGCGCGGAGCCAGATGCGGAGCCAGGTGCGGAGCCAGGCGCGGACCCAGACCCCGAGCCAGAGCCGAAACCGGAACGGTAGCCACTGGCACGCGCCACGTGTGGAGCCCGAGGGCGGCTCACTTGACGATCATGACCTGCACATCCCCGTTGCGGCGGGTGATGTCGACGCCCACGTCGCGATCGTACCGAGTCAAGACGAGATCGAGTGACGCATCGCCGCAGCGCAGGCGTCGGAGCTCGAGCTGATCGAGCTCCGGGGGCAGCAGAGGGCGGTCGAGCTGCACCAGACGCCGGCGGGCATCGACGGTGATCCCCAAGGCCGCTTGGAGGAGCAAAAATGGCGCGCCCGACGCCCAGGCCTGAGGCGAGCAGGCGACAGGGTAGGGGGTCGGAGAGCCACCTCGGGTACGAGGCAGGCCGCAGAAGACCTCCGGTAGCCGGTACAGGTCGAACTTGCGCGCGGCATCGAAGAGCCCCGACAGCACCTGCACGGTGGCGTGCTTCTCGCCGTAACGGGAGAAGCCCGCCGCGATCAAGCTGCAGTCGTGGGGCCAGACCGACCCATTGTGGTATGCTAGAGGGTTGTACCTTGGTTCCCCCTCGGCGATGGTGCGGATGCCCCAACCGCTGAACCCCGCCGAGCTCATCAGGGTACGTGTCACGCCGGCGACCCGCTTCGGATCGACGATCCCCGACCACAGGCAGTGCCCGGCGTTGGAGGAGCGGACGCGACACGCCTTGCCCTCTCCGTCCAGGGCGATGGCGAAGGTGGCCAGGTCGCTGCACCAGAACGCCTCGTCGAAGGCCTCTCGGAGCCGCTCGGCCCGGCGGGCGCAGTCGCGGGCGATGTCGTGTCGACCCAGGACGTCGGCGATCATCGCCGCCGACTCGTAGGCGGCGAAGGCGTAGCCCTGCACCTCGCAGAGGGCGACGGGCGGTCGCGCGGCGCTGCCGTCGGCGTGGAAGATCGCGTCGTTGGAGTCCTTCCAGCCCTGGTTCACGAGGCCGGTGCTCGACTGCTTCGAGTAGGCGAGGAACGGCCCGCCTGGGTGCCCCTCGTTGTTGCGCATCCAGTCGATGGCGCGCTCGACCGCCGGGAAGGTCGTCAGGAGCAGCTCGCGATCGCCGGTCCTACGAAAGTACTCACCGACGAGGTGGATGAACAGCGGCGTGGAGTCGATGCTGCCGTAGTAGTGACCGAAGGGGATCTCTCCGAGATCCGCCATCTCGCCCCGCCTGCGCTCGTGGAGGATCTTGCCGGGGGCGGCGTCCCTCTCTGGGATCTCCTCCGTCGCCTGGTGGGCGGCGAGGTAGCGGATGACGCCCCGAGCCAGGTCCGGCTCGAGCCAGAGGCATTGGAAGGCTGTGATGATGCCGTCACGGCCGAAGGGGGCGCTGAACCAGGGGATGCCGGCGTAGGGGTACGGACCCTGGTCCGTCGGTGTCGTGAGCAGGTAGATGTCGTCGAAGGAGCGCTGCAGCCAGGCGTTCAGGAGATCGTTCGAGGAGGACAGCTCCGCGCAGCTCTCGCGGATCTCGCGGAGCCGGCGGGCAGACTCGGCGGAGGCGTCCGTGAACGAATGGATGAGGCCGAGAGGCTCGCGGCAGTCGGGGCTCTCGAAGGTGATGGTCGCCGCCAAGGTCGCCTGTCGCCCCGCCTCCACGCGTAGCCGGAACGTGGCGGACTCCTCGTGGAGCTCCCAGGGCTGCGGCTCGAAGCGCAGCACGGTGCCGCGGCGCTTCCCGTCGAGGCCCGCGTAGGAATAGTAGACGGTGTCCCGCTCCACCCGGGGCGAAGCCAGGGAGCCCCGGGCGCGCCGCTGCGTCCCGCGCACTTCGAAGACGTCCGCGTAGTCGCAGGCGAACAGGAGCGTGAGGCTCACGTCGAGGACCTCCTGCGAGTGGTTGCGGACGATCATCGACTCGAAGCAGCCGCCGTCGAGCAGGACGATGCGGCGGCGGATGAGCAGCGAGTCGGCGGCGAGGCTGTCGCGGAGACGTCCGCTGGTGTCGGGGTTCGACAGATCCACGACGAGGGAGGAGTCCGAGCGCCGGATCGTCGAGGAGAGGAGCAGCGGCGGCTGATTCTCCACGAGCAGCGCGAAGCGGCTCAGGTGGCGGGTGCCCGCCAGGTACACGCCCTGGGGGCCCTCGCCGACGGATTGGATGTCTCCGAAGCGATCGAAGATGGCGAAGGTCTCGCCCGACTTCAGCACGCGGGCCCGCTCGAGCGTGGCGTTCGCCGTGGCCCGGATTCGGAAGGCGTCTTCGATTGCCATGGGGCGGGGTCGTCTCCTCTGCGCTCGTCGTCGTTCGTCGCCTGGTGTGCGGGCGAGGGATCAGGCCGTGTGGCGGATCCAACCCCGCTGGCTGGGCCGATCGGCGCGGCTGGTCGGTCCGGCGAGCTGCTCGTAGACGCGCACGTAGTCCAGGGCCATCCGCTCGGAGGTGAACCGCCGCTCGAAGTAGGCACGGCAACCAGCGCGATCGAAGTCGCCCAGCTTCGCCGCCAGCGCCACCGCCTGGTCGACGTCTTCGAAGACGTAACCGGAGACCCCGTCACACATCACCTCGGGCACCGAGCCCCGAGAGCGCGCCAGGACCGGCGTACCGCAGGCCATCGCTTCGATCATCACGAGCCCGAAGGGCTCGGGCCAGTCGATGGGGAAGAGCAACGCTCGGGCGTTCCCGAGGAACTCCTGTTTGTCCTGATCCGAGACCTCGCCGATGTACTCGATGAGGGGGTGGTCGAGCAGGGGCTCGATCTCGGACTCGAAGTACTCCAGATCGGCCGCGTCGACCTTCGCGGCGATCTTCAAGGGGACGCCCGTGCGCTTGGCGATCTCGATCGCCGTGTCGGGACGCTTCTCGGGGCTGATGCGCCCGAGGAAGGCGAAGTAGCCGCCCGCGCCGGAGCCCAGGTGATACAGGTCGTCCGGCAACCCGTGGTACACGTTGCCCACGAAGTTGGCGTGGGGCACCGGGGTGCGCTGCGCCAAAGAGATCGAGACCACCGCCGCGTCCGCGAACTCCCGATAGAACTGGGGAAGGTCCGGCAGATCCTGGCGCCCGTGCAGCGTGGTGACGCTGGCAGCGGCGAGGCGCCGCCCGAACGGCATCTGCAGGACGTCCGTGTGGAAGTGAATCACGTCGAACTGGGCGCTGCTCGCGAGGACGCGCTCCAGGAGCACGACGTGATGTGGGATCCAGTCGCGCACGCTCGGATCGAGGCGCAACGCTGCCTCGCGCACCGGTACCAGCTTGGCCTCGGTCTCCGAGTCCCCCGTGGCGAACAGGGTGACGTCGTGTCCCTGCTGCACGAGCTGCTCCGTGAGGTAGGAGACGATGCGTTCCGTCCCGCCGTAGCCCTGGGGTGGAACACTCTCGAACAGCGGCGCGACCTGCGCGATACGGAGTCGATTCATGAATTGCCCCCTCGACCGGGCTGATCCCCGGCACCGCACATGGCCTACGGCGTCGGAGGGGCCGACCTTGAGCGCATGCTCCGGGGCGATCCACGACCCACTCGGGTGACGGACTTGGCCCGAGCCGAACGGATCGGCGATAGCAGAGGGCCGTGAAGCACAAAGGCCGCTCGCGTCGTCACACGCGCATCCCCGTGCCGCGACGGGACCCCACGGCCCCGCCGGGCGCCTTGATCCCTGGCCCTGGGGCCGAGCCGACGCGGGTCAGGATCCTGGCGTATGGCCCGCAAGGCGTGACGGAGCGCGAGGACCTCTCCCCGGAGAGGGTCCGTGAGCTCCAGAAGCGCTTTCCGGTGGTGTGGGTGAGCCTGGCGGGGGCGGGGGATGCGGAGGTGTTTCGGCGGGTCGGGGACCTGTTCGGCCTCCACGCGCTCGCCCTCGAAGACATGATGAGCGCCCACCAGCGCCCCAAGGCGGAGGACTACGACGAACACCTGCTGGTGGTGCTGCGCCACCCGAAGACGACGACGCGGTTGCAGCTCCTCCAGGTGGGGTTGGCGGTCGGCCCCGGCTTCGTGTTGACGGTGGAGGAGGGCGTGAGCGACACCTTCGAGCCGATCCGGCAGCGCATCCAGAGTGGGCGCGGAGCGATCCGCAATCGCGGCGCCGACTATCTGGTCCACGCCATCGTCGACAACACCCTGGACGGGTTCCTCCCTCTCGTGGAGCACTTCCGCGACCAACTCGAGCTGATCGAGGAACACATCTTCTTGCGGCCGGACGAGCGCGCGATCGTCGAGCTGCACTCCATCCGACACGACCTGTACGCCCTGCGCCGTGTGCTCACCTCGACCCGGGACGCCATCGCCGCCCTCGCCCGCAGCGGTGGCACGACCGTGTCCGACGCGACCCGCGTGTACTTACGGGATGGACAGGATCACGCGGCGCAGCTGCTCGACTCGGTCGACGCGTGTCGGGAGCACTCCGTCAGCCTGGCCGAGCTCTACGACTCGCGCCTGAACCAACGGATGAACGACATCATGAAGCTCCTGACGCTGATCTCGACCGTGTTCATCCCCCTGAGCTTCATCACCGGGGTGTACGGCATGAACTTCGAGACCAGCGCCTCTCCGTGGAACATGCCCGAGCTCCGCTGGCGCTACGGCTACCCCTTTGCCCTCGGGTTGATGGTGTGCGCGGCGCTCGGGCTCGTGTGGTTCTTCCATCGCAAGGGCTGGCTCGGCACCAACGGCGACGATCAGCCCAAGACCCGCGGCTCGAGCTCGGGGGCGACCAGATCCTCGTAGGTCTCGCGCCGGCGGATGAGCGTCGAGCGGGTCCCCGACACGAGCACCTCGGGCGGCCGCGGGACGGCGTTGTACTGGCTCGCCATGACCATGCCGTAGGCGCCCGTCGAAAAGATCGCCAAGAGCTGATCCCGCTCGATCGGGGGCAGATGGCGCGCGACCGCGAGGCGATCCGTCGACTCACAGATGGGGCCGACGACGTCGTAGGGGACGAGCCCCGCCCCCTGCTGTCGGGGATCGCGGCTGGGTGGAGCTGCGCCCTGAACGGGCCAGATGAAATGCTCGGCGTCGTAGATGGCGGGGCGAGCGAGGTGGGTCATGCCGGTGTCCACGATGGCGACGTTGCGATCGCCGGACCGCTTCACGTACAGCACGCGGGCGACCAGGAGCCCCGCGTTGGCGCTGATGGAGCGTCCAGGCTCGAGCACCACGTGGCCGCCGCGCGCCAGAAACGGTCGGAGCGCCTCCGCGATGGGAGGGCCATAGTCGTCGAAGTTGCGCGCGGGGACGTCCGAGTGGCCGTAGTGCGCCATGTAGCCGCCGCCGAGGTTCAGGGTGTCCACCTCGTGGCCGCGCGAGCGGAGCTCGTCGATGAGCGTCAGGGCGCGCCGGACCACGGCGACGTAGGGATCGGCGCTGTAGATCGGTGAGCCGATGTGGAAGTGCAGGCCCCGCAGATCCAGGGACGCGCTCGGGCCGAAGCGCTCGAAGGTGCTGGGGATGCGCTCGAGGTCGATGCCGAACTTCGTGCCGCGGCCCCCGGTGCTCGTCTTGGCGTGAGTCTTGTCGTCGGCGACGTCCGGGTTCACCCGCACGGCCACCGTGGCGCGGACGCCGAGCTCGGAGGCGATGCGCTCGATGTTCTCCAGCTCCTGTTCGCTCTCCGCGTTGATCCAGCCGACCCCGGCGGCGATGGCTTCGCGGAGCTCTCGATCCGCCTTGCCCACGCCGGCGAAGCAGATCTCGCTCGCGGGGACACCCGCCTGGAGCGCTCGGTAGAGCTCACCGCCGCTCACCACGTCCATCCCCGCGCCGCAGGCCGCCAGGACACGCAGGATGTGGAGGTTGCCGCAGCTCTTCACGGAGAAGCGGACCTGGGGGCGGAGCTCCGCGAAGGAGCGGACGAGGCCGCGGTAGTGATCCTCGAAGGTCTTCTGGGAGTAGACGTAGGCGGGAGTGCCCACGGCCTCCGTGATCGTCCGCAGGGGCACGTCTTCGCACCAGAGTTCGCCGTCTCGATAGCTGAAATGGTCCATGGTCTTCCACCGCGGGCGACGCCTTCCGGCGCAGCTCCGACGGTGGCGCGCATACCACGGCCCCCCGGCGCCAGCCATCGCGGTGGGGGCTGGAACGGCGGCGGGAGCGCAGGTCCTTGGGCGCGCGACTCCGGCAAGGGGTGATTTCCGGGAAACGACGCAACGGGACGGCGCCTCGGGACGAGGAGGCTCCTGAGCAGCTCCTCGGCAGGTCTGCTCGCCTGCTCGTCGGACCAAGGCCCCCCATGTCTCCTCCGCCCGCCCCCGTCGCCTCCGGCGTCTCCCGCGAAGACGTCCGCCCCGCACCGCTCGCCCCGGAGAAACGCACGGCGCGCGCGATGGGGGCGCTCCGAAAGATCCTGACGTGCTCGACCCTGGGCGGGGGATTGGTCGCGTGCTCGGAGGCGGGGACCGCGCCGTTGGTGACGGAGCGCGGGGCTCTGCAGCGCGGCGCCGCGACACACATCGTCGCGACACACATCGCCGAGCCGCACGGCGTGCTCGAGCACGCCGTCACGGAGCACAGCGATCACCGCGCCCCTGAGCACGGCTTCACGCAGCTCGGCGCCGCGGACTCGAGCGCGTGCGGGCGCGCGTTTCTGCCCATCCCGTCCATCCAGGGGAGAGGCAGCAGCTCGCCCTACCGCGGTGAAGAGGTGACCACGGAGGGAATCGTCGTCGGGAGCTTCCAGGGAGCGGAGCGCCTGCGGGGCTTCTTCTTGCAGGATCCGACGGGTGACGGGGATCCGGAGACCTCCGACGGCGTCTTCGTGTTCGACGGCGACGGCGGAGCGCTCGGCGAACGGACCGAGGGGGAGCGGCTGCGCGTCACGGGGGTCGTGAGCGAGTACTTCGGACAGACGCAGCTCACGCAGCTGCGAGACGTCACCTCCTGCGGCCGCGGCTCGGTGCCGATCAGCCCGTTCGAAGGGCCGCTCGAGCTCGATCGCCTCGAGGCCATCGAGGGCATGCGCGTGCGCTTCGAGCAGCCTCTCACGGTCGTCGACTCTTGGGGGCTCGGGAGCTACGGAGAGCTCTTGCTGGCGGCAGGCGGACGACCCTGGTGGGGCGAGGAGCCCGGCCTTCTCGGAGCCCTCGTCCTCGACGACGGCAGCGATCGGCGGGATCCGCGCCCCGTGCCCTACCTCTCGGGAGAGCGGACCGTGCGCTTGGGGGACCGCGTCGTCGGTCTGGAGGGAGTCCTCGGCTTCGCTTACGGACACTTTCGGGTGCAGCCGACGGGGGTGGTCGCGTTCGAGGAGAGGAACGCGCGGCCGCCAGCGCCCCCGCGCGTCGGGGGCCTGCGGATCGTCACCCTGAACCTCGACAACTACTTCGTCGATCTGGGCTCGCGGGGGGCCGCTGACGAGGAGGAGCTCGCCCTGCAGCGCAGCAAGCTGGCGCGCACGATCCTCGCCTTGAACCCGGACATCGCAGGTTTGGTGGAGCTGCAGAACGACCGGGGCGCGGCGACGGAGGATCTCCTGGCCGCCCTGGCGACGGAGCGCGGTGGAACTGCCTACGGAGTCGTGCCCCTCCCGCCGCTCGGCGGCGACGCGATCCGCGTGGGCATCGTCTATGCGAAGGGGCGCGTCACGCCTCTCGGCGCCCCCATCTTCTCCCGGGATCCGGTTCATCTGCGGCCGCCGGTCGCGCAGACGTTCGCCTGGGGGACACGTCGCCTCACGGTGGCCGTCGCCCACTTCAAGTCCCGGAGGTGCAGCGGCGCCAGCGGTGCGGATCTCGAGGGGGAGGAGGGGTGTTTCGCCGAGCAACGTCGGCGTGAGGCGCGGAGCGTCGTCGGCTTCTTGCGGGAGGCGCAGCGTCGTGCGGGTGACAGCGCCCTCGTGCTGGTGGGCGATCTGAACGCCTACCCCGGCGAAGGGCCGCTGGAGGTGCTCACGGCAGCGGGTCTGAGCTCCTTGCCCGCGGGCGCTCTGCCCACGGGCGCCCTGCCGGCGGGCGCTCTGCCCGCGGGCGCTCTGCCCACGGGCGCCCTGCCGGCGGGCGCTCTGCCGGCGAGTCCGGGCTTCGACGACGCAGGGCGTGCACCGCTCTACTCGTACGTGTTCGAGGGGAGGGCGGGTCTGATCGACCACGTGCTCGGCACGGGAGCGGTGGAGGCGAGGCTCCTGGGGGGAGGCGTCTGGCACGTCAACGCGGACGAACCCGCGGTGTTGCGAACCTTGGCGCTCTCTGGAGAGCGGCCCGAGGAGTGGCAGACCCCCTACCGCTCCTCCGATCATGATCCCGTGTACGTCGACCTGGGGATCCCCGAGGAGGAGGGATGTGGAGCGCATCTCCCTGGCCGTCCTGCCGGCGGCCTTCCCGGAGACGATTGACGACGCGCAGTCCCCCACCGCCGTCAACGGTTGCGCCGCGAATCGCCCCGGTCACGTCCCCGGTCGCGAGGGGAGCACCGCTTCGGCGAGCGTCGTGACCGGCGAAGCGTGGTCGCTGGAGCTCGCCCCTCGCCTTGGACGGAGGAGCAGGCTCCTGCGGTGGGGTGACGCTCAGGGGTGCGACGCTCAGGGGTGGGCGCGATCCCCGGACTCGGGAGCTTGGCGCGGGTCGCCGCCCGTCTTCAGCTCCGTCGTCCGCGGCTCGGCGACCTCGACGCGGCTCCGCCCCTTCTCCTGGCTGGACTCGGCCCCGGTCGCCGACGCTTCCCGTGCCGCGGCGTCACCGAGGGAGCCCGCCTCGCCGCCCGCTCCGCCGAGGACCCTCTGGATCCGCGGCAGATCGTCCCGGAGGCAATGGCGCAGACTCGCGCCGAGCAGCGCCGCCAACAGATCTCCGAGGACTCCGCCGGGCGGGTTGTAGCAGAGGTCGAAATCCAGAACGGAGCCGCCGTCCTCCGGGTGGACCCGCAGCGTCCCCTCCATCTCCAAGCGTCCTCCCTCGAGGCTCCGCCAGGAGACGCGCTCCTTCGGCACTACCTCGGTGAGCTCGATCTGCCAGCGCATCGGGAGTCCCAGAGGTCCAGACGCCATGAGCTCCCAAACGGAGCCGACGCCCTCCTCGTTCCCCTTCTCCACCTGTGTCACGGACTCGAGGAGGGAGAACAGCTCCCCCACGCGCCCCGCATCCCGGAGGTAGGAGGTCACGTGCTCAGGGCTGGCGTCCACACGGAAGTGCTTACGGACGCGGATGAGGTCGGGGCCCGCTCCAATGCCGATCAGCTTGCTCAACGGCAGGTTCGTGAGGGAGCGCACCAGGAGGGTGGCGCCCAACCCCGTGACGATTCCCCCCGAGGCGCCCCGCTGGCGCAGGCCATAGCCGATCAACGGGAGGCTCGTGGCGACGCCGAACATCCTGTACGCGGGCATCCACTCGGTGCCGAAGAAGCGGCGTCCCTTGCGCTCGCGGCCTCCTTGCAAGGAGGGCACGTCCTCTGCGGACTCGAAGCGCTCCAGCTCGTCGTGCACGGCCCGCACGCCCGGGATGGCGCCGACCTCCCGCACGATGTCGTCCGCCTCGCCCTCGAGGGCCGGCCCCGAGAGGGTCACATGCCCGTTCCGGGCGTGGACCTCCACCGTGCGGGCGTGAGAGGAGACGTGACCCAGTCGGGCCCGCACACGGCTCACCAGCAAATCGTCCGGCACGTGCTCTGTCTGGTCCGCGCGGGCGCGTACTTCCGCGACGGCCCCCCGCAGTCGATTCTCGGCGTCCGCGAAGGCCTTCCGCGCTTCGGTCGCTCCGACGCGCTTGAAGTGGCGGGCCTTGTCGTGGATGAGCCGGCGTCGTCTGCGCCCATTCTCGGGATCCAGGAGGTACCCCAGGGCCGCGCCGAGCCCGACCCCGACGGGCCAGGTGATGGACCTCCCCGGATCGATCGTCTTTCCAGAACCGCGTTCTGTCTCACCCATGTGAATCCCCCCTCGCTTGTGCGGCTCCCGTTGGACTCGAACGATGTCGACGGCCCGGCTGAGCCTCGTTCCCGATCACGACTCCGGTCGAGCACGGAAGTCGGTGCGTCTCCCAATCGTTCTAGCAGCTCGAGGATCCGGCGCATGGCCTTCTCGAGCGACGACCGTTCGTCGCGACCAAAGTGCGCGCGGAGAATGCCTGGGAGCGTTGAAGGTTCGTCGAACTGGCCCCACACTGATCCAGACGCGCACTGGCCGCTTGCGGAGACGGGTGACGAACAAGGACGGGCCACCCCGGGGGGCGGCCCGTCCTTGGGGCGTGCGGGCTGGCTCTCGCGCCGCCCGCCCGGCCTCGTCAGGTCTTGGTTCCGGGTCGACTCAGATGCCCGCCGGGCACTCGACGGGCTCGTACCTGAATTTGGGGTTGTCTGCGACTTCGTACCAGTCGACGAACCAGTGGCAGCCGTCGCGGACGGGGCCCGCGGGCAACAGCGAGCACTTGTTGCGCACGCATTGCTTCCTCGCTTCGTGCGAGCCACCGCACTCCCCGAGGAAGCCGCCGTAGGTCGCGCCGAGGTCGCTCGGATCGATGCCCCACTGTGCGGCGCAGGCGTCCGGGTTCTGCCCCACGCCGCCACCCGGGATCATGACGTCGAACTGGTTGCTCTGGACGTCGCCTCCCGTGTTCGTGACCTTCACGATCATGTGCTTGCCAGCGATCGCTCGAGAGCCGGGATCGTTGGGGTTGTGCTGCCCCTGACCCGTGAACTGGATGTGATAGCATTGGCCGCAGGTCGGGTTGGGCACGGCGATGTAACCGTAGGACACGTGGTCCGAGATGGCGCGGGGGGCCTCGTCGTAGCAGGCGTGGGCGTCTCCCTTCTCGTCCTCCTTGCCGCAGGCGCTCGGCGTCGAAGCGCTCACGGGCGTGACGCCGTCGGCGGCGCATGCAGCGGTGTTCCCGTGGTTGGGCCAGGCACAGTGGGGTTTGCAGCAGTCCCAATAGCGGCTCGCCCACCCCTCGGGACCACCGTGCAGGTCCGGCAAGTCCGCGGCGCCGCCACCCGCGCCGGGAGCGCCGCCGGTGTTCGAGCCGCCGCCCGTGTTGGGGGCGCCGCCGGAGCTCGGGCTTCCCCCGGTGCTGGAGCCGCCGCCCGTTCCATCGGAGGACACGAGCTCTGGACGATAGTTCGAGCCGAGACTGCGCGCGCAGAACCCGAAGCCGCCCGGATGGGTGCCCGTGACCGTCGCCGTGGTGCCGCTCGTGGAGAAGCTCCCGTTCCAGAGGTTGTTGATCTCCGACTGGTTCAGCTGCACCACGACGGTCCACGTCGTGGCGCCGTCGACGTCGACGCTCGCGCAGTACCCCGAGCCCCAGTCGCTGTCGATGCGCAGGGTCGCGCCTCCCGTGCTGGTCGCCCCGCCGGAGCTCGTGGAACCACCGGAGCTCGCGCCGCCGGTGCTGGTCGCGCCGCCGGTGCTGGTCGCGCCGCCGGTGCTGGTCGCGCCGCCGGTGCTGGTCGCGCCTCCCGTGCTCGTGGAACCGCCAGAGCTGGTCGTGCCTCCCGTGCTCGTGGAACCGCCAGAGCTGGTCGTGCCTCCCGTGCTCGTGGAACCACCGGAGCCCGTGGAACCGCCGGAGCTCGCGCCGCCGCTCCCTCCTGGATCTCCGCCGACGACGCTCAGGGACGCGAGGGTCGGCAGGTAGTCGGTCCCGTTCGCCGTGGCGCAGAAGCCGAAGGAGACACGCCCTCCCGGAGCGATGGACTGGTTGTGACCGACCGGGGTGACCGTGTCACCGTCCCGGGTCCCGTTCCAGAGCTGATTGATACTCGACTGGCGGGTGTTCAGGGTCACTGACCAGCTCGTGACCGGCGTGTCCCCGTGATTGTCCAGAAAGACGTCTGCGCAGTACCCGCTCCCCCAGTCGCTCTGGAGAGAGAGGGTCGCTTCGACGCCGCCCGTCGTCAGCGCCGCCCACTGGCTGGCCAACGGCCCCTGGCTCCCTCGTTCGTCCTTCTCCCCTGATGAACATGCGAAGACAACGACTGCCGGGACTAGCCCGACGAGACTCCACCTGAGCTTCATCTTTTCCTCCGTTGGCTAAGGAGCGTGGAAACGCATCCACCCGGCCACCCTGGCAGCCGCCGATCGGGGTCGCAACCACGGAGTCGCTCGAATGGGTCAGATTTTTCTCGGTGATTTTCGTGGTGTCTGGCGCCTTCACTATCCCTTCACATGCTCACGAATCATGGAGGAGCCGATCCCAAGAAAGTGATGGGATCGTGAGCGCGCCCCGCGAGCGGCCGGTGGCGGAGGAATCGCGCCGCGCTGCTTTGTCGCGCGTTTCGCCGTGTTGGACCGTCGTATGCGGAGCCGACGCGGCGCGGCGAACGCCGGGGCGGTGTGGCCACGCAGAGGCAGCCCACCAAGGGGTGAGTCAGTGAAGTGTAAAGTGAAGGCGGAGTGATGGGGGGAGGACCTCCAGCGGCCCGGAGGAACTCGAACGAGTCAGCTCGAGTGCAGAAACCGTAAACAAATCCTTTGTGGCAGGAACGAAAGCGCGGGTGCTAGGGTTCTGCCCGAAAACGTTCCGGTACGACGTCAGCGTTCCGGTGCAAGTATGTTGAACGTCCAACGAACGGATTGAAACTTGAGGATGCCATCCGCACGTGTGATGACGCGGCGAGCGTGGATCGCGCTCGGAGCGACGCTGCTCGCCTTCAGCGCAAGCGCGAGCCCTGCCGAGACACGTTTGTTCCATATCGAGCGCAGCAAGAACGCCAACATCGTGGCGTACGACGTGCGCTTGAACCCGCGCGGGACCATCGACACCAGCGCGCCCATCGACGGCTACTGGATGCGACTGGCCGAGGACGGCAGGCGCAAGGAGCTCAGTGGCCTCGAGAAGCGCCTTGCTTACGGCTGGAGCGCGAAGCGCCACGGCGAGGATGGGCTCATCCTCTCCCTGAAGGCATTGCCGGATCGGGAGATGACGGTGGTCCACGGGAAGAACGGCTACGAGGCGCGCATGCCCATCGCGGGCGTGCCCGCGCGGTTCGTGAAGGCCTACGTCAAGACCAAGGAGGGGGGCCTGCTCCCCAAGGTCCTGTACGTCGACTTCCATGGCCACCGTCTCGACAACGGTGAGCCGATCATGGAACGCCAGAAGAACGACTGAGCCATCCCCTCGCGCGCGGTCGCGTCACCTCGGCCGCGCGACGCCCACCATGGCGCCTCGCCCGAGCCCCGCCTCGCCCGAGCCCCGTCTCGCCCGAGCCCGCCTCGCCCGAGCCCTGGACGGAGCTCAGCGGCCGTGGAGGCCGACCAGCAGCAGGACCTGGAGACGTGGCCGCCCCCGCTCGTCCTGCGTCGGCTCCACGGCGAGACCGAAGCTCGCCCGCGGATCTTGCCGCAGGGAGCTCGGCACCTCGAGCGCCGAAGAATCGGCGAGACGCTGCGCTCCGACGGCGACTCCTGCCAGGTCCCGCTCGCGTCGCTGGGACACCACCTCCGTGACGCGATCGGCGATGGTCGCGAGAGCGCCCGGATCGCGGGCGAGCGCCGCGACGTGTTCTCGGGCGAGCTCTTCGAGGAGCGGTGAGCTCTGCGCCGGCGGCAGGCCCGCCGCGCGTCGCGCTGCCTGGATGACCTTCGACATGTTGGCGCGAGCCTCCGCGGCGCTCTCGACCTTGCCGGGGCGGGCGAACACCTGGGTGATGGTGAGGTTCTCTGCCGCGTGGACGCCGCCCGACACGATCCCGATGCCGACGTGGGTCACGTCGTCGGCCATGATGTTCGCGTGGTGAGGGGGGCTCCGCAGGAGTCCGTCCTGGCCGCGCTCGACGTCCGGTGCCTCGGACAGGTTCTCGCGCGCTGCGAGGAAGGCGTAGCCCGCAGCGTCGAGGCGGTCTTCGAGGCTGCCGCTGTTGGGCGAGTCGTGCTCGAAGAAGCGGTTGTCCCGCATGTCGGCGGAGTGGTAGCGCGCGACGTCCGCGAGGCGTGAGTCGTAGGTGAGAGGCGGTAGCCCCTGCGCGGCGCGGTCGCGGTTCAGCCTCTGGAACATGGCGCGCTCCTCGCGCTCGATCGCGGCGCTCGCCTCGACCCGCGGCAACCCGCTGCCGAAGCCCGGTGGAGGAGGCGAGCTGGAGCAGCCGCCCAGGCCGAGCTGGAGCGTGAGGACACAAGAGGCGAGCAGCGCGGGGAGGCGAGGGGCCCGGAACGTCACCGCGAGGATCTTGGCAGGTTTTCCCTCGCAGAGCACCGCGCGGATCACCCGACGGGGGTGCGCGGCGCGGCCCATCCGGCATGTCGAGCGCCAGCGCGCCGTCCCCCGAGCGTCGCTGGCGAGCCTCTCCCGGGCATGCAGTCGAGGTGCCGGGGAGGGGGCGACTCAGGGGCGACTCAAGGGGCGACTCACACCGCGTCAGCGCAGGAGCATCACCCAAAGTACGACGAGGAGCGCCACGGAGAGACCCACGGCCCAGAGCAGGGGCGACATCGAGGGGCTCGCCGCGCGCGCCCGCGCCTGGAGCTCGTTGCGCTGCGTCCGGTGCCAGCCGGACCGCTCGTCCTTGGACTCGTTCGACAGGAGCGCCGCGGGGAGCCGCGCCGTGGAGCCGGGCCCCGCGTCCTTGGTTCCCAGCGCAGTCCCCGCGCCTCCGGCAGGGGGATTCCTCGAGTCGCCGCGCAGTCCCTCGGGTTGGGCGATGAGGCCGCTCGACGCCGTCGGGGTCTGCGTCGGCTCGAGGGTCTGGAGCAACATCTGGTAGGCGAGGTTCGACTTGCCCTTGCTCCGGTTGAGCAGTTGCTGGATGGCGTCCAAGGTGCCTGGGTCGAGCCGATCCCGCACACAACGCCCCACGTCTGCCTGGGTGACGACCGTCCTGGAGGCGATGAGCCACTCCTCCAGCGCCTCACGCATCGCGTCCGCCGTGGGATAGCGATCTTCGGGCTTGTGCTGCAGGGCCCGGAGGATGATCTCCTCGAGCCCCGGCGGGTACATCGGATCGATCTCTCGCGGGCGTTTGTACTCGCCCAGCAGGATCTTCGTCATCGCTTCGGGCCCGTTCCCGAAGGGGCGCAGACCCATGGTCGCGACGTAGAGCACGCAGCCCATCGCGTAGACGTCGACGCGGCGGTCCGACGGCTCGCCGGTGATCTGCTCGGGGGCGAGATAGCCGAACTTTCCCTTGACCTCACCCGTCTTGGTGCGCTCGTGGAGCTGGTAACGCGCCTTCGCGATGCCGAAGTCGCTCACCTTCACCTGACCGTGCAGGGAGACCAGGATGTTGGGGGGCGAGACGTCGCGGTGGATGACGCCGAGCGGATTGCCGTCGGGATCGAGGGCCTCGTGAGCCGCGTGGAGGCCGGCGCAGGCGTCCGCGCAGATGCGCACGGCGATGGGTAGGTCGAGGGGGACGAAGTTCTTACCTTGTCGGATCAGGCCGCCGAGGGAGTCCCCTGCCACCCACTCCATCGCCATGAACAGGAGGTTCTGCTCCGGGTCCTTGTCGAGCTCGTAGGTCTCACAGACGTTGGGGTGATGCACCGCCGTGGCGATGGTCGCCTCGTCGATGAACATGCGCGCGTAATCGAGATCCCGGGACAGCTCGGGGCGGACGATCTTCAGGGCGACCGTCCGCGCGATGCCGCCGCCGCTGTCCGGGGTCGCCGCCCACACGTGAGCCATCCCGCCGCTCGCCAGGAGCGCGATCAACCGGTACCGCCCGATCTTGGTGCCGGGCGCGAACCCTTCGGGCAGGGTCTCGAGGGGCTCCCTGGGGTGCGGAGTGGGTGGCATCGGTCGGGCTTGGTGGAGTAAGATGCCCGGAGGCATCTTTCGAACCTAATGACTACTTTCCCCTCGACTCGGAGTCACCGCAAGACTCGTCGTTCATCGAAGTCTCCGTGACGGACGTCCCATGAGCGAGCCTGCCGGAAGTGAAGCCAGGTCGTACAGGCGCTTGGATCACTATCGGCTTCTCACCTGCCTGGGTGTGGGCGGAATGGGGGAGGTGTGGGCCGCGCGGGATCTGGCGGCGCCGGGACGGCGGATCGTCGCCGTCAAGATGACCAAACAGGAGGGCGTCGAGGCGGCGAAGGTGTTGTGGGACGAGGCGCGGATCGCGTCCCTCATCCAACACCCAAACGTGTGCCCCGTCTACGAAATGGGGCACGCGGACGGCGTGCAGTACCTCGTCATGGACTGGTGCGATGGCGCCAGCCTGCACGATCTCCTTCAGAAGATCCCCGGGCAGACCCTGCCCCTGCCCATCGCGGTGAAGATCGCCGCGCAGGTCGCCGCGGGGTTGCACGCCGCCCACGAGCTCGTCGACGAGGCCGGTCAGGCCCTGGGCGTCGTGCACCGGGACGTCTCGCCGCAGAACGTGTTGATCTCGAGCCAAGGCGCCGTGCTCGTGACGGACTTCGGCGTCGCCAAGGCCGCCGGGCAGGCCCATCGCCCCACGGAGACGGGGGAGGTGAAGGGCAAGCTGTCCTACATGGCGCCGGAGCAGGTGAAGTCGAAGGACGTCGACCGGCGGGCGGACGTGTTTTCCCTCGGCTGTCTCCTGTACCTCACGACCGTCGGGCGGCGACCGTTCCACGGCGACGACGCGCTGGCGACCCTCTACCAGATCCTGGAGAAGGATGTGGAGCGCCCCCGCGCGCTCCGCGAGGACTACCCCGAGGCCCTCGACGCGATCGTGATGAAGGCGCTCGCCAAGGATCGGGAGGAACGGTTCCAGACGGCGGAGGAGCTGCAGATCGCTCTGGAGTCGTGGCTGGTCGAGACGCGCACCCGGGTCACCGAGCAGGACATCGCGCGCCTGCTCCTGGAGCAATTGGGAGAGACGATCCGCGAGCGCAAGGGGATGATCGCCGAGCGCGATCGCCACGCCGAGCAGCTCGAGCGGGGAGACGTGGCTGCAGCGCCGCCGAGGGAAGAGCGCTCGGCGGAGCGACAGAGCTCCAGCTTCGCGGCGTCCGTGGTCACGCCGAACGCCACTCCGACTCCCGCGGCGAGGGCCGGAGACACGAAGCCCGCGCCCGGGCGGACGATCTGGACGGGGGCGGGGGTGGCGGCGGCCCTGGCGCTCGGCGTCGCGATCGTCGCTCGGCTCCAGGGTGGTGAGCTCCAAGACGCTGCGCTCGCGAGCGGGGAGCAGAGGGCGGCGGCGCAGGCGTCCTCGGACGCGCCCGGGGCGGCTCCGGCGGACGCCACGGTGGCCGTGCGGGTGAGCGTCTCGCCCGCGACCGCGGAGATCTTGCTCGACGGGACCGTGGTGGGGAGGGGCAGCTACACCGCCGAGGTGGCGCGGGCCGAGCGGGTGAGGGTGCTCGAGGCCCGCCTGGAAGGGCACCGGGCCGTCACGCGGAGCGTGACCTTCGACCGGAGCCAGGACGTGCACTTCGAGCTGATGCCCTTGGGAGCGGCCGGCGAAGCGCGCTCGGCCGACGGCGCAACCTCGGTACGGCTGCGCCCTGCTTCGACGCGCACGAATGCCTCCCCCCAAGCGAAGCAGCCCAGCGCCGCGCGGCCACCGACCACGGCGGCCCAGGATCCGATGGCGCTGCCCCGTCCGAAGCCGAAGGTGCCGCGCCCCATCGACGCGACCAATCCCTTCGAGGACCCAGGATGAGACGAGCCATCGGCACCTGGTGTGTCGTCTTCGCGGTGAGCACTTCGAGCGTCGCCCACGGGCAGGAGGTCGGACCTCCGCTCGCCGCGGAAGGAGACGCTGGCGCGCACCCGGAGACCTCGCCCGACGCGGACGCGGCCGGACGCACCGAGCCCAGCGCCGAGGTGCGCAAGGAGGCCTCCGAGCGCTTCCAGCGCGGCATGCGCTTGTACGCGGAGGGGGAGCACAACCTGGCGCTCATCGAGTTCGAGCGGGCCTATCAGCTCGTGTCGGACTACCGCGGCCTCTACAACATCGCGCAGGTGGCCATCTCTCTCGGCCGCTTCGCCCGCGCGCGCGTGGCGCTCGAGACCTACTTGGCCGAGGGCAAGGACCAGCTCCCGGAGAAGCGCAAGCAGGAGGTCGAGGCGGATCTCGAGATGCTGCGGGGGCGAACGGCGCACTTGAGCATCCGCGTGGAGCCGACGGGCGCCGAGGTGCTCGTGGACGACGTCGTCGTGGGCACCTCACCCCTCGAGGCGCCCCTGCTGTTGGACGCCGGCGAGCACCGAGTGGTGGTGCGGAAGCCGCGCTACGTCCCCCAGACCCAGCGCGTCGTGCTCGCCGGGGCCGAGGAGATCCCGTTGGAGGTGACCTTGGTCCCCGAGGAGACCGAGCAACCCGTGGTGATCGTCCGGGACCCCGATCCCCCCGTCGTGCGGCCGCCTCCGCCGACCCCCGTCCCGGACGTAGGATCGCCGGGGATCGATCCGGCGTCGATCGCCTGGACGAGCGCCGCAGCCCTGGCAGGGGGGGCGTTGGTGACGGGGATCGTGGGCCTGACGGCGGCGAACGAGCACGCGGAGCTCATGGGGCGCCCCGATGTCTCGATCGCGGAGCGTGATCGCCTCGCGTCGAAGGCGAACGATTTCTTCCTGGCGACGGACATCCTGGTGGCCTCGGCGGCGGTCGCCGCGGGGGTCGGGCTGTACTTCACCCTGATCGAGAACGGGAAGGAAAAACCCGAAGCGCGGCGCGCCGCGGGCCGGAGCCTCGAGTTGCGTGCGGCGGGCTCCCGCGTGTCCCTGAGCGGCCGCTTCTGACGGCGTCATCCCCTGGCGCCGTCCCGAAGGCGCATCGCGGGGCCGATGCGCGTAGACTGGGCGTCGCCATCGGGCGCACCCCCTCCGGAAAAAGGTGTCGGGGTGGTGTGTCGATGCAGGCTCGGTCCAGAATCAAGGGGACGAGGTGGTGGGCACGCGGGGCTCTCCACACAGAGTGCAACCAGCTCCCCACCAAATCCTGCCCGCCGTCCGAATCTCCGTCCGGAACGATTGCTTATCGTGTACCGTATGGCTTCACCATTACAAGATAGAAGGAGCGAAGCGTGCGACTGACTTACGTTGGCATGATGGGCCTGGTCTTGGGGTTGGCCGTCTACGGCTGTGGCGACGACGACGGTAGTGGTGGTGGGACCGGCGGCGCGGCCACCGGGGGGAGCGACACGGGCGGCGGAGACACGGGCGGGAACGACAGCGGGGGCAGCGGCGGCAGCGACAGCGGTGGTTCGGGCGGCGCCCTGGGCGGCATGGGGGGTGAGGCCCTGGGCGGCATGGGGGGCCAGGACGCCGGCGGCTACGCCTCCCTCGAGGAGGCCTGTACGGCGTGGTGTGAGACCCTGGACGATCTCGAGGGGGACGACTGCGACAGTGCGTTCGAGCACGCTCATGGAGACGTGGAGTCGTGCATCGAGGAGACCTGCACCAGCGAGAGTTACTATGGCGCGGGATGCGAAGCCGAGTGGCTCGCCTTCGTCTCCTGTGAGGCCGACGCCACTGCCGCGGCCTTTCAGTGCTTCCCCACGGGGATCGGCTCGGCGCTGGGGAGCCCGTGCTTCGACCTTGGCTGGGCCTACGACGACTGCATCTTGGACAGCGGCGACTGAGGGCCGCCCAACCCACGGAAGTCGTGACTACAACCGCCGAGCTCGTCGTCTACGTCAAGCAGTCTTCCGTCTCCCACCCGCTGCCGCGTGGTAGCTCCCTGCGGGTGGGACGGGGGTCGCGGGTCCACATCCGCGTCGACGACCCGTCGGTCTCCCGAGAGCACCTGGTCATTCACGTAGGGCAGAACATCGAGGTCGAAGATCTGGGGAGCTCGAACGGGACACAGCTCTTCCCTGCCAGTCAGGGGGACGTCGGCGTCAGCGAGGGGAAGGGCGACCGCTACCTGAAGCCTCAGCGCCGCTACCTGCTCGGCCCCGGCGACGTGCTGCGCATCGGATCGGTGCCAGCGCTGCTCCAGGTGGAGGCCCCGGCCGTAGCTCCGAATCGGTCCACGCGCCCGCCGCCCGAGGACACCCGCCTGGTGCTCCGCGATCCCGAGATGCGGCGGCTCTACGATCTCGCCCACCGTGCGGCGAAGAGCGACATCGCGGTGCTGATCATGGGCGAGACCGGCGTGGGCAAGGAGCTGTTGGCGGAGTCCATCCACACGAACTCCCACCGCGCAGGGAAAAAGTTCCTCCAGCTCAACTGCGCGGCGATCTCCGAGGGGCTCCTCGAGAGTGAGCTGTTCGGTCACGAGCGGGGGGCCTTCACCGGGGCCCTCGCCCAACGCATCGGCCTGCTCGAGTCCACCCAAGGGGGTACGGTGTTCCTCGACGAAATCGGCGAGATGCCCCTGTCGACCCAGGCCAAGCTGCTCCGCGTCCTGGAGGAGCGGCGCATTCGGCGCTTGGGCTCGAGCACCAGCATCACGGTGGACGTGCGCTTCGTGGCCGCGACGAACCGGGACATCGAGAAGGAAATCGCCGCCGGACGCTTCCGCGGCGATTTGTACTATCGCCTGAGCGGCATCCCTCTGCACATCCCGCCGCTGCGGGAGCGCCCGACGGAGATCGAGCCGTTGGCGCGCCATTTCCTGAGCGCGTTCTGCACCCGCAGCCGCCTGCCGGTGCCGGAGCTGTCTCCGGCGGCCCTTCAGGCGATGCTCGCCTATCCCTGGCCGGGGAACGTACGCGAGCTGAAGAACGCCATGGAGCGCGCCCCCTTCCTCAGCGGCGGCGGCCCTCTCCTGCCCGAGCACCTCCCGCAGGTACCCGAAGACGAGGAGCTCTTCTCGGACAACGAGACGACGGACGTGTTCAACTCGCCCTTCCTGGCTCCCAGCGGGGCGGACACCCAGGTGCCCATCGTGGGGCAAGCCTCCTTTTCGGCGCCGCCGCGGAGCGAGACGGCGTACACGATGCGCGAGCCGCCTTTCGCCACCGCGCCGCCCCTGGCACGCGTCTCCGAGCGAGAGCGCATCCTCGAGGCGCTCGAGCGATGCGGCGGCAACCAGACCCGCGCGGCGCGGCTCCTCGGCGTCTCGCGGCGGACCTTGATCAATCGGCTCGAGGAGTACGACCTGCCCCGCCCCCGCAAACGTCGCCCAAGCTGATCGTTCTCCCGCGCCCCCCCCCCCCCCGCGCTCCTGCCTCGCCACGAGCGCGGCGCTCGGTGCCGTGACGTGGAGCGATGGGGCGCTGTAGGGAAGGGGCGCTGTAGGGAAACGTGCCTCGAGCGCGGCGCGCTGCGCGCGAGGTGTGCGGGAGGGATCGACGTGCCTCCGCCACTCCGTTCCCGTGGCTGCATTGTCTTTGAGAGCTCGTCGGTGTGTCGCGGGATGTGTCGTGATTCGTATGTGAGTGTCGGCCCGTTTCCTGCATCCGAGTTGCACAACGGTTGCACGATTCGTGTAGGCGGTTTGCACAACCAAACATCCAGTTGCGCAACATCTTTGCGCATGTATGCGTGGGGAGGCGTGTCGCGTAGATCCGCGCACCGCGTGAATGGTAGCGGTTTCCATGGTCGTTCCACGGAACCGTTGGCTCCGCGCCGGATCGCGCCGCCCTCAGATCTTGGCACGTCTACTGCAGTGCTCCTCGGAGGCAATTCAGCTCGCAGGAGGAGTCACGATGTTCAAGAGAGTCGTAGCAGGTTTGATGGTGGTGGGGATGGCTGGTGCCGTGGGGTGCGCGGCGGACGCACAGGAAGAAGAGAGCTTTACCACCGCAGCCCTTGAGCAGGGGCTGGACTGTCACACCAACAACGGGATCCACCCCATGAAGGCGGCCCTCGCGGTGGCCATGGCCACGGAGATCGGCCGGCTCGATCCGGTGAACGACCTGTTCGTGGCGAACGACTTCGTCAAGCTCTCGGATCAGGCACGGGCCCTCTGTAGCTCACGGGGCTTCGAGAGTTGCCCCAACACCGAGGCCATCCTCGGGATGCAGAATGCCTTGGTCAACCAGGAGGTGGACCAGTCCGTGTTCAACGCGACGTCGTTCCGGCACGACCTCGTGGCGTCCTTCGATCGGCAGCGGAATCACGAGAGGAACCTCGAAATGAACGATCCCTCTCGGGTCCCGGGGCCCCACGAGCTCTGGGCGCTCGGCACCAGTGATTACGGCGCCTGCGGGATCCACTATGATTTCCAGGCCAGCGGTGAGCGGATCGACAACATCGTCGAGCGGATGGAGTTCTTCGGTGGCCACAACAACCCCTTCATCGACTATCGCTCCACCTCCGACACGGTGAGCATCGATCCTACCCCGACCATGAACGGTGGCGGCTCCTCGGGGTCGAACGCCTGTACGTACGGCTGCATGGTCTACGGCACGGCCCTGCGGGGTAAGTGCTGCGCCTGCAACGGTCGGTACGGCATCTTCTCGCTCGCCTCGTGGGATCGCACGATGCTCTACTGCGCCTACTGACCTCACCGGTAACGCGCCAGGGAAAGACCAGCCCGTGAGCGGGGCGGAGCGGGGGCTGGTCTTTCCTTCTTCTGCGGCGCGGTAGGTGAGAGCAGCGGCGGGAGAGCTTCGCCCTGGTGGGGGAATCGAGGGGGATCTAGTCGTGACGGAATAGTGCGGGCGTCGGGGGTGAAAGACCTCGTCTGGGAGGAGGTGCCCGTCCTGGCGTCCAATGGCGGGGACGACGGCCGTGGCGTCTCCTCGCCGCGCCGCCCTGAGCCCGGCGCCCGCGAGCGGTGCGTCCTGGAGGGCGGCGTCAGCGGTCGCGCCAGCAGAGGACACCATGCGCGCCACGATCACGGCCTCGAAACGGCTCTCCCTCATCACGATGACGCTCCTCCTGGCTCCGCTCGGGGCCTGCTCGGATCCCTCCGGGTCTGCGGGGCCGGGAACGGAGCCCGACCCGGGCGCTGGTGGATCCGGCGGACAGGTGACCAGCTCCGGGGGCATCAGCAGCGGCGGTGGCATCGCGAGCGGGGGCGGCAGCGCGGGGGCGAGCGCGGGGGGCGGTTCGGGCGGCGACGTCGTGGAGGAACCGACGTATCCGATGGTGGAGGCGCGCAATCCCAACATCTGGGCGGACGTGCCGGACATGGCCATCCTGCGGGTGGGGTCGACCTACTACATGAGCAGCACGACCATGCACATGAACCCGGGCGTGCCGATCATGCGGTCCGAGGACCTGGTCAATTGGGAGGTCGTCAGCTACGCGCACCAGGCGCTCGACGCAAACCACCCGCGGCTCAACATGAGCAACGGCCAGAGCGCGTACGGGCAGGGATCCTGGGCCAGCAGCATCCGCTACCATCAAGACACCTATTTCGTCAGCACCTTCTCGAACACGACGGGCAAGACCTACGTCTACAGGACGAAGGACATCGAGAACGGTCCCTGGCAGACCAACGTCATCGACGCCCACCTGCACGACAGCTCGTTGTTCTTCGACGACGGAAAAGCTTATTTCATCTACGGCGTCGATGACATCCGCATCATCGAGCTGAACCCGGAGGCCACCGCGATCAAGCAGGGGGGGCTCAACCAGATCCTCATCCCGAAGTCGTCGTCGATCGCCGGAACGCAGTTCTACGTGACGGCGGAGGGCGCGCAGGTCCAGAAGATCAACGACTGGTACTACGTGAACCTCATCAGCTGGCCCGCGGGGAGCGGCCGCACGCAACTCCTCTACCGTTCCCGGAACCTCACCGGGCCCTACGAGGGGCGAGTCGTGCTCAGCGACAACACCGCGCAGGGGTCGCTCATCGATACGCCCGAGGGGGACTGGTACGCGTACCTCTTCCGGGACAGCGGCGCGGTGGGGCGCATCCCCTACCTGGTCCCGGTGAGGTGGGAAGACGACTGGCCCGTGCTGGGCGTGGAGGGCCGTGTTCCGGAGACGCTGGGCTTCCAGGTGGAGGACCGCGGCTTGATCGGCATTATCCGCTCCGACGAGTTCGATGACGACGACCTCGATCTGGTCTGGCAGTGGAACCACAACCCGGACCCGACGGGGTGGTCCCTCACGGATCGTCCTGGCTTCCTGCGCATCACGAACACCCGGGTGGACGCTACCCTCGTCGCGACCCGCAACACCCTGACGCAGCGCATGTTCGGCCCCACCTGCTCGGGGAGCGTCGAGATCGAGCTCAGCGGCATGAAGGACGGCGACTACGCAGGCATCGCCGCGTTTCAGGACAAGTACGGCTTCGTGGGCGTCACCCAGAGCGGTGGGCAGCGGGCCATCGTCATGGTGAACGCCAGCTCCGGCACGCCCCAGGAGATCGAGCGGGTCGACATCGATCAGGATCGTGTCTCCTTGCGCGTGACCGGGGACTTCCGGAACCGCACCGACAAGGCGGAGTTCCACTACAGCCTCGATGGCGTCGAGTGGACGCGGATCGGCGGCACGCTCCAGATGGAGTACCTGCTGACGCACTTCATGGGCTACCGCTTCGCGCTCTTCAACTTCGGGACGCTCGCGTCGGGGGGCTACGTCGACTTCGACTCCTTCCACGTGGAGGAGTGAGGACCCGCGGGGCGGCCGAGGGAGCAGCTCATCCTCCCCCGCCACCATCCCCGATACCTTAGGCGCAGGCGCCGCCCGTCAAGCTCGGCCGCTCCCCTGATAGCCAGCGGCGAGGCTTTCGCGAGCACCGGAGCGGAACGTACGTGGGTACTTGAGCACCGGAGCGCAGCGCCCCTTCCCCGAGGATTGGGCGAAGCCAAAACCCGA